>Ga0268299_1001229_pt1 | contig 49927 bp, 44 predicted proteins | sample NOBtaG_FD_193484 | JGI IMG/M metagenome (GOLD analysis project Ga0268299, IMG submission 193484) | Activated sludge microbial communities from bioreactor in Nijmegen, Gelderland, Netherland - NOB reactor | ecosystem: Engineered > Bioreactor > Aerobic > Activated sludge | place: Netherlands... | reverse complement strand
CCGACGGCTATCATTCCTGTCTTGACGCTCATGAATCCCTCATTCAGTACGTTGAACATCGAAGAGCCGGCTGCCCCCTTTAGGGGCGAACCCTGCCCGTTGCATTACTCTGGTGCCGGAGACCGGGATCGAACCGGTATGGGCCTTTTGAGCCCGAGGGATTTTAAGTCCCTTGCGTCTGCCTATTCCGCCACTCCGGCGAAGGACGGATTTTAGCATAGCCATAAGGCGGCCCACAGCCACTTTCTCGTTGCCTTTTCATACCAAGCCCTACCCCACTCCGATGACCAAGAACCCCGAAACCAATATGAGCCTTCGACAAACCATAACGGGACTGGGGTAGAATGTGGCGAATGAACGAGGCAAACCGTCAGGTAACGAGGAGACTGAACGGAAGTGGTGCGGTGATCACTGCGGTTTCTCTCTGGCTAGCCGGTCTATTCACACTGGCCCTTGCGCTACCACCAACAGCAGCCGGCCAAGAAGCCGTACTCGACATTCTGCCGCTTCGTCCCTTTAACTTTGATATTTCTTTCAATCAGCGCACCTTTGCGCCTCAGGCCAGAGTCATCGCGGCGCAGGCTGGGGTCACTGCCCTTCGGTATGGGGCACTTGAAATGCGAACCGTCTATCAATACTACAGCCACCACACTCCGACGTTTGTGACAGACCAGCATTCGCTGTTCCTGAACCCTCGATGGAATAATTTCATCGATGTCCTGGATTTCCCTCGGGCCAGGCCGATCAACCGCATCATCCGACATGTGCTGTTCGGACCGCTTGAGGAGCGAGCGGTCCCCTACGTCGGCACCCTGATTGGCGGCACTCTCCCCGGACGGAGCGAAGCCTCGCCCGGCTATCTATACGGAGGGCAGGTAGGCGTGCGATTCCCGGTCGCTCGTGGATTCTCAGTGGATATGGGACTTCAGTACACGCGGTTTGAAATCGATTTTAAAGGTAAGTCTGATCTCTCCCAGCAATGGTTGTTCACAATCGGGATTCGCCTGTAATTCGGATACTCGCTATGCAATCGAGTAACCCCATCGCACGAATGATCGGATGGTCAGACGACAAGATGCGCGTCCATTGGCGGCACCGCATTATTCTGGGATTGGCTCTTCTGCTTCTGCAAGGCTGTGGCCTGCTCTACGATGCTGTCACCATGGTCCATCCATTGACCCAAGACGAATTGTCTGCGATCTGTGCGCGTGGACGATTGCGCGTAGGCATTTCGGTTGAGCCGTTTCGTCCGTTCATTTTTCCCGCCATGTACACAGATGAGGGGATTCGAGTCACAGGGCTGGATATCGAGCTGATCCGAGAGGTCGCGGACGCTCTCACTGTTCACTGCGGCAAACAGACGCCTATCATTCCTACCCTCCATGTCACTCGTTTCCCCGATCTCTTCATCAAGATGAACGAAGGACAACTGGATCTCTTCGTCTCATCCGTGAGCGGGACCGTTCCCGGCACGAGGCCGACTGGTCTGTGGTTTTCGCTCCCCTACTTCTATCGTGACGGCGTAGCCGCCATCATCCAAAAGCCCGAAGTAGCGGAACGAGTATGGCAACAACTTCAAAAGCAGAACGGAAAGTTGGATACGCTGGCTGCGGTCAGGGAAGGCTTTGCGGGATTGACCGTTGCCGTTCAAAAGGGAAGATCCTCTCAACTGTACGCCGAAGCTAATCTCAAAGAGGTCCGCCTGGTGATCTGTGATTCGCTTCCCGCTTCGATCGAAGCCAAGGATCTGAATATCGACGTTATCCTGACCAATCAGTCCATTCTCGAGTATGTGACAAAGCGCGTCTGGCAAGATTGGCGGCTGCTGACACAACTCGACGGCACCCCTATGAGTCTGACTCATGAGGATCTTTCTATCGTGACAAGCGACGACCATAGACGGCTACAGTGGTTACTGAACAACCTTCTGTTTCGCCTGGAAGAGTCAAATCGGCTGAAACAGATGCGCTGGAGATGGGTAGACGCACACTACGCGCCTACTCGGCGGGCAACAAGCGAAGGACTACCTTTGGAGATCACGCAAGTTCCTCAGCATTACGATCAAGGGCAGTGCCGTTTAGCGGAGAGGCAATGAAACAATCGAGGTGTTTATGATCGCCTTGTCGAACGGATTACGATTGTTTGGTTTAATCCTGCCGTTTCTCTGTCCCCAGATCGGCTGGACGGAGAACTTGCACAAGGAACATGAGCATACCGCACAGCTTCTGACCAACCTGCTCAATGCTGGGCGTGTCGTCGTCGAACAGAACCAAACATTGATCAACGATCCAAGCAGAGGTGATAAGGAATTCACACCTGAGGTCTTTGAACGTCTGTTACGTGAGGAGTTTTTCCAGCAGACCCACATCGATCTGAAACATCCTCCTTCGTCTTTACCTTCTCTTGCCAAAGAACTGTTGGCTGCGCTGCTTCTCGCAAGCAAAGAGGTTGTAGGGGACGCGCAGTTTGTGATCAATCAGCGCGGAATTGGATATAAGAATTTCATCCCAGCCACCTTCGGCAGCCAGACCGCGCGGAAATTTTCCAATCGATCGCACGTGACGATCAAACAAACGACCCTCAACCCGAGGAACCTAAAAAACACTCCGGATCCATACGAAGAAGCGGTTCTGAATCGGCTTGCTCGTCAGACAGCCGTAACCGCTCCGACCGTCGAATGGGTCGACGGCGGACGGTTACTCAGAACCGTCATGCCGATCTATTATTCAGACGATTGTCTCACCTGCCACGGAAGTCCCAAGGGCATCCTCGATATTTCTGGCTATCCAAGGGAAGGGGCTCAGGCAGGAGACCTGGCGGGAGCAATCAGCATTCAGATTCCCGTGGACCATCGGTAGCAGGCACCCGGCACCGCCGGAGGGAGGCGCCAGGCCGAGCTGCTACCGATGATCGTCGAGGCAATCAGTTCATCATCGCTACGAGTTGTGGCCGCTCTTCTTCACAACTTTTCTCGTTTCCAGGCTTACGGTTCAGCACTTCTTCCATTCCTGACTTGACGGCCCGCCCCCAGCGATTGGTCTGGGCTTGTGCCTTTCGAGCATAGCGGCTGATCGTTCGACGGGTCTCGACTCCGGTCTGTGGAGCAAAGAGGAGCCCGAGCCCTGCCCCAATGACCGCCCCACCAGCGATGAATGCAGCTACCTTGGCGACTTGCTTCTGCTGCTCCGACATGGTGAACCTCCTCATAATGGTGAATAAGCCGGAAGATCGCTTCGCACCCCGTTCTCTTGGAAGAACTATCAGCATGCTCCGTGCCAAGGTCCAACGCGACGTTGAGAAGCCGATTCCCGTGAAAAATCGCGGAGGGCGTTTTTTGTCAATGAGGAATGACTAATTTTTGGTCTCCTTTTCTCAACAAATCTGGGTACAGCCGTCTCAGAAATCCAACAGCTGTCTCCTGCCTATCCTTGTCTAGCAGCCAGGGAAGCCGGTTTGCAGGCCATGAAACGTTAATGATTTCTCATCGCCGATGCACTTGCATTGATACGTGAGCCTCCGTATTATCCACGGGCAAGTCTTGCCTAGCTCCCTCAGAGTCTGGCGCGTGACTTCCGGTTCGTCTTCCTTTATAGAGAACGGTATGCTCTTGCACCGCACGGTCTTGGAAAAAGCTTGATGCCCCCCCCAGCCGCGCTCCCTTACCCCAATCTAGATCCGGTTATTGTCGCTCTCGGCCCCATTCAGCTTCGCTGGTATGGGCTGATGTACCTGATCGGGCTCACCGCCGCGTATTTTCTCATTCGGCGGAAGGTGACGAGGAAGGAGTTGGCGATCCGGCAGGACCAGATCTATGACATGGTTGTCTATGCCGCCTTCGGCGTGTTTCTTGGAGGACGGATCGGCTACACGCTCTTCTATAACTTTTCGTACTACAGCCAAAACCCCCTGAAACTTCTCGCAGTATGGGAGGGAGGGATGTCCTTCCACGGCGGGCTCCTGGGGACGATCCTCGCCCTGATCTGGTTCAGCCGAAAGCAGGGGATTCCCGTCTACACCATCGCAGACCTCGCGGCCTCGGTCACACCGATCGGTTTGGGGTGCGGACGAATTGGGAATTTCATCAATGGTGAGCTCTTCGGCCGGGCGACCGATGTGGAATGGTGTATGGTCTTTCCCGGAGGAGGGCCCGCCTGCCGCCATCCCTCCCAATTGTACGAGGCAACGCTGGAAGGGCTGACGCTGTTCACGGTGTTGTGGTTGATTGATCGGCGACCGACCCCGCCTGGGACGATCTTCTGGACCTTCATCACTGGGTACGGTATCAGCCGGCTCATCGTCGAATTGTTCCGTGAACCGGATCAGCACTTGGGCTTTATTTTTGGTCCGATTACCATGGGCCAGATCCTCTCGATACCGATGGTGCTGGTCGGAGTTCTCATGCTGATCCTGGGCTACCAGCGGGCCAGACAGAAACCTGCAAACTCTTAAGAGGCCTGAGTGAGGAGGCTCTTCATATTCCACTCAGCACTCATCCCTCGATCCTCAGCACTGATTAGTATGGCATCTCGTCATCGTTCAGGCCCACATGGTGGCCGAGTTCATGGACAACGGTGTCGTATACTTCCTGTACCACTTCCTCTGGACTCTCACAGAGCCTGAGAATCGGCCCGCGGTAGATAGAAATCTGAGGTGGCGGCTCCCCTCCCGGCCTAAAAAATGAATCAGCCGCCAGTGACTGGCCTTGATAGAGGCCAAGCAAATCATCCTCACTCTCGAGCTCCAGATCTTCCAGGACTTCCTTCGATGGCTCCTCCTCGACCACGACCGCGATCGATTCCATCAACCTGGCATAGGGAAGCGGCAGGTCAGCAATGGCCTGTTGAACCAGCTCGGCAAAGGCTTCGGAAGAAATATGGTCGTGCCCGGCCATATTCACAATCTCACAATCGACGACTTACAACTCGACAGCGGTCGCACAGCGCAGGAACAAACAATGAAAGCGTGGCTCTAGTTTCAAACGTTGTCGCACCGCCGCCTTGTAGACTTCTCCCTGGGTTCTGTACTGCTCAGCTCGAACGACTGCCTGGTCAGATGACACGACATCCGTCTTATAGTCCGCGATCCAGAGCTCTCCGTCGAATCGATAGAGAAGATCCATGACCCCTTCCATGACCTGCCGTTCACCCCAGGGCATAGTGAACGGCACCTCACGACCCACAATCTGGGATGACCGAAGCCTGTCATAGAGAGGCGATCCACCAAATGCCATGAACAGTCCGTGAAGCGAGTCTGTCACGGCCGGCAGCAAGGACTGTTCCTCAGGTTGGAGCACCGTCCGGAGGACTGGACCGATCTGCTCAATCAATCCACTCGGCGGTGACGAAAAATTCCATCGCTCCAAGACCCGATGCGCGGCAATCCCCGTCAGTCGTCCTACGTCACGGGATTGACCATTTTGAGCGGGAAGAGGCTTGCGTGGCACTTCTTGTCGAATCAATGCGGTCGGTGTCACATGCCATTCTGTCTTCGCGACAGCACTCCACCGTTGTTTCCGCTGCTCCCACAGTCTGGCAATTGACGGTACATCGATTGAGATAGCCGGATTCTCTGGTGCATGTACCCGGTGCTGCCAGGTTCGCTCCGGCGCATGCACGACGCGATGGGAAAGGATACTTGCTCCGATCGAGAGTTGCTGTGTGGCCGTCTCGCCAACCTGCCCTTCGCCAATTTGTTGCAGCCATTGGAAAGTGGTTTCTCCGACCGATCGGGCCACCTTCCCTCCGGACAACACCAACAGCTCCTTGGCCCTCGTCATCCCGACGTAAAACACTCGCCGTCGTTCGGCCTCTTCTCGTACGGCAAACTTTGCTTGAGCCAGCACCGCCCCGATCGTGCGTTTTGACCCGAGAGACAATCCATAGATACCGCTCGACCAATCGTGCGCCACATATGGCACAGTGCGGTCCCGTCCTGTTCCTTGATGCATTCCCGGCAAAACTACAATAGGAAACTCCAATCCCTTGGCCTTGTGGATCGTCAGGATTTGCACTGCATCGGAAGATGCTTCAGCCAACGGACTTTCTGCCTCTTCCGGTTGTTCGTCCAATCGCGTCACCATCAACTCGATGAACGCACTCAACGTCATCGTGGCCCGTTCGGAGAGTGAGGCGGCTGTTTGTTTCACTTTCAACAAATTGGCGACGGCTTGTTCACCATGCAGGGAGGCAGCGGCGGCCTCCAAAAGCGGGAGCCGATCGAAGATCAATTGGATCGCGTCAGCCAGTGGGACTGAAGGAACAGCCCGATGAAGCCAGGCCAATTGTTCATAGAGACGTCGAATTGCCGCAGCCCTCGGATGGTCGAACGAGTCGAGACTTGTCCGGAGCCTATACTCCAATTGGGAAGCCTCATGGAATTCAAACACTTCGCGATCCGTCAAACCTCCTAACGGGGAACGCAGCAGTCCCGTCAGGGCAATGTGATCATGCGGATGGTCAAGCACTCGAAGCACATTCACCAGGTCAATCACTTCCTGGCGACGATAAAAATGCTTCTCCCCTTCAATGACATAGGGAATGTTGTGCCGGCGCAAGGCGTCGAGGTAGGCATCGGCCTGGGTGAGCTTTCGAAACAGCAATGCGACATGGCCTGGCGCAGTATGAGGCCGTGAGAGGATCTCATCCGTCAACCACCGTGCCAGCACTTCCCCTTCAGCTCGCACGGCGAGATCCGCATCAAAGGGTTCATGCACATCAGCTGGAGTCGTCACTAAGAGCTGGACTCCTGCCTCCATGGTTGAAGGGCGACGTTGTGGGCGTACCTCAAGCCGGACATTGGCCGGCTGCACGAGGGGGTGGTGGACAAAGAGTCGGTCAAAGATGTCGTTGATTGGGCTGAGCACGGCTGCGGCGCTGCGAAAATTGGTCGTTAACGTTTGGATGACACCACCGCTTTGGGTGATTTTGTCCACCACCCGATCGAAGGCCTCAATGTCTGCTCGACGAAACGCATAGATCGATTGTTTGGGGTCGCCGACAATAAAGAGCTTCCCGGGATCCAGCCTCATATCCTGCCATGCGGTCTCATGACAGCCGAGCTCCTCCGACACCGCAAGAATGATTTCATACTGAATCGGATCGGTATCCTGAAATTCATCGACCAACACCGCCCGATACTCTCGCTTGATTCCTTCCCTGACTCTGGGATGCGCGTGGAGGAGACCTCTTGCCCTCGCCAGCAGACCGTCAAACGACAACCACCCTTTGTCCACGAATGATGCGCGGATCGACTCAACCAGTGGACCGAGGAGCTTCAATAGATCACCAAACAGACTATGATCGACATCCAAGAGGGCCTGGCTGGTCTCAATGAGTCGTTTGGCCTCTTGGAACTCCGTTTCATCCCAATCCTTGACCTTACTCCCGATGTCCTTGCTGAGCCAGTCGCGAGTCAAGACATCCAATCGTTGAAGAGCGCAGGGGCCTTCGTTCGCCACTTGAGTCAGCAACGACAGACACGCCCCAAGCATCTCCTCAATCTTTCGCCGTTTGGGACGATCGTAGGACTTCAGCAACGCGTGAGCCTTGTCCGCGCGTTCACCAACCCACCGAATGACACTCGGATTCACCGAGTCCTGGGCCAACTGTGATTGTATAGCCTCAAGATCTACAAGCTCGCTACAGAGTGCATACGCAAGGGCTCGGATCTCTTCAAGTGTCGTCACACCCAACAGGCGACGCCACGACTCATGATTTCTACCTTGTCGCCTCAACTCCTGATCGATCCACACATCCCACGCTTGCGTGAAATACTCTTCGAATTGCAAACCGTCGTCTTCTTGAAAATCCGGATCGACACCACTCTCCAGTGGATGCAGTCGCAGCAGGTGCGCGGCAAAACTATGCAATGTCCCAATTTGTGATTTCTCGATATCGACCAGCGCAGCATGGGCTCGAACCGCAATCTCATCCCTGGTGATCCCATAGCGTTCTTGCAGGTCCTGAGCCGAGACGGCTCCACCATCTTGTAGCCGTGCCCCATCGGTTCTGGGGTCGGCCAGCCACGTCAACCGCTCACGCAAGCGCACCTTCATTTCCATCGCCGCTTTGTTTGTAAACGTCAGTGCGACAACCTGCGTGATAGGCACTGGGCGTGGCTCTTTCATCACTAGATGCACAAGGCGATTGACCAAGAGCGTCGTCTTGCCGGTTCCCGCCCCGGCAATCACAACGACATTCCGATCAAATGTGGTTTCGGCGGCTTCGCGGGCGGCACCATCAGAAATCTCGTGGTGGTTACTCATCCTGCACCTTGATCGCCCGCAAGGATCGAAGATCTTTGGACTCCGGTGCACGATACGACCGCCACCAGGTCAACTGATGTTCACGCCGACAAGCCACCCGGTACTCACAAGTCTCACAGTAGGTGCCGGGCAGGATAAAGAACTGACCAGCCTTGAGGCCGGTCACCAGCCTCTCGATCGTGTCTTGGATCAGCGCGCCAACATTTCCAGACTGATTCCGTTTGGCAAACATCGAACGATTGATTCGCTTCGGCCAATTGGGAGCCACAAAAAGCAATTGGACTTCCTCGGTCGCTCCCAACTCGGCAAGATCTAGACAGGCATAGAACGGCGGTTGCAGCCGAACACCTCGAACCGCCGACTGGTGGAGATTCCGGTCCTCCGTCTTCATGGCGCTGCCGGTCTTATATTTGTAGTCGATGATTCGCAGGACGCCACTGTCTCGATGTCGGTCGAGCCGGTCCAGACGTCCTTGAATCTTCAGTTCGACTGATTCCTCCTCAACCACAAGCGACAGAGTGCCGCTCGCCTCCAGTTCAAAGGCAATCGGCTGATAGGGCAACTCAGCATAGGCCGCTTGATCCGAAGCAATCGTTGCAAGCACAAAGGCGACGGCCTGTTCCTTCGCCAATTCCCATAGGAGAAAATGTCCGGGTGGATGCTCCCTCTCGCACTCCGCAGCCGCCTTGACCACGGCCTCCTCAGCGACTCGACGGACGGTGTCGCCCGGCAATGCGGTGGCAGGCCATCCTTTCCCAACAAGCGATTCGTACGCGTAGCGCAGCCCCGAGTGGAGGAGGATACCGATCACCAGGGCATCCGGTTCTTTCTCCATCGCCAAACGAACCGGCTCCAGCCCTAACACGTCCGTCCCAAAATACTGGAACGGACAGCGGGCATACCGTTCAAGCGGGGTCGGAGCCACCCCTCGCCGCATCACCCGTGACCAGTGGGATGGAAGCGGCCCCGTCTGCCCATCAAACGGTGTGAGCGCCGGCACATCCTGTTCGATCGTCGTCACTGCCGTCACCGCATGACGGAACAAGTCGGTATCTTGTCCCATAGCCTGCAAGAACGACGCAGGATCATGCCCTTGCAATACCATCCATCTCGCGAATTCTCTGGTAGGAAGATACTGGCGTATCGCAGGCCGGTGGGCCACTCGATCCGTCAGGCGGCGAGGAACCGTCTCCACCGGACACTCAAGCTGACCGAGCCGACGAGCCCCCTGCTCGACGTAGGGCGAGACAACGGACACACGCCCATTTTCGTCAGCCCGCTGATACGACAGAGACAGCCGCCGGGTTGCAGCCTGACAGAGCAGGGTGAACAGCAATGTCTCCTCGTCATAGCCGGCTAATTTTTCATCGATCTTAAACCCGAGCGTGCTATCGAGGACCCCACGATGACGATCGCGCAGAAAGGGATCCTCACGAATATACCGGGGAAAGTGCTTCTCATTCAGCCCGATGATAAACAGTGCTTTGAAGGGGGTCCCGCGGGCAGCCATCGCATCGAGTACGGTGACACTTTGATTGGAGACGGAACTCACCGGCACAGAAGCACGCTCCAACGCATGCTGCAGCAGTTCAATAAATTCCGCCCAAGACAGTTCTTCTCCAAGAATATCGAGCGATCGTAATCCGTCCCACGTCTGTTCGATAGCCTGCCAAATCGAATACGATCGCGTATCATCAAAGCGGTCGGTTTCTGAACCCTCAGCCTCCTGATGAAACAGATGGCGTGAAGCCAGCTGCTCAAGCACATCCACGTGTTCTCGGATCGTCGCCTGTACAGGCACCGTTTCACAGGATCGGAACAATTCTTCTACGACCTGCCAGCACAGCGCCGCCACTTCCGGTACCACCTCCAGTGATCCTCCCTGAACCTCTTCATCTCTTTCATCTTGCAGCGTCAGCGCGGACTGGCTTGCCCGTTTCACCCGCTCCCATTCATCACGACCATGGGTGATACGGAGCGCAGAGACCATGGCTTTCCATTGTTCAGGCCGATAGTGGGGACTCCCGTCTAATGGCTTGAACGATCGATAGAGCGGCGAAGCAATGAGGTCGAGAACCGTCGTGCCATAGAAATCATTGATGGGCAGGGAAGCCAGCTGCAAGAGAAGCTTGCAGAGCGGCTCATGGATCAGCGGAGTGCCTCCATTCGTCACGAACGGAATACAATGCCGATCGAATACGTTTCTCAACAACCCGCTGTAGGGATCCAACGTCCTGGCCACGACGCCGATCTCATCAAATCGATACCCGTTCGTTTCGACGAGATCGAGAATCTGACGACAGGTGGAACTCAATTCTTCTTCCGCCCCGATGACGCTGGAAATCGACAACGTCACAGGGTTGCCACCAACAGCCACATCTGGTCGCGGCAGTGGCGCACAGGTGTTCGGGCCTGCGCCGAGCGGGTTGATATGCCGATCGAGGAAGCGTTGCGCAAACGTGTAGGAGGTGTCTTGCTCCAGCGGGAAGAAGAGTGTGGTCCGCACCGTTGCACGCACGGCTTCAAGCAGCGAGAGTTGCACCTGCGTGAGATCATAAAATCCGTAATAGAACAGATGCGTGAGTGACGCCAGGAAGGGAGACGATGGAACGAACGGAATCAAGGACTCAGCAAAGTCATCATCCGTCCCTACCCCAAATGTCGTGCCCACCTCTTCCACAGCCGCATACAAGGAGAAGAGGGCTTGGAGCTGATCGAGTTCATCTTGGCCGAAATACCCTTCTGTGACACCTTGGATTGCGGCAGCGGGATCAACCCCGGCGTCCTTCAGGTCACGAATGCTCGACCAGAGAGCGGCCCAGGTCCCTGAGGCGTGTCCGATCTGTTGAAGTGGCGCTAACCCAGAGAGACGATTCCTTGTGAGATAGCGGACGAGCTGCTCGAAGAATAGATCGTCGACAACACGAATGCTCGTCGCTCGATCCTGACCGCGAATCTCATCTGCCAGGCGAAGGGCGAGCTGATGAAAGGTAAAAAGGTGGACATTGAGCAGCGCGCAGTTTCGCTCGGCACTAAGGAGCCGTTTGATGCGATCGAGCAACGTGCTTGATGGGACAAGAATCGCAACCGGAGCAAAGGGATCGTCAGCCTGTGCGAGATGGAGTTGATGGACGAGCGCAGATTCGAGAGAAGGATGGAACCGACCAGTAACAACGCGGAGCATCTACGGCGTATCTCGTGAAGCGTGTGGACACCAATACAGTCTTTCATCTCTCGGGCTTGCGGTTCACGAACGGCGAGTAGCGAACGACTCCACTAGCCGGTCTCCGGTCCCAAGAGCTCTCCGTTGCAGTCGACGCAGGCCCAATCACCGTCAATGAACGACATGGGGTCGCCGCAGATTGGACAGTCGGGAGGAGGTCCCTTATCAATCCTGGGAAGATCCGGCAGATCAAAATCCTCTTCTTCCATGGCTCCTCTACCCTTCTTGCCGTTGTTTGATTTTTAACTGGATGGCCTTCTCCGCACTCTCCCGGCTCGGCACACCAACGAACGTCAGCCTCCCATCAATGATCGTCGCGGGCACGGCACGGACGGAATGACGATCAGCCAACTCCTGCCCGTCTTTCGTGGTGATATCCACTTCCCGGTAGGAAAAACTGTACTTTACCTTCAATTGCTTCCACAGACTCTTCGCTGATGGGCAGGCTCCACAACTAGGCGACACGAGCAGAGTGATGTTTGGCATAGTTAGAAGAAGACAGATTAAGGTTTAGGGTGAGGCTAAGACTCCAAAGGAATGAGTTGATTGTTTCTAAAACTCAACCTTGACCTTGGCCTTTCTTGACCGGATCTTAGCACCCACTCAAAAGTCTGTGCAAGGACGGTCCAATGTCGCCTTCTGGGAATGCGCTCGTGGTGGGCCATTCGAATTGACTTACAACAGGCTTGTCGAAGCACCCTTTGAGGGATTGGGATTGTCTTTCAATCAGAGTCGCAAACCGTTTCTGACCGCTGGAAAGCTTAATGAAATCGGCGTATGGTATCGAGAAATGTTCCGCCACTTCTTCCATATCCTCCTCTGGCTTACCGCCATACTTGGACTCTTCACTTCGCCGGCAACGGCTGAACCAGTCCACGATGCTCCGTCTCGATTGCGTGTGCTCACGTACAATCTGCTGCACGATGGGGGATGGTCGGGATTCTTCGAGAGCGGCACGCATCTCGAAGAGCGGTTGGAGATGACTATTCAAGAATTGAGGCGGTTGCAGCCTGACATCATTGCACTGCAAGAAGCCTCCGAAAGCCGGAAGCACGGGAATGTGCCGCAACGGATCGCCGAGGCTCTAGGATATCAGATGGTGTTCGCGCCCGCTACAGAGCGGATCTTCGGACTCAGCCTGATAGATAAGCTCATCACCGCAACTATCGGCTTCAAGGAAGGATCGGCTATTTTGAGTCGATATCCTATCGCCACCTCGGAGGTCTACGACCTGCCCCGCTGCCAACGTCGGCTGGATCCCCGCATTCTCTTGCGAGCTGAGATCACCGCACCGGATGGACCAGTACAGATCTTTTCCGCCCATACCGCAAAGGGAGATGACTGCCAGCTTCAACGAGTCGGCGAGCTGTTCCGTGAACATCAGGGAACGGGGCGCGCCATCCTCATGGGCGATTTGAATACGGGGGAACAATCCCCGGTCCTTCTTGGTTGGCAAAAAACCCCAGGCCTCATCGACGTCTTCCGGGCCGCAAATCCAGGTGTCTCTGGCGGAACCGTCTGGCAAAACATCTACGTCGATTGGCCCACCACCGATCGCCGCGTCGATTTTATCTACGTACTGGACGAAAGCACTGGGAGTAGTCCCGTGGTACACTCCAGCACACTGGCCTTTGACCAACCCGGCCGCCTCCCGAACGGTGATGCCATCTGGCCGTCCGATCACCGCGGCGTGATAGCCGAGATTGAGTTCCTCCCTCTCGACCGACCACGGATCAGCCGGCTACCCAACCCAAGCACTCGATAGAAAGACGGGGCAAGCAAGATGGGGCCTCATTGACACGTGCTGGGAAGTCCCCGACAATACCCACCTGCTAACTGTTCCTAGCGACGAAAAGGAAGATCAATTCAGGTGAGTCCGATCAGAAGATTTAGACTGACCGCCTTGGCCGAAGGTAGTTCATTTCTCGTGTTGCTATGTATCGCGATGCCGATGAAGTACGTGATGGGGATGCCGAGAGTGGTGACCGTCGTAGGGGCGATTCATGGAATCCTGTTTCTAGCCTACATCGCCCAGTTGGCTAAGTTGCGAGCTACCTTTCAATGGGACAACAAGTTTTCCTTCTATGCTTTTCTGGCATCACTTCTCCCGTTCGGACCATTCATCTTCGATAAGCGCCTTCGTGAGAAAGAAGCCGCCACCACCTGACTGGCCAACACGGGAACGCCTCACCGTTTCCCGTCGTACCCCCGGTCCTTCCACTTCTCGAGCAATTGGATACGCCTCTTGAGTTGTTCGACCGTCGCTTGGTCAACCCGGCTTCCCGTGCGGGCAATGAGTTCGGCATTCAGGCGTCGATGATCAATGCCGCTGGTTCTCGAAACGGCGCTGACCAGCAAGCGATGAAGATCTCGCAGGTCTTGTTTCTGTTCATAGAGTGAGACCGCCGGTTCCTGAACTGTCGCCACATCCCCCTCACTGCGCGTCTCGTCTTCACCGATCAGGCTATCCATCCTCGCGACAGCCATCAAGGGAACGTATTCGTTCGTCGAGACCGTCACCCGCCCGAAGAGATCTCGCTGCCCAGCCGGCATGATCTCTTCCAGCACATGGTCGCGCTCCGCCTTGATCTGTTTGGCATAGTGCACCAGCACCGGATCTTTCGGCAGATACAGCCACGCCCGTTGCGGCTTGGGCAGCCCATCCTGCATCCGTACGAATCGGCCCACGACCTGCCGAAAGTACATTTCCGTGATGACGTTCGTGCCATAGACGCCGACACGAAGCCGAGGAATGTCCACTCCTTCGCTGACCATGTTGACGGCCACCAACCACTGCTGTTTCTTATGGGTACCAAATTCTTCGATCGTGCGTGAAGCATCCGGGTCGTCAGATACCGCTACCTCTGCCTTCGTACCGGTCACGCGGGCGACCAGTTCTGCCACCCAGCGTGCATGGTCCTGATCCATACAGACGATCAATCCCCCGGCGTCCGGCTGCTCTTCCTTCCGAAGGCGTGTCAGCTGCGCATGGGCATCGGTGATGACTGGGCCGAGCCAAGTTTCTTGCAGCAGCGCCGTTTTCAACCGTTCACGTTGCCGATTGAACGTCAACCCGTCCTGAAATGTCGCCTGATGCTCGCGACCGTCTGACAGCCAGCTCAGCTCACCTTCATAGCTTGGGAAGACGATCGGCCGACAGACGTTGTCACGGATCGCTTCGGTATACCCATAGGCAAAATCCGCCCGGCTTTCGTCATGCTCATACCGGATAAATGGGATCGGATTGTTGTCCGACCTGAACGGCGTACCGGACAAGATCAGCCGAAACACCGCCGGATCGAAGGCGGAGCGAAGCGCTTTCCCCCAGTTCTTCCCATCGCCTGCGTGGTGCAACTCATCAAAAATGAGCAACGTCTTCTTGCTCTTGCAGACGCGCTGAAAGATCTCTGGAGCCAGGCAAACTTGCTGGTAGGTGACCACTGCACCGTGATAGTCGGAGGCCTCAGCCGGCTGATCGTTCGTCAATGTCGGGTCGAGCTGCAGCCCGATCTTCCCCGCAGCCTCGGACCATTGCGTGCGGAGGTGATTGGTCGGGCAGACAACCAGCACCCGGACCGCCGCCTGCTTCGTCATGAACTCATGCGCAACACGCAACGCAAAACGGGTTTTCCCGGCCGCAGGCGTGGCCATCGCCAGAAAATCTTTCGACTGATTGTCACAGACAGCCGACAACGCTCGTTGCTGCCAGTCACGAAGGGGCGCAGTCCAGGCGGGTAATGGCTTCATGGCCGATGCATCGTGGCCGGTTCCAAGAAGCGAGACTAGTCCAACCAATCGCGTTCCTGAAGCTTCTTCGGCAGGTATTTCTTGGTCAGGTATTGGAAATCCTTGTTGGCCAACGCATCGAGTTCGTATTTCAATCCGCTGGCCAGCATGCGCTTAATCTCCGCCTGCCAGGCCGGCTTCTTGAACCACTGGTAGTTCAATAGTTCCTTCGCACGGGCAATATCCTTGTCGTTGAGCTTGATGCCGACATTGCGCGGCAGCTCGTAGTTCTCCGGATCGGCACTCGACAGGCCTACGAACTTGGCTTTGGGAATGGCCATCCGCTCGCTCTCGAAGGCCAGATTGATCGAGCCCTGTTTGACCACGGAATAGATGTAGTACCCCCAGGGGTCGTTATCGACCAGCACATAGACCGGCAACCGATGTTCCTCGTGCAGCCGGCAGGCCAATCGCCGCACACCCCGAGGAGGTTGGCCATTGCCGGTCAGAAGAATACAGTTATAGCGACGCCAGAACTTGTCCTCCGAAAGCCTGTTCCACTGCGTGCCTTTCTCGACAAGCAGCACAAAGTCCGCCGTACAGCGCCGGATCTCCAGATACTCCGGCTCGACGATCGAGGGGACGGAGTAGCCACCCTTGCCGAGCTTCGAACAATCGACGCGATCGCCGTCATCACCGAAGACCACCGGCCCCACGATGCTGCCTCGATTTTCGGCACTAACATGGAGCTCTTCTCGAAGCGCGGCGAGCGACACCTCGAGATCTTCAATGACTGGATCTGATTCATCCTGTGCATCAAATGTGTTCTCGTGCGAATCTTTAATCGTGTGTTTCGTACGGTAGTAGATTTCTCGAAGCGACGTCGTGAGGTCGGCGCGCTGCAACTCGGAGAGCGCATCGGCTACCAGCACCGTCTGCATGAATCTTTTTGCCATGCCGACGTTGAAAAACGACCGCTCCTGCTTTTTGCTTCCCATCTCGATAAGGCCCTTCTTTTCGTTGAAGGACACATTCGAGAGAGCACGAATCGGAATCTGAAGCGTTGGATCTTTCGACCGCTCGGCCGCTTGGATGACGATATCCGCCAGACCGATCAGCTTTTTCTCCACCACTGTGGGATTTTTAGTCTTGGTCGCCATGATGTCCTATTTATGTTTGCGAGGAGCGGTGGACTTACCCGGCTTGGCAGCCTTCATTTTCGAACCAGACTTGCCCCTAAAGAACGTCGTCTGCACAGACTTCGCAGCTGCTTTCCTCGGCGATTTTTCAGGATGTCTCGCTTTGACCACTTGTGCCTTTGAAGCCGGCTTCTCGACAGGCGTTGTCTCTCCCGGTGCATCGGACGTGGCCCTCGGTGCCGTTCCTGCCTGATCAGCCTCGACTTGACTGGCCACCGCCGTCTCACCTTCGATGCCTTCTGCTGTCACGATGATGGAGTGCGGCAGCCCTTCAGGCCCGGCTCCGGCCTTACCCAAGGCATGGTCGGTTTTCTGGCCGCCGGTACGGGCGGAGGCGATCTTCTGAAGTTGTGCTTTCAATTTTTCTTTTGGTAATTTGCCTCCCTTGAGCCGATTGCAGGCCTCAACCACTTCTTCGATATACAGCTCAAAGATATTGCGCCGACGAAACTCGCTCGCAGCCCGCTCGCGACGACGCACGAAGAGGCCGAGCCTCCTGCCACATTCACGAAGCGCCAACGTGATTTCTTTTTGGATCTCATCGTAATCAGCGATCGCTTCCTTCGATTCACTCGTAAACGGCACCCAGACCGATGCCATATGGACGAAGATCACCATTGGTCCACCTGGCAACGCTCCACGCGACTGCGTCAGCCCATAGTTTTTCCACGTGGTGCTCAGTACGGCCTTGAAGGTGGAACAGGCCGATTGCTGATACAACAGCGGCACGCGATTCGCGTAACGAATCACGCGAGCAAGCTCTGAATCTTCCTCCTCGCCTTCACCTTCGGCTTTTGGCATGGTCGGCTGCTGCGGCTTGTTCTGATCTTGCGGCCTGTTGCCATAAGCCAGCCCAGCCTCGATGATGAAGGGGTTACCACGATAAACGGCCGGCGGCCGGCTGACCGCCGTATAAAACTCACCCTTAATTTGCTTATAGAGTCCAGAGAGAATGGCCTTCTCGCCGATCGGTGAAATGCAGTTGGTCGGCGGCGCCATGAGCTTCGTCTCTTGCAAGGTCTTGTAGAGCATTTCCGCCACAGGCCCCTTCAGTTCACGAGGCTTGGCGTTAGGCGACACCTTTGCTGCCTTGCAGATGTCTTCGGCAATCTGCGTAGATACCCGACAAAAATCACTCTCGAGAAAGCCCGCAACCGTATGGCTCTTCGTATCCTGCAACATCTTGAGCAACATGCCGAACTCAATCCCGTAAGGATGCGGCTTGATCTCACGCGGCTGCGGCGGCAGCTCATGATAGGTGCGTGCGTATTCTTTTGTCTCGCCTTCAGGCGTGTGGTAGATCAACTTGACGTGGGGATTGGCAATCGAGGTCTGCTCCAGCCATTCATCGACCGAGGCGCGGCCCTTCTGATACTTGCCTTCCACTTCCAGCGTGACTTGCGTACCGCGCGGCTGCTCCCAATCAATCTGTTTATTTTCGTGAACCAACGGCTCATTCTTTTTCGTATCGATCTGCACTTCGAAGAAATGCGCGGCGGCCTTCGGCCCGATGCGAGAAATAATCTTGACCGGCTTGCCGGTGGTAAGCTGTCCATACATTCCGGCAGCCGAGATGCCGATGCCTTGTTGTCCACGGCTCATCCGCAAGCGATGGAATTTGGATCCGTACAGCAGCTTCGCGAAGATCCGAGGAATCTGTTGGCGAACGATGCCCGGTCCGTTGTCGGTGACCGTGACACGAAACCGGTTCGCTTGGCTTGCTGCAACCGGTTGCCCATTTGACACCACCTCAAGCCGGACCGTCACGTCAGGCAAAATCCCCGCCTCTTCACAGGCATCGAGCGCGTTATCGACCGCTTCCTTCACACAGGTCAGCAGCGCCTTGCGCGGGTTGTCAAAGCCGAGCAGGTGCCGATTCTTTGTGAAAAACTCCGAAACCGAAATTTCCCGCTGACGCGCGCCCATCTCCACTGCAGTAACCCGCTCCGCGGATTTGGCTGCGGGTTTCTTGGTTGCGACTGGTTCGGGAGTGGATCGAGAAGCGGACGATATCGATTCAGTCTCTGATGCGGATGCTTTCTTAGTGGCCATTCACCCTCTTTTGAAGACAAGCGTTGATTGTGTGGTACCACAAAACCTATTCGGAAACAATGGGACCGGATGGTGAACGACCGAAACAGAAACAGCCCTGTGCAAGAAACGAATTACCCTATCGGGCAATGGAAGGGTCGCGCAGATAATGTGCGGGAGCCATTGTCTCAAGAGACCAGACCAGAATTTTTCGGTTGAGGGTCGACACGATCAAGTGCTTCCCATCACTCGTCCAATGCAGATGAGACGGTGTTCTGACATGAAAGGTCTTTCGTTTGGCTTTGGCGGACAGGTCCCAGACGGAGATATATTCTCCCACGCGAGTCGCCGCCCATCGCTGTTGTGGATCGACGGCCATGGCTGTCCCCAACCCTAGGGGCGGTCCGTGGTCAACCTCCGTATCCCGATTGGTAAAGGTATCCAGGTCTGCCCGCAGCTTGTTGTGTTTGAGATCCCAAATCGCAAACGTCATGGTTTTTTGGTCACGGGTGCGCGTGGTCGTCCAGATAAAGGGTTGGTTCCATCCCAGACTGGACCAGACTTCCGGTAGGCTGGCCGGCTTCTCCACCTCGCGCCAGGTCGCGCTGTCCCACACAACTCGACCGGCTCGCGAAATCGTCATGAGCCACGCCGTGCCGTCCAAGAAATTCAATCCTTCGACGATCTCCCCCCGCACGGCTCCCTTCTTTGCACAGGTCTTTCCACCACAAGCCGGTGATCGGCTGATATGGGTCAGCTCTTTCACGACTGTTCTGGTGACAAGATCCACGACTGACACGTGTGGCAGTTCCCCGGCGATGACCAGAACGCGGTTGCCTGGAAGAAATTGCAACGCATTAATCTGTCTTTGTCCGCTCGCATAAGGGGGAAACTCTCGCCAACTATGAGTTTCCCACAAACGGATCTCGCCGTGAGTGGTTCCCACCCCCAGGATGGCACCATCGGAACTAAACGCGAGGGCGCTGGCAGGGACAAGCAACTTCAGTTGACGCAAGAGCCTCCCCTGCCCCGGGTCCCATATTTTCAGAAACCCGTCATCACTGGCCGTCACAAGCTGGTTTGCACTAGGAGAGGTTGCCACTGCACGTACCGCCATTCCATGAACAAACGCCGGCGCAGCAGTCGGCGTAGGAGACGCCACCGGCACCGGGTCTTGTGGTGCCGTTCGTTTTGCTAAAACCTTGGCCTGTGGCTGACCTGGATCCAGTACCAGCTCCGGAGAATGTGACGAGACGTCCCAAATGGAGGCCTTCCCATCCACTTCTGGATTCAGGCCTCCCTGCAACATCACAAGCACCTTGGCTGCGGTCGGCGACCATTTCAGCAATGTCACGCGGGTGTCCATTTGACGGCAATCATGTCCACACAAATCAGGCAACATCGTTCCCGTCGACAGGTCCCAGATCTGGAGTGTGGAGAGATGATCGGACTGTCCCACTAAATAATCCCCATCAGCCGAGATATCGACCGTATGCAGATGGCTCGGTACCCGCACTCCCCTCTCATGATCCTCATAGAGAAACTCCGTCAAGGCGACCAGCTTGCCTGTGCTGACATCGACCCAGACATAACTCGATTCACCGCTCGCGGCGACCAGCCGCTGGCCGTCACGTGAGAAGAGTTGGAGTGTCGTCGGTGCGCCCGTTCCCTCTGCACTCGGCAACGCTGTACGAGCCGCAACCGTCGCTCCGCCCGTCTCAATGAAGAGCACGGCACGACTGACGTTCACCGCAAGAGTGGCGTTGTCCGGGGCGAAGAGAAGCTCTCGCACAATGCCCTCCACGGCCACATCTCGGATGGTTGCCCCTCGCAGATCGTACAGATGGATTGTATGGCCTTGTGCAATCGCCAATTGCTTGGCATCGGGAGAGGCCGCGACGGATGACAAGTCTTTCTTCTGATCCAGCGCGATATGCTTCAGCGGTACGAGCTTCTTGCCCAGCTGCCAGACAGAGACCGCCTCGTTCCCATGACGAAGAATCAACTGGTCGGTCTCACTCGAGTAGGCAAGCAACTGATAGGGTTCGCGCGATTCTGAGGGGATCGTAGCCACGGCGGCACGATTCTTCCAGTCATAGATGGTGACGCTGTGTCCCACGCATAGTACCCACCCGTCTTGCTTCATCAAGGCGATCTGCCGACAGAGAAGGTCCGGGATCTTTGCCAGAAGCGTCTTGGTCTCCAGATCCCACACCGCTAACTCCTCCATCTGGACTAGGAGAATCCGACCGTCATCAGAGAAAGCAGCAGAGGTTTTGGAGACAGCCCCCACCGCATCCTGCCGGGATAACGCAATGAGGAACAAGAAGACCTCGAACGCAACCGTCACGATCTTCTGTCCTGTCCACCCATGCATTATCATGGCTTCATTCTGCTGCATGATGACGCGAACGTGAGACTCCCGCGGCTTGCTCTTTACCCTTGCGCGCATGACCTGAGATGGAAAGGTTTTCAATCTTGGCCCCCGCCTCTGCACCTCCCTTGGCGACGGGCAACACGTCGACGACGTGTTCAAGCCCCTGTTTGTCTTTCCACGATTGAGCCGGCGCCCTGGCGTCCCTCTCACTGAGGTCGATGACTTGCCACGGACTGGTCAACATGGCTTGAAAAGGGTTCAACCCTTCGATGGTCGGCAACATAGGAGGTTCTTCACTGGCCGGAGACGTAACGCTTGGAGCCGAAAGCGGGCGCGCCTCCGCACGAGGCGGCTCGGGTGTGACTGGACGAACGCTCGCCTTCTTCGACAATGCAGATTGCGGAACCGGCACAGCCGTCAGATTGGATTTCTTGTGCGTACCGGCAGGCGGTGCATCGGTAATATGGAGATGCCCCTGTTCATCGGTCCATTTATAGAGCTCTGCACTGCAGACGATCGGAGAGAAAAGCAGCCCCGCCACTATGCTCAGGATAAGCGCGTTCATGATGGGAGAGGACCGCATAACCCACCTCGTGCATCAATGGAACAAAGTATAGCAGCTGCTTCCAGTTGTGCACGTAACTTCGCGTAACTGGATGGAGGCCGATCAAGCAACCAACGGTTTGGAAAGAGGAGAGCACAGCAGAGCGCGTAGGGTGGGAGGAGCACGCACCTAACCGAGGACGATCAGGTACGGCGGAGATCTTGGGAGGACTTTAGGCTTCCCAGTCAAAGCTGGGCTTGCACACCATCCTCTTTCACTTGACCTCCTTATGAACCATATTCCCTCGGGGCGTTAACTCCTCCCACTCTGGTACCATAGGCCTCACACCGGGGTGAGTCAAGAGGCGGATGGAATTCGCCTGAACGTCCCTCCCACTGTGGTGATTCCTTCTGGCCGGTGGTATGTTGCTGAATGCTCAGTTGTACGACAAGCCTTACATTTTTCAGAACCGGGAGGACTATGGCCCATGGCAACCGCGTTGAGCAGTGAGAACGTTCACGACGCATGGTCTGCACTGGTGAGAGATGTGCGCACTGCCGTGCTGCTCACGATGCGAAATGAACGGCCATTTGGGTCGCATGTGCCGTATGTGTTCGGATCGGACTGGACAAAAGCGTACCTCCATCTCAGCCGCCTCGCGCTCCACACACAGCATCTACTGACTGATCCACGACTGTCGCTGTTCATCGCCGAACCGGACGGACTTGAGAAAAACCCACTGGCATTACGACGGATAAATCTCCAGGGCGAGGCAGTAGTATTGTCGCCTGATGCACCATCCTATCGTGCAATCAAGGAACGATACCTGGAACGTTTTCCTCAAGCTGAGATGATGTTTGGATTTGGTGATTTTGCCCTGTGGGAATTGCGCCTCGAGGCGGCTCACTTCGTACTCGGCTTCGGCCAAGCCTTTGTCTCCGCGGCAGCCGCCCCAACTAAATGGGTGCATCAAAAAGTAGAACGACCGGCTTCTAAGAAAGATTGACCGTTCTTTCGAGAATCAGTCAGCATTTGGATTACTTCTTGAGGATGGCGTAGACACTTCATTCCAATTACTGAAAGAACTTCCAGATGACTGCAATCCTCAGATTTATCTTCAATTCATGAGAATCCCTCGTTCCTCCCAAGTGTATTCAGGCACCATTAGCCTCGATCTGATAGTGATATTCCTTCCTGGATGAGCTCCATACTTTTTTATAGCGATGAGGAGGGTATACCACTTCATACGACCACTTCTCCCTCACAGTGCTAACGCTAAGCGGCTTATAGGCCTTCCAGGCAGCACGAGTCACTGGTTGACCGACAACTCCCGATGAATCCTTCTGAACGATGATGCCTTCCGCCCCAAGATAAATCGTAATCTCGCCACCAGTATGATTATAGAGAACCATGTCTGGTACCCAAGGGTCTGCCATGTCGTATTGGATGGCCAGGAGGAGACCGCCAATAATGAGAAAGCTCATAACGAGGAGAATGATGGCGGCATTCCTACCCTCTTTGTCACCGAGAACCCTGACCTCCTCGCTTCCGTTCGGGAGCAATCCGTCGCTTGTTGATTTACGAGTATCTTGGGCCTTCGACTCTGTACTTAGGATCATCCGACTTCATAGTTAAGCCTTTGATCGAGTGCCAGACATCCGTCTCATCGCGTGACCAATTGCACTCAGAACGGCCCATGCGGCGGCGTTCCCTAGAGGTAAGCCTACGGCTGGAGGCTGACTGGAACCAGAGAAATGAAATATCGAGACAAGATAAGGTTTCGCGAGGCTAGCTACGAAGTGGACGCGCTACTTGCCCTTGTTTCGACACAGAAACCCCAGCGAGCTCCCCAGAGCTAGGCCACTGAAGAAAGTCAGGCCGAGGATCACCCCAAGCAGTGAGGCTGGTGGGCCTGCCTGACGACGAATATAGCGACCGGCTTGGGAACCGACCGTCGCTTCTCCACCGATCCAGCTGCGAGGATCGTCATGCTGTGTTTCGTTCAGATGGTTCAGGGACTTCATGACTGCCTTTCTTCATCCAACGCGATATAGTCGTCGATGAGCTGTTCCAATTCATCCAACTCCCGGGGTTGGAGATCTACAAATCGCACCCCAAACGTTCGATCGACATTCCATTGTACCCGGGCTTGTTCAATCAGGATCGGGGTATCGTCTCCAGGGATAATCAATTTGACGGCGATCTGCCTTCCTGGCTCGACCACGAGAGAACTCTCGATCTGGGCGCCGCTCAGTGACACATCGCGTGTCTCACCTTCCACCTCGTGCGAGTTCACCCGGACCAGACTTTTCACATGAGCGGGAACCCGACGATGCTGACGACGCTCCATGTAAATGAGCATACCCCATCCAGACCGGGAAAAGCATCCGACATCCTCTCAAGTCGCTGATTGTTCTGGCATTCCCTTGCAAGTCATCTGAGCTTTTCGTTAAGGTACGGTACGATGGATGGGGCTCGTTCGCGCCAACTCATCTTTGCCTGCGCGAGTGGGTTATTCCTACCCCTCTGCTTCCCCAAGTTCGACCTGGGTTTACTAGCCTGGGTCGTCCTCATTCCTCTTCACCTCGCGCTCGATCAATGTTCCAAGCTGCGGGCGTTTTGGATCGGCTGGCTGAGCGGATTGATCGGGTTCACCGGCATCATGGCCTGGGTTGTCACCGCCATGACCACGTACGGCAAGGTTCCAGAACCGGTGAGTTACGCCATCCTCCTCTTGCTGACCGCGTACCTAGGACTGTACACCGGCCTCTACAGTCTTGCCGTCGTCTGGCTGCGCGATCTCATCCCACGCTACGGAATTTTCTTTGCACCATGCTTCTGGGTCGCTCTTGAGTTGTTCCGTACCTACCTCCTCTCAGGCCTTCCCTGGTGCCTTCTGGGGTATTCTCAATACCGCGAATTGGAATTGATTCAGGTCGCAGACCATACAGGCGTGTACGGCATTTCGTTCCTCATTGTCCTGGTGAATCTTGCGCTGGCAGAACTGATCTTGTGGATCATGCCCTTCTTTCGTGGGTTTCACCCGGTCAAGCTCCCCTGGGAGCTCCTCACGACTGCGGCCGCCTGCATGGTACTCTCGTGGATCTACAGCTCGGCGGTCTTGAGCGATCGCAACACAAGAGATCCGAACACCTCCATTTCTGTTGGAGTCGTCCAGCCGAACATCGATCAAGCCGTAAAGTGGGACAGGGCCTTCCGCGATGAAACAATGCAGCGCTTCGATCGGCTGACTGCCGAACTGGGAACCGCTACTGACTTGGTCGTGTGGCCGGAAGCCGCGACACCGTTCATCTTGGAGCGTGAAAAGGAGTATCAGGTGCAACTGATCGCATGGGCGGAACGGGCCCAGGCGCCGATTCTTCTCGGGAGTCCGGCCTTGCGGTTTTATCCGGATCGCCGCCCCTATCTTTTGAACAGCGCCTACCTGCTGGGGAGAGACGGTACGCTGCTCGGCCGATACGATAAACACCATCTCGTCCCCTTTGGGGAATACATCCCTCTCAAATCCTCGTTGTTATTCTTCCTCGATAAGTTGGTAGAGGGAATCGGTGATTTCGAGGCAGGTCCGGGACCAACCACGCTCTCCTTCACACCAAAGTCATGGGGAACAGAAGGTTCCCATGGTTCACGACCCGTCAAGTTCGGTGTGGCAATCTGTTATGAAGTCATTTTCCCGGATTTAGTCCGTCAGTTCGCCGCAAACGGAGCGGAGTTTTTGGTGACGATCACAAATGATGGATGGTTCGGGCCGTCCTCAGCCCCTGCTCAGCACTTTGCCATGGTCGTCTTTCGCTCCGTGGAGAATCACGTCGCCTTCGCACGCGCCGCCAACACAGGCATCTCCGGGTTCATCGACCCCTTCGGACAGATCATCCACGAGACGCCCCTGTTCACGGAGCAGGCCTCCCACGCCGTGATCCCGACCAGACAAATCCCGACCTTCTACAGTTATTACGGCGATGTGTTTGCCTACGCCTGTGTTATACTCTGCGCGCTTTTGTGCCTGTTTGGATATTTCCGCAGCAAAGAACCAGTCATGACGGCCGTCACACCGGCCTGACTGAAGCAAGGAGGATCCTGTCATGTTAGAGGAAGTCGAAGGTCGCGTGCGCGCCCTGGCAGATCAAGTCTCGGAATTACGGGGGCATCTTTGACTTCGCTCATATGACGTCTCAGTTGCAAGAACTTGAAGCGCAGATGGGCCAGCCGCACTTCTGGAACGATGCCCGCGCCGCGGCTGCCGTAAGCCGAAAAAAAGCGACGATCGAGCGGGAGCTGCAGCAGTGGCAAGAACTCGAAACAAAAATGGGCGATATCGGCGCGTTGCTGGAACTTGCACGCGAGAGTGGTGACGCTGGTCTGGAGATGGAGCTCACGGCAGAGTTGAGCCAGCTGGAGCCGCGCTTGGCCACGATGCGGGTCGAACTGCTCCTGTCCGGCGAACTGGACTCCAATAACGCCATTCTGGCGATTCACCCCGGTGCCGGCGGCACCGAATCGCAGGATTGGGCGCAAATGCTTCTTCGCATGTATGTGCGGTGGGCGGAGCAGAAGAAATTCAAGATAGACACGTTGGACCTGCTGCCCGGCGATGAAGCAGGCATCAAAAGCGTCACCGTTTCAATCACCGGGCCCTATGCCTATGGGTACTTGAAAGCAGAAGCCGGCGTCCATCGCTTGGTACGTATTTCCCCATTCGACTCCAACAAGCGGCGGCACACGTCGTTTGCGTCCGTCTTCGTGTATCCGGAGCTGAGCGAGGATATCGACGTCGTGGTCGAAGACAAGGATCTGCGGATCGACACGTTCCGCGCAGGAGGTGCGGGAGGCCAGAACGTCAACAAGGTAGAGACTGCCATCCGCATCACCCATCTCCCTAGCGGGATCGTCGTGCAGTGCCAGAACGAACGGTCCCAACTTCAGAATCGAAACGGGGCGATGAAGATCTTAAAAGCACGCCTCTTTGAACTGGAGCAGAAGAAGAAGGAAGCTGAATTCAACGCCATCGTCGGTGAAAAGAAAGATATTGCGTGGGGCAGCCAAATTCGGTCGTACGTGTTCCAGCCCTACCAAATGGTGAAGGATCACCGAACCGGCCACCAAACTAGTGTAGTGTCTTCCGTTATGGACGGGGATCTCGATGGCTTCATTGAAGCCTATCTCACCAAAAAAATTGCAAAAGGGAGCAGTCAGGCGCCAGCCATCAGCGATCAGGATGACGACCTCTAGGAGCTGAGGGCTGAATGCTGAAGACTTTAGAGCAACCGCATGGATGAACTGAACGAACAGCGGCAGCAACGAATCAAGAAACTTGACGTCCTTCGAGAGGCCGGCGTCGCACCCTACGGGACACGTTTCGAGGCAAACGACCGAGCCGGACAGCTCATCAAGCTACACGGTGAGAAAACCAAACAGGTGCTCGAACAAGAAAAGATCTCGTGCACCCTTGCGGGGCGTGTGGTTGCCCTGCGGCGTTTCGGCAAGGCGGGATTCGCCGTCTTACAGGACGGATCCGACCGTCTCCAGGTCTATCTGAAGAAAGATCTCCTGTCAGACCAGGCCTATACCGTTGTCGAACAGCTGGATCTCGGCGACTGGATCGGGGTCACCGGAACGTTGTTTCGTACCAAGACCGACGAATTCACGGTCGAGGTTCATCACCTGACCTTTCTCAGTAAGGCCCTTCGCCCGCTGCCCGAAAAATGGCATGGGCTGACCGACGTCGAGACCAGGTATCGGCAGCGCTACGTTGATCTGATCGCCAATCCTCAAGTCCACCAGATCTTCGCCACTCGAAGCCGGATCATCACCGGAATCCGATCCTTCCTGATCGAACGAGGGTTCTTGGAGGTGGAGACTCCGATGATGCATCCCATTCCCGGAGGCGCAGCGGCAAAGCCGTTCGTCACGCATCATAATGCGCTCGGCGTGGATCTTTATCTGCGTATCGCACCGGAACTCTATCTGAAGCGCCTGATCGTCGGAGGATTTCCACGGGTCTTCGAGATCAACCGCAACTTTAGGAATGAAGGCATCTCGACGATTCACAATCCTGAATTTACGATGCTGGAATTCTACATGTCCTACGCGGACTATCAGGATCTGATCGCTCTCACCGAAGAACTCATCTCCAGCTTGGCTCAACAGCTCATGGGAAAGACGGTGATTCAATACCAGGGCAAGGAGATCATCCTCACACCCCCCTGGCGGCGATGGTCCTACCATCAGGCCATTCTGGAGGTGAATCGTCTCGACTCGTCGGTACTCCATGATCGTGGCAAGGCCCTGGCAGCTGCCAAAGAGCTGAATGTCCACGTGGACCCCACATCCACCTTATTCGCGATCCTCAACGAGATCTTTGAGGAAACCGTTGAGCCGAATCTTCAACAGCCGACCTTTATCACCGACTACCCGATTGAAATCTCTCCGCTCGCGAGACGGAAGGATGCAGATCCGGCCTTGACCGATCGATTCGAGCTGTACATCGCCGGCAGAGAAATTGCGAACGCCTTTTCCGAGCTGAACGATCCGTTGGACCAACGTGAGCGGTTTGAAGGTCAAGCCGCGCAGCGTGAGGCAGGCGATGAGGAAGCCCATGTCGTCGATGAAGATTTCTTGCGCGCCCTCGAATTCGGCATGCCCCCGACCGCGGGAGAAGGGATCGGGATCGACCGTCTGATCATGCTGTTGACCGACCAAGCATCCATTCGGGATGTCGTCCTCTTTCCTCAGCTCCGACCGGAGAAATCTTAAGCGTGACCCTCCCCTTTGAAATTTTCGTCGGACTCCGCTACCTCCGCGCCAAGCGCCGGAACCGGACCATTTCACTGAATACCTTCGTGTCGATCGCCGGTATTACATTGGGCGTCGCAGCACTGATCGGCACCGTCGGCATCATGACCGGATTCCGAGAAGACATTCAAAGCAAGATCCTCGGCACCACCGCCCATATCATCGTCCAAGAACGCATGAAAGAGAGTATGACCGACTATGACCGTCTCGCCGACAAGGTTCAGACGGTCCCCGACGTGGTGGCGGCTACCCCGTTTGTCCTCAGACAGGTGCTCCTCACAACACAATCTGGCGTGCAGGGGATCGTCCTTCGCGGAATCGACCCAAAGCGAGAAGCGAATGTGACGGAGCTCGGCAAAAACATTACGGCAGGACAGCTCGTTGATCTCCTCACACCCATCAAGGTGATGCAGGCTCCTGCCGACGATCCCCAAGGAACACCACGTCTCGTTGAAAAACCAGGCATCATCCTCGGCAAAGAGCTGGCTCTTAGGTTGGGGGTGTTTGTGGGCGACACCGTTAATGTGGTCTCTCCCGTTGGACCGATCAGCGCAATGGGGATGGTCCCCAAGATTCGAACCTTTGCCGTCGTCGCCCTCTTCCATTCCGGTATGTACGAATACGATTCGTCTCTGGCCTACATCGAGCTCGGTGAAGCCCAAAAGTTTTTCAACATGGCCGCCAGCGTGTCCGGCGTGGAGGTCAAAGTCACTGATGTATTCCGTGCCGCAGATATCGCTCGAAACATTGAACAGGAGTTAGGATTCACTCATGGAGCCAGAGATTGGATGCAGATGAATCGCAATCTGTTTTCGGCGCTCAAACTGGAGAAGACGATGATGTTTCTCCTGCTGGTCCTGATCACGATTGTGGCCTCATTCAACATCGTCAGCACATTGACCATGATCGTGACGGAGAAGCAGAAAGAAATTGCGATCCTCAAGGCAATGGGCGCGACCAAGCAGAGCATTCGCCGCATTTTCATGCTCAACGGATTGATCATTGGATTCACCGGAACCGGCATCGGGATCCCGTTAGGCTATGCGTTTCTCTGGCTGATTCAAACATTTTGGACCTTCGACCCGAGCGTGTATTACATCTCGACCATTCCGGTGCACGTATTGGCCGAGGATGTGTTGCTCGTGGCGGGGTCGGCCATCTTGATTAGTTTTGTCGCAACAGTCCACCCGGCCAATCAGGCCGCAAAGCTGGAACCGGTGGCGGCGTTGCGTTATGAATAGACTCACAGGACTGAGAATTGAGGGCCGAGGACTGAGTCGTCATTTCTATCCCAATACTCCGAGCCTCAGCCCTCAGTCCTCACAACTCACCACTGAACATGATTAACGTCACCAATCTGCATAAGTCTTTCTCGATGGGATCCTACGAAGTGCCCGTGCTCAAGGGAATCAATCTTGAGATTCAGCGCGGCGAGCTGGTCGCCATTGTGGGCGCCTCCGGGGCCGGCAAGAGCACCTTGCTCCACATTATCGGCACGCTTGATAAACCGAGCAGCGGAACCGTCACGTTCGATGGGCAGGACCTCTTTCGCATGACCGAGGCGCAGCAAGCGGAGTTCCGTAATAAACGGATCGGGTTCGTCTTCCAATTCCATCACTTGCTCGCCGAATTCACGGCGTTGGAAAATGCCTGCATGCCGGCGCTCGTGCAACGTCGCGACCCCGCCGCTGTCAAAACCGAAGCCACTACCCTCCTCACGGAAGTTGGATTGGGACATCGGTTGCATCACAAGCCAGGAGAGCTGTCAGGAGGAGAGCAGCAGCGAGTCGCCATGGCCCGCGCACTCATGCAGAAGCCTGATGTTGTCTTGGCTGATGAACCGACCGGCAACCTGGACACCCACAGCGGAGACGGGTTGTTTGGATTGATGCGCACGTTGAGCCAGACGCGCGGTACGACGTTCGTGATCGTCACGCATAACGACAAGCTCTCGGCCCAGTCCGATCGCATTATCCACATGCAGGACGGACAAATCGTCTGAAGACGACTCACCATCCGACGAGAGCCCCCCTCGTTCACATATCTTCTGTATCTCAAGAGCCACCTGTTGGACGCCCCCCTCATACCCCTCACACCGGCCGGTGAGCAACCTCCGATTCCTTGACGAACATTTGATCCTTCTCTAGACTCGCGTAGATTCCCATTTCTCATAGAGATCACATGCGCTGTCCATTGCCGCTCCGCGTCAGTCTGTTGCTGGCTCTGTCAGCATGGCCGTCACTCGTATCTGCGGCGGAATTTGTCATCTCAGGCCCTCGTGCGATGGGCATGGGCGGAGCCGGGGTCGCCGTGACAACCAATTCGCTCGCCACCTATTGGAATCCTGCCGGCCTGGCCATGACTCAAACCGTTGACATTCGCCTTCAAGGAGGCGGACAGGCCTTGGATCGTCTCGGCATGGGCGATGCGCTTCATGACCTGGAGAACTTTAATACGAGCGATACATCTGGCCCCAATCTGGCAAGAGCTCAGGATATTGCCGAGCGCATCAATCGACCGGGCGCTGCGGTACCGGTCAATGGGTCCGCCGGCCTTTACGTAAAGGGGCACCTTGGTGAACATGCATTCGGATTCAATGTGTCGGATGTCGCCACAGGCGGTGGATTCGTCTCAACACCCGTGACGGTCACCCCACCAGTCGGGCCAGGCTCACCGGTCACCGTGACAGGCCAAATGGCTCTTCGCGGCCTGGAAGCCAGACAACTAGCCTTTTCCTATGCCTATGCCTTCGCTGACAAGACATTTTCCGTCGGGATTACGGCAAAGGTCATTCAAGGAGCAGCTTACAACGGCTCAACAGAGCTCAAAGGGGGAAGTGGGGTCAGCACCACCGATCACTTCGGCAAACCGAACATCTCTACAACCTACGGAATTGACATCGGGGCAATCTATCGGCCATCCTCCTGGATTAGACTGGGGGTCGTTGCAAAGGATATCAATAAGCCAACTTTCGACGCCGCCGGCGGAGGCGAGCTGAAGCTGGAGCCACAGGTCCGAGTTGGGGTCGCGATTAACCCCTATTCCACGCTGACGTTAACAGCCGATGTGGATGCGACGTCGAACAAGACCTTCGTCCCAGGTGTGAAGAGCCAACTCTTGAGTTTGGGACTCGAACAGACGATTTTGTCGGAATTTCTTTCGTTTCGGATCGGAACCTTCAAAAATATGCAGGATGCATCAACTCCCTTTGTCCCGACAGCAGGCCTGGGAATACGGTGGTTTAATTTCCGAGCCGATGCCGGTGGAGGGTATGACTTCCGTGAAAAGGGTGCGCTCGTGTCCGCTTCTATTTCCTTGACGTTCTAATGGTATACTAAACCCATGCTGACTCGATCATCCGTACACACCATATTTCTCGTGCTATTGGTCTCCTTACTCAGCGGCTGCGGAGGGTTGCAGGAGGTATGGGAAGGCCCTGGCGCCAGGGTGTTTCGCCCGCAAACTATAGCCGTGCTGCCGCCGATGGCCAGCCAGTACGACAGCGCCCGGGAGGACATTCAGGACGTGCTGGTAGGAGCACTGAATCGGCAAGGCAATATCGAGAGGGTCGTCTCGCCTGAAAATGTCACGGATATCTTTCAATCCTCCAAAGAGGCGTTTGATTCACTCGTGTTCTACTTTTCTCGTCTAGAGATGACCGGACAATCCGACAAAGATTCGGCCGTCAAGCTCGGGAAAGCCCTGAACGTCGATGCATTCCTTGTGGTTCGCGTCAATTCCTGGGAATACGTCCGCAAGGAAGGCGACAACGTCGGGCGAGTGGGGCTCAGCCTTCGACTGATTGATGCCGCTACCGGCACGACGGTCTGGAAAGCACGCCATGAACGGTCGGACAGTTACATGTTCATCAAGCCAAGCCTCAAAGACATCGCAAAAGAGCTCGCCGGCGAGATGATCAAATACATGCCCCCGCAAACCAAGAAGTAAGACTCCCTCGTCGGCAACCTGATTCATAGAACCTCGAGCACAACAGCTTTGTGAGAACAATGAGCACTGCCGGTGTGGCGATGGACACACTCGCAATACTGAAATCGGGGCTATTCCAGATCACCAAAGAAAATGGACTGGCCAGAATGGCCATCGAGGAGAGCGGGACTCTCACACCTCGTGACTTGCATCACGTATCTGGCAAGCGAACGACACTTCACGATATACACTTCACGCTCCTGAAAACGTAGGGCCGGTTTTGTACATCAATCAGCATTCTGGGGATTCGCGATGCGACTGATTGTCGCATCGTGCAAACGCACAGCATCGCCAATCTCTGACACACTATAGCCATAGTCACAATGGGCTGAGCGAATGGCATTATTTCGTCTCACCCGGTCGGTCCGAGTCTTAGCTCCCAAAAGTTGGCTCAGCGGCAGTTGGGTAGCAAAGCACTGCCGCCTGGGAATCTCTTTTAAGAGACGCTTGTCTCGCAGCCCTAGTGCTGGTTGTTCAACAAACCGCTCACTTCTGCGTAACACCTGATCGCGAATCTCCTCCCATGGCGCCTCTTGGCCAATTCCATCTGCCACAAACACCTGGCACACAATGTGGAGGCAGGACCTGAAGTGAGATCTTGCTCTGTGTGACGAAGCCCCAGCTTAGGTCTGAGAGCATCACCAGGGAGTTTATTAGGCTGGTACCATTGCAGCTTTCAAGGATCGGACGAAGTCGGCGACGTGGCCGACCATGCCGGGGTCTTGTTGATGCGCCGCGATCTGTTTCACGATGGCGCTGCCGACGATCACCCCGTCGGCCATCTTTGACACGCGGGCAGCATCTTCCGGCGTCGCCACGCCAAAGCCGACGGCCACAGGAGCGGCGGACACCTTCCTCAGTTTATCGATGTTCTGCTGGATATCCGTCGCGTTGCTGAGTTTGGCTCCGGTAATACCGGTCAGCGAGACATAGTAAACAAAGCCGTGCGACTCTTTCGCCACAAGTTTCCGCCGATCGGTCGTGCTGGTCGGTGCCAGCAAGAAGATCAGCGAAAGCCCCACCGCATCTGCCGGAGCCTTGAGCGGTCCTGCTTCGTCCGGCGGCATATCGGGGACGATCAATCCATCCACCCCAGCGGCTTTCGCCGCTTTGCAAAACTCTTCACAGCCCATAGCGTGAATGGAGTTGTAGTACAGCATGAGGATGATTGGGATCTGCGTGCGCTGACGGAGAGACGTGACCGATGCAAGGATCTGGCGAAGCGACGTGCCGTTCTTCAAGGCGCGCTCTGCCGCCTGCTGAATCACTGGCCCATCGGCAATGGGATCAGAAAACGGCACGCCCAGCTCAATGATATCGGCACCAGCCTGTTCTAACGCCACGACCAGCTGTTCTGTCTCAGCCAGTCCAGGGTCCCCAGCCATAAGATAGGCGATGAGGGCTTTCTGCTTGTTCTCACGAAGACGTGCAAAGGTGCTGTCCAACCGTCCACTCATAGCGTGACCCCTCGCATTCTGGCCACTTGTTGGACGTCTTTGTCCCCACGGCCTGACAGATTCGCGATGATGAGCTGTGACTTCTTCAACGTCGGCGCCAGCTTGACCACGTGGGCGATGGCATGGGCGCTTTCCAACGCAGGAACAATCCCTTCTTCACGGGCCAGCAGATCAAACGCCGCCATGGCCTCACTATCCGTGGCGTAGGTGTACTCGATCCGGCCCAGATCATGATAGAGACTATGCTCCGGCCCAACCGCGGCATAGTCTAGGCCAGCCGAAACGGAATGGGTCAAATTGATCTGTCCATTTTCATCTTGAAGAAGATAGGTCATCGTGCCCTGTAAAACGCCCGGCTTTCCGCCCGAGAATCGCGCCGCATGTTTTCCACTGGTGATTCCAGTTCCCCCGGCCTCGACCCCGACCATCTTGACCTTGGGGTCCTTTAGAAAGGCATGGAACAGCCCGATCGAATTGCTGCCGCCGCCGACACAGGCCACGAGATAGTTCGGCAACTTACCTTCCGCGGCCAGAATCTGCTTCCGCGCTTCCCGTCCGATGATGGCCTGAAAATCGCGAATCATCATCGGATAAGGATGCGCCCCTAAGACTGACCCGAGGATGTAATGGGTCGTTCGCACATTCGTCGTCCAATCGCGCATCGCTTCGCTGATGGCATCTTTCAACGTCCGGCTGCCGGCATCGACTCCCGTCACTTTCGCACCGAGTAACCGCATGCGAAAGACGTTCAAGGCCTGCCGTTCCATATCTTCCGTGCCCATGTAGATTTCGCACTCGAGTCCGAACATAGCCGCAGCCGTCGCCGTGGCCACGCCATGTTGCCCCGCCCCGGTTTCAGCAATCACTCGAGGCTTCTTCATGCGAACGGCCAGCAAGGCTTGCCCGATCGCATTATTGATCTTATGGGCACCCGTATGGCACAGGTCTTCCCGCTTGAGATAAATCTTGGCGCCGCCCAGTCTCTTGGTCAGCCGATCGGCACGATAGAGGCTGGTGGGACGCCCGACATATTGCTTGAGGTAATAGGCCAGGTCTGCTTGGAAGCGACGGTCTTTCTTGACCTTCGCATACTCCTCTTCCAGCTCCAGCAGCGCCGGCATAAGGGTCTCAGGCACATACCGCCCGCCATAGGGTCCAAAGCGGCCACGATTATCTGGAAGCGTCGGCGTCGGCATGTGATCTCATCCTCCTGAGTAGCTTATGGAGAAGGGAAGTATAGTAGCGCGGGTTAGGCTGGCACAAGTCTGGCGGCGTGAATAAACGCTTTGACCTTCCTGTGGTCCTTTTTCCCAGGGCTCAACTCCACCCCGCTACTGACATCGACCCCATAGGGACGCACGCGGGCGATGGCCTCAGCTACATTCACCGGAGTGAGCCCCCCTGCCAGAACGACCGGCATCGACTGAGCGACTTCCTGAGCCAACCCCCAATCAACGGTCTGCCCGGTGCCGCCATAGGCCTGATCGGAAAAGGCATCGATGAGAAACCCTCGCACATTAGCGCGTCCTGAGAATTCAGCCAGGGCTAGAAAGGTTCCTCGATCTTTGAGGCGAAGGGCTTTCAGGACAGGACGGCCCAGATCCTGACAATAGGGCGCCGTTTCGTCTCCATGCAGCTGGGCCAAGGCCAGGCCACACTCATCCATCAATGTCCGTACCCGGGCTGGCTCTTCATTCACAAAGACACCAACAGGCAACATAAACGGGGGAAGCCCGGCCACAATCGCCTTCACCACTGCCGGTTCTACAAAGCGGGGACTTTTTCGATACATGACAAAACCCAAGGCATCCGCACCGGCTTCTACCGCCACCCTCGCATCGTCCACATTGGTGATACCGCACATCTTAATCTTCACCATATCGACATCATCATCTATACAGATTGTCCACTATGCGCTGTGGTTCCGAGTAATTCACGAACCTTGTCTGCCGTGTTATCCGCACGAATAAGCGACTCTCCGATCAACATCGCGTGAATACCGGCCTCGTTCAGTTTCACCACATCATCCCGTTTATGGATCCCGCTTTCGCTGATGATCAACTTATCTGACGGAATCCGCTTCGCCAGCCGAAACGTGATATCGAGGTCGGTCGTGAACGTCTTCAAATCCCGGTTATTAATCCCGATCATTCGCGCATTAGGAATCCATTCCAAGACCGTATCCAACTCTCGCTCATGATGCGTCTCAAACAGACTATCCATCCCCAGTTCTGTCGCCAAAGCGTGGAAGTCGATCAACTGTCGTTTCTCCAATGCTGCGACGATCAGCAAAATCGCATCGGCCCCATGGGCCCGAGCCTCATAGAATTGGATGTCCCCGACCATGAATTCTTTATTGAGGGCTGGAATCGGGAATGCTTGTTTGATTTCTTTCAGATACCGGAGGTCGCCTTGAAAAAAATCCTTGTCGGTCAGGACCGAAACGGCCGAAGCGCCTTGTTCTTGATAGATACGCGCCAGTCCCAGATGATCAAACTTCTCCGCGAACTCTTCCCGCAAGAGACCAAGACTCGGGGAGGCCTTCTTGACCTCGGCGATGAGCGAGGGACTGGCCGGAGGTTTCGTCGCATCGAGTGTGACCGCAAATCCAAGCGTGGAAGGTGCATCACGGATCGCTGCTTTCAGATCAGCCAGATAGGCCCGGCTTTGCTTATGCCGCAATTCCGCTTTTTTGTGTTCCAGAATGCGATCGAGAATCATCGCGTACTCATGCCCTCGTCGTGTAAGCGACCAGTCGATCCAGCTTTTCCGCTGCAGCCCCTGAGTCGATCGTTTGTTGAGCCATACGGAAGCCTTCCTTCAGTGTTTTCGCTTTCTGGCCAGCAACCATGGCAGGCGCGGCGTTCAAACAAACGATGTCTCGTTTGAAGCTTTTCCGACCCTGCAAAATCTCTTTTACGATCCGCGCATTGTCCTCCGGCGACCCACCTGCAATTTCTTTTCTGGGAACGCGAGGCAGCTCGAATTCCTCCGGCGCAATAAAGTAGCTCGAGACGACACCGCCTTTACCCTCGGAGACTTTCGTCCGGTCCGACAGCGTAATCTCGTCCAGTCCATCCATCCCATGAATCACGAAGCAATGTTGCGATCCCAGTTCCATCAAGACCCGTCCGAGAATTTCCGTCTTCTGTGCCTCATACACCCCAAGCACTTGATGCGTGGCTCCGGCCGGATTCGTGAGCGGCCCGAGCACATTTAAGATCGTTCGGATGCCCATCTCCTGCCTCGGCCCCGCACAATGTTTCATCGCGCTATGGTAGTGCGGAGCAAACAAAAACCCGATACCGACCTCATCGATACAATCGGCGACCCGCTCCCGCTCCAAATCGATCTTTACGCCGAGGGCGCTCAACACATCGGCGCTTCCGCTTCTAGAAGACACGGAACGATTGCCGTGCTTGGCAACAGTAATGCCGGCCCCCGCCACGACAAATGCGGCAGTCGTCGAGATATTGAATGTATTCGCTCCATCCCCACCGGTCCCACAGGTATCCACGACGATGGACGCCCCGACACTGATGCGAGCAGCTCGTGACCGCATTGCCCTGGCCGAGCCGACGATCTCATCGACTGTTTCACCTTTCTGCCTGAGCCCCATCAAGTAGGCGGCAATCTGCGCCGAAGTGGCCGACCCATCCATGACCTCGCACATAACCGTTTCAGCTTCCTGCGCGGAAAGATCGATTCGGTCGGCCAACTTGGCGAGTGCGTCTTTGATCATTGGTCACACAGCAGAAGAAACGGCTAGAGCTTCAGGAAGTTGTTGAGCAGATCTTTCCCGACTCTGGTCAGGATCGATTCCGGATGGAACTGCACGCCTTCGACGCCCAGCGTCTTATGCCGAAGTCCCATGATTTCACCCTCGGCAGTTTCGGCTGAGATCTCACAACAGTCCGGCAGATTCGCCCGATTGACGATCAGCGAATGGTACCGCGTGGCCTCAAACGGGTTGGGCAACGAACGAAAGATGGTCTTGCCGTCGTGCTGAACCGGTGACGTCTTCCCATGCATCAGCCGCGACGCACGGATTACTTCCCCCCCATAGGCTACCGCCATCGACTGATGCCCCAAACAGACACCAATAATGGGAATCTTCCCCCCGAATCGCCGGATCGCCTCGACAGAAATCCCCGCTTCCTTGGGCGTGCAGGGTCCGGGAGAAATCACCAGACGGTCCGGGTGTAACTCTTCGATCTGATCCAAGGTAATCTTGTCGTTTCGGTACACCTGGACATCCTCGCCCAATTCTCCGAGATACTGGACAAGGTTGTAGGTGAAGGAGTCGTAGTTATCGATGACAAGTAGCATGATTGAAATAAGCGCTTATGGCTGATGGCTGATGGCATAAGCACGATCAACGATGATCCGTTCTCTTGCGACCGGCCATACGCTATGTGCCATACGCTCTTTCCTTACTCCAGCCCCTGCTCTGCCAATTCGATGGCTTTCATCATGGCACGGGCCTTGTTACAGGTTTCTTCATACTCATAGACCGGATTGGAATCAGCCACGATACCGGCACCGGCTTGAATGAATGCCCTATGGCGTGAGACCACGACGGTGCGAATATTGATGCACATGTCCATGTTCCCTGAAAAACTGATGTAGCCGACCGCTCCGGCATAGGGACCACGTTTGGTCGGTTCAAGTTCCTCTATGATTTCCATCGCCCGAATCTTCGGTGCTCCGGACACCGTGCCGGCAGGAAAGCAGGCCTTGAGCACATCGTAGACGGTCTTGTCCTTGCTCAATTTTCCCGTGACATTCGACACGATGTGCATGACATGGGAGTACCGCTCGACATTCATCAACGATTCGACTTTGACCGATCCCCGTTCAGCGACACGGCCGATATCGTTCCGCCCCAAGTCCACCAGCATGATGTGTTCGGCCTGCTCCTTGGCGTCCGCCAACAGCCGTCGCTCGAGTTCCGCATCTTCTTCCGGCGTCACTCCACGTCGCCTGGTCCCCGCAATCGGACGCACGGATGCGAGGCCGTCTTCACAACGCACGAGAATTTCCGGGGACGATCCGACCAGTTCCACTCCCGCGATACGCAGGTAGTACATGTACGGGGACGGATTCACCACGCGAAGCGCGCGATAGAGCTGAAACGGCGGCGCCTGCAAATTCGTTTCCCATCGCTGTGAGAGCACACACTGAAAGATGTCGCCCGCTTTAATGTATTCTTGCGCGCGCGAGACCATTTTCTCAAAGTCCGCCTTGTTCATATTGGAGGTAAAGCGGAGAGGAGACCGCCGATGCTTGGGTTGGACTCGGCGAAGTGGGCGACGAATTCTCGCGATCATCTTTTCAATGCGGGTTGCCGCATCTCGATAGGCTGCACGAATGTCTCGGTCCGATTCGGACTTGACCTGCGCGTTGGCCACGACTTTGATTTTCTGCGACACGTTATCAAAAATCAGCAACGTCTCGGTCAGGAGAAAGGCGAACTGAGGAAGATGGAGATCGTCTTTTCGTCGAGAGGGAAGGTCCTCAAACGTCTTGACGATGTCATAACCGAGATATCCCACGGCTCCACCGACAAAACGAGGCAACTCCGGCACCGTCACGGGGCGATAGACTTCAAGAATTTCCCGAAGACGGTCTAAGGGAGCACCTCGGCTGGGGATACGACGAACACGACCGCCTTTCTTGACGCATAAGTCGCCCCGGTCTTCGTAGATGACAAGCGGGGATCCGCTGCCGAGAAACGAGTAGCGCGCCCATTTCTCCCCTCCCTGAATGCTTTCCAGCAAGTAGGCCGAGGGGCCATGGTCGATCTTGGCAAAAGCCGATACGGGAGTATCCTGATCGGCCAGGATTTCGCGAAATAGGGGAATGAGATTGCCCTGCTTCGCATAGGAACGAAACTCATCCAGGCTGAGCGAATAGGTCACCGATCGCACCTCGTCTCCCTACTCGCTTCCCACCATGAGTTTTTGGCCGACTTCGATGATATCATCAGGCAACTTATTCATCTTCTTCACCTTCTCCATATCGAGACCATACCGCCGGCTGATACCGAAGAGCGTCTCCCCAGGTTTGACGACATGGACGGTTTGGCCAAACTTCGGCATGGCATGTGTCGTACCTTGAGACAGAGAGTTTTTGGTATCGCCTCCCGCCGATTCTGTCGCGGCTACTTTTGCCGGTTCTTTGAATGGCTCAACTTTTTTCGGCTTTCCCGCAGCAGAAGGGCCTTTCCGCTGCATGTCCTCAAGCGCTTTCCGTTCGAGCACCGTGGCTTCCCTGATCGCTTCGGTCTCCTCCTGGAGACGAGCCATCTGTTCACGCGCCATCTGTACCTGCGTCGACAATTCCCGGTTTCTCGCTTCAAACTCGGCCAGCTCCACCTTCGTCCGTTTGACTTCACTGTCCAATTCAGCCGTACGCTTTTCCTCCTGGGCCAGGAGGCGCTGAAAGTTAAGGCTCCTCGCCTTTTCCGCATTGAACTTTTCTTCCAACACCACACACCCATTCATCACCGTCCCTCCGAATAATAGGATTCCGAAAAGAGCGGTCTTCCCCACTTGTGCACAAATTGGCTGCTCATCCCTCCGCATACACCCTCCTTTTGCCCGGCCGTCACCGATTCCCGAGGACGAAGAGACGCTTAGAATAGTGGGCACTGGTGCGAAAGTCAAAGAGAGCACACCTATCCCCTTTGACCGTTTCCCCGACCTGTGCTACGGTCAGGTCCGGCTCTAAGCATGGCCGTCTTCATGTTGAGATACGACCATCACAACATCCTCACGTCGGCTCCAACAACCTCGCATCGCTGAGCACAACGATGCAACAGGATTCCTTCTTTCACGACGTGCCGCTCCTCTCCACGATTCCTCAGCCTGATGCGGATCGGCTGGCTGAACTCAAGAACCAAATCCGACACCACGACTACCTGTACTATGTGAAAGACCGCCCCGAGATTTCCGACGGGGAATATGATCGCCTGTTTCGTGAGCTGCTCGATCTCGAGCTGAAATACCCGGACCTGATCACCCCCGATTCTCCAACCCAGCGTGTGGGGGCCGCTCCCTTGGATGAACTTGGAAAGGTCCCGCATGAACGGCCCATGTTGAGTCTCGACTCCTTGATGGATTCTGCGGAAATCTCGTCCTTCGATCAGCGGATGAAACGAGAGCTTGAAACCGAGCAGATCGAGTACACGGTCGAGCCGAAATTCGACGGTCTCTCAGTCGAACTCGTCTATGACCACGGAATCTTTGTTCGTGGGGCGACCCGTGGTGACGGTACGACTGGCGAGGATGTCACGATTAACCTCCGCACAATTCGAGCCCTGCCGCTACAGCTGCAGACCGACAGCTACCCGGATCATCTCGTCATGCGAGGCGAAGTGTACATGCGCCTCTCCGACTTCCACGCGCTCAACCGTCGCATGACGGAACAGGGAGACGACGCCTTTGCCAACCCACGGAATGCCGCGGCCGGTTCCCTCCGCCAGCTCGATTCGCACATTACAGCCTCTCGGCCCTTGGTCGTGACCTGCTATGAAGTGATGGCAATGACCGGCGCTCATCCTTCAACACATTGGGACGAACTGGAACGGTTAGCCGAGTGGGGACTTCCCGTCCCCTCTCTACGCCGACGGTGCGAAACCATCGACCAGGTCTTGGCCTTTCACCGGGAAACTCAGGAACAACGCGACCATCTCCCCTACGAGATCGATGGGGTCGTGGTGAAGGTCAACCGTGTGGACTGGCAGAACCGGCTGGGCATGAAATCCAGAAGCCCTCGATGGGCCGTTGCGTTCAAGTTTCCTCCGCGAAAGGAAATCACGGAGATCCAGGATATCGCCATCTCCGTCGGACGGACTGGAACATTGACCCCTCTCGCCTTACTACGGCCAGTTGAGGTCGGGGGGGTTACCATCAGCCGTGCCACTCTCCACAATGCCGACGAGGTGGCCAGAAAAGATATCCGCGTGGGCGACACAGTGCGGGTTGAGCGAGCTGGAGACGTCATCCCGGCAATCGCCGAACGAATCGCTATCTCCGGGCAGATCAGACCAGACCCCTTTCTGATGCCGCAACACTGCCCGATATGCGGTTCAGCCGTGGCAAGAGAGGGGGCATATTACTACTGCACCGGGCAAGCAGCCTGCCCCGCACAGCTCAAAGGCGCCATTGAACATTTCGCATCAAAAACAGCGCTTAACATCGATGGACTCGGCAAGAAGACCGTCGCCCAACTCGTCGATCAAGGACTCGTAAAGGACCTTTCAGACCTTTACCGACTGAATCAGGAGCAGCTCCTGACACTTGAAGGCTTCGCAGAACGATCGTCGACGCTTCTCCTGGAATCCATTGCCCAAAGTAGAGTGGTGCCGCTTGAGCGCTTCTTGAAGGGGTTGGGAATCCGCCAGGTCGGTCAGCATATCGCCAAAGTGCTGGCTCGTGAATTCGGCTCGCTCCATGCCATCATGACAGCGGACCGCGATCGGCTTCAGTCCATCCGAGAGATCGGACCTGAAACTTCAGAAAGTCTGGTGTCCTACTTTCAGGAACAGTCCAACCGTCGGGTCATTGCCCAACTGCAACAGTTGGGCGTTTCAATCACGGAACCACGCCTTCCACAGAGCCACACCCCACTTCCCTTCTCAGGGAAAACCTTCGTCTTCACGGGGGGGCTGTCGAGTTTCTCACGAGATGAAGCGAAGGCGCGGGTTGAACGATTGGGTGCACTGGTCGCATCCAGCGTCAGCAAGAAAACAGCCTATGTTGTGGCTGGCTCCGACGCGGGTTCCAAACTTGAGCAGGCTCGCAAATTGGGCGTGCAGATCCTGGACGAAGAGGGATTCAAGAATTTAATCAATTCGTCAGAAAAGCCGTAGAGTTACACGGAAGCTTCGACCGGAACCGCTACCTTCTCATCCTTGAAAATAGTGACGCTCCGTATCGAGCGAGGATCGGCCTCGTGGACGACCAATCGGCAATTCTCGATGCGGAGTTCTTCGCCCGCCTTGGGAATTCGACCGAGATTTTCTTGGATCAATCCTCCGATCGTCAGGGCTTCATCTCCTCCCAGCTCGACCTTGAGAAAGTCATTCACTTTCCGCACCTCAGTCCGCCCATGGACCAGGATCTGGCTCTTTCCGATACGCTTAATGAGTTCTTCCGTGATATCCGTTTCGTCGACAATCTCACCGACCACCTCTTCGAGGAGATCCTCAAGAGTCACGAGCCCCATGACACCGCCGAACTCGTTTACGACAACGCCCATGTGTCGTTTTTCCTGCTGAAACTGCTTCATCAAATCATCTGCCGTCTTCCCGGCTGGAACAAAGAGTGGGGGATGGGCAATATCTCGCAACCGTAAATCAGTCCGCCCTTTTGCTAGTTCCGTCAGCGCCTTGGTCTTGTAGAGAATGCCCGTAATGTTATCGAGCATGCCGTCATAGAGAGGAATGCGGGAGTATTTTGAATTGTAGAGCTGCTCCTGTGCCTCCTTGAGACAAAGATTTCCGTCCAAAGAAAACACATAGATACGGGGAGTCATCGCATCTTCGGCTGTAATTCCCTTCAGCTGAAACACATTCTTGATCATCTTCACTTCTTCAGATTCGATCTCGCCCGCTTTCCCACCCTGGTCGAGCATGATCTTCAGCTCTTCCTCCGTGACAAGGGGATGGGTGAGTCCCTTTCCTCCTGTCAAACTGTAGATCAGCGGCACCATTAAAAACAGGAGCGGCCGCAGCATCACCTGAACCCCATAGATCGGGTAGGCCAGATTCAGGGTCACAGGCACAGAAAACTTCGCCGCCAACGTCTTCGGCACTACATCCACGCAGACCAACAGGACGAAGGTCAGGATCCCGACCATGACGGCGATGGCTTCCTCCAAAATGGTCTTCTCACCGTACGCATTCAGCGTGATAAACGTGGCAAACATCGGAATCGCCGTGCTTACCAAACGATCTCCCACAAGAATAGCCGAAAAGAGTCTTTGAGGGTCACTTCGGAGCTGAAGAGCTTTCTCCGCTCGTTTGCTGCCAGCCTGAGCCAACGCTCTCAGCTTGGTCTCGTTGACCGAAAAGAAGCCGATCTCGGCAGTGGAAATAATAGCGGATAACCCAATCAACCCTAGAAGGATGAGGATGTCCATGTAATCATCTATTTAGGGACATTGGACCAGTGCGGCTGGCCTGATGAGAAGCCGGGTGTCTCCCAGAGGATACCTCTTAGTCCACCCATCAGAAGATCGTACGATTAGGATAACGGGACCACTTGGAATAGGGTTCACAGCCGATACATCTATCACAGGGCTCACAAGCAGGCAAGCAATTCAGAAATTCATACTGAAAAATCAATCAGTTCTAAATTGACCATCGGATAACGACGGCCTGATCTCGGCATCTTCTACTGTCGTCGTTCAACATCTACCCATCATCTCGTATCACGAAGGATTGGAGATGAAACATTCGATCAAGACTCGTTGAAGCCTTGTGAGCGTCGGACTCGACCAAGAACCGGCCGATCTGGACTCGGTACCGACGCCCCTCAGGAAGCTCTGTGTGGACAATACGCCCATCGGCAAAGCCGCGCTGGATCCGTGCAAATAGAGCCTGCGCATTGTGGAGATCTGCAAAGGAGCCGGCTTGAACCCTGAGGACCCCCATCCCTTCTGGCCGAGGATCATAGCGTACGACTCGAAGCTCAACCTGATCGGTTCCGTTGCCGGTCATCCCAAGAGCTTGAGCACCGGCCAACGAAAGGTCCAAGATTCTCCCCTTGGCAAAGGGTCCTCGATCATTGATTCTGACCGTGACATGCCGCCCTGAGGGTAATGAATGAACCACTGCGACGGATCCCAAGGGCAACGTCCGATGAGCAGCCGTCAACCCATACATGTCGTACCGCTCCCCATTGGCGGTCTTCTTCCCGTGAAAACCTGGGCCATACCACGAAGCCATCCCTCGCTCGACAAACCCAACCGGATAATTGGGCAAGCGATCGACATGACGAAGGGGTGCCGCGCAACCTTGAGACAGGACCGCACCAAGCCCAAAGACAATGATTAGGAACGGCGCAGGGTCCGTGAGCGGCCTTAGCCGCATGGACTAAAACTCGTCGAGCGATTGGTTGCGGAGAATCGTGAGGGCTTTTTCAGTTTTGGAAACGGTCAGGACCACGATGGCCCGCTTTCCCTCCCTTGAGGGCGTACAGTAGCCGCACTTAATATTGATCCGGCTCCTCGTAAGCGTGTCCGCCACCTTTCTCAAGGCTCCAGGCTTGTTTTCAAGGCTCAAGACCAGGGCCGTTTCCTCACGGAATTTGATCTTTGCCGCCCGTAAGGCAGCACGTGCCCCATCAAGATCAGCCACGAGCAACCGCAACTTGCCTGTGCCCATGACCTCCGGAGCAGAAAATGCCTTGATATTCACTCCCGCTGCACCGAGCACTGCCGTCACGCCGGCAAGTGTGCCTGGTTTACTCTGTCCGCTGATGACGAGCTGCGTTGTAGTCGGCATATCGGTACTCCCCGTAACTAGCTGCTATCACAGCCTTCTTCGTCTTGTTGAACGACCCGCCTGTAATGGAGTCCAGGCCCCGTGATGATTCACCTGAGCCCGCCACGGCGACAGGGTGTGACAGGACTTTCCAACCCTGGTTCGCCTGATCAAGCGCCTTTTGCTTCCAACACGAGTCCGCAGAACACGTCGTTTTCGATGCCCGACACAGGATGAAGGCCGCTTACTTTGCATCGTGGCACACCCCTTACGAACATCCGCTCGTCGAACCGCAACTCACACATTTGAGACACGTGCCGTTCCGAACCATCGTGAACTGTTTGCATTCGGGACAAGGATCCCCTTCATATCCTTTCACCTTAGCATCCTTGGCATTTTGAACTTCTGTCAACGTCAGCGTTTCCCGCATGATTTCCACTTGCCGGGCAACGCTATGTCCGTTTCCGTGACTATGGCCATTTCCCTTTCCGCCGTTCCGACGGATCGGAAGATGTTCTGTGACAACGGAAGACTTGGCCAATGCATTCAGATCGGCTTCCTCGTCGAAGCATTCAGGATCCATGTCGTCTTTCTTCATTGAATCCATGCGCAGATCGTCTTCTTTGACCTGGGCAAGGTCATATCGATCGAGATACGTGACGGCCAATTCACGGAAGATGTAATCGATAATCGACGTCGACATCTTGATCCGATCGTTCAGTTTCACCGGCCCGTTGGGTTCAAACCTGGTGAAAATGAAGGCCTCCACGAACTCTTCGAGCGGCACACCATGCTGAAGCCCAAGGGAAATGGCAATGGCGAAGCAGTTCATCAGACTCCTAAACGCCGCTCCCTCCTTATGCATGTCCAAAAATATTTCCCCGACCGTCCCATCCTCGTATTCGCCGGTTCGGAGATAGAGTTTATGCCCCCCGACAATGGCTTTTTGTGTGTACCCATTACGCCGACTGGGAAGCGGACGCCGCTTGGCAAGATACCGAACGAGCACACGCTCAGTGACTTTTTCAGCCATTTCTAAGACACCAGGCACAGCCTCCGACGCCTTCCCGCTATCGGACGACGCACTCAATGGCTGACTGAGCTTGGACCCGTCTCGATAAAGCGCTACCGCCTTCACCATGCTCTTCCAGGCAAGAAAATACGATGCCTTGACGTCTTCGACCGTGGCCTCGGACGGCATATTGATGGTCTTGCTGATCGCACCGCTGATGAAGGGCTGTGCCGCAGCCATCATACGAATGTGGGCGTCAACGGCGATGGACCGTTGCCCGATACGACCACATCGATTCGCACAGTCGAAGACCGCCAGGTGCTCGGCCTTCACGTGCGGCGCACCTTCGACCGTCATCGTCCCGCAACAGAAATCGTTCGCGGCAGCAACTTCTTCCTGCGTAAAACCGAGAGCCTTCAACATATTGAAGTTCTTCTCGTTCAGCTGCGCCTCGGTCAGACCAAGTTGCTCGATGCAGAAGGCCTCCCCAAACGTATATTTATTGAACGCGAATTGAATCTCAAACGCTTGCGACAAGCTGCGCTCCAGACGATCGAGCGCCGTGTCGTCGAAACCTTTCAGCCGAAGCGTGTCGTGGTTGATGAACGGAGCACTTTTGAGGGTCTGGGCCCCGACACAGTAATGGACGATGTCCCGCACCTGTTGATCCGTATACCCGAGATTGGCCAAAGCGAGTGGAATACTTTGGTTGATGATCTTGAAGTACCCGCCACCGGCTAACTTTTTGAATTTCACTAACGCAAAATCCGGTTCAATTCCGGTGGTATCGCAATCCATGACCAACCCGATCGTCCCGGTCGGAGCGATCACCGTCACCTGAGCATTGCGATACCCATACGCAGTCCCCAGTTCAAGCGCATGGTCCCAGGCCCTCCGTGCAGCCAGGAGCAATTCTGGGGGACAATGTTCAGGACGGACTCCCGAAGGAGCAATGGTCAACCGTTCATATTCCTCGGGAGGCGCCTGATAGGCTGCCCGTCGATGGTTGCGAATGACACGCAACATGTGTTCCCGATTTTTTGCGTAGCCGGGGAAAGCCGACAATTCAGCCGCCATTTCCGCCGATGTACTGTACGCTTCCCCCGTCATGATTGACGTGATGGCACCGCAGATGGCTAACGCCTTGGGCGAGTCGTAGGGGATACCTTGGCGCATGAGCACCGTCCCCAGATTCGCGTACCCCAACCCCAGCGTCCTGAACTGATAGCTTTTCTCGGCGATCGATTGGCTGGGGAAAGACGCCATCAAGACACTGATCTCCAGTGCAATCGTCCACAGCCGAACGGCATGCCGGAACTCTTCGAGTTCGAACTGCCCATCAGCGCCGTAGAACTTCGTCAGATTGAGCGACGCGAGATTACAGGCCGTGTCATCCAAGAACATGTATTCTGAACAGGGATTGGAGGCGTTGATTCGGCCATCCTCGGGACAGGTGTGCCATTCATTGATGGTGGTATCGTACTGCGTCCCCGGATCGGCACAGGTCCAGGCCGCCCACGCGATTCGATCCCATAACTCTCTGGCCTTGATGGTCTTGCAAACTTTGCCGTTGCTGCGTCGTTTCAGTTCCCAGTCCGCATCGGCTTCGATCGCGGCAAAAAACTCGTTGGGAATCCTGACACTGTTGTTCGAATTCTGGCCGGAGACTGTTTGATAGGCCTTCCCGTCCCAATTGGTATCGTATTCGTGAAAGACAAAATGTGTGAACCCCTGCTGCGCATAGGAGAACATCCGCTGGATATAGGCCTCCGGCACCATCTCGCGGCGGGCTGACGCCAACGCCTCGCGCAGAGCCGAATTCGTCTTCCGATCGAGGTCCAGCCGGAGCGCACCATTCCCATCGACGGTATGACAGGCCTTCAAGACGGCATTGAGGCGCTGCGCGCAGATCTTCGACCCCGTCACCATCGCCGCCACTTTTTGTTCCTCGATGACTTTCCAATCGATGAACTCTTCGATGTCAGGATGGTCTAAATCCAAACAGACCATTTTGGCCGCACGACGCGTCGTCCCGCCGGATTTGATGGCTCCTGCCGCTCGATCACCGATCTTCAGGAAGGACATGAGCCCGGAAGATCGCCCTCCGCCGGACAGGCCTTCGCCATCACCGCGCAGTTTCGAGAAGTTCGTTCCGGTTCCGGAACCATACTTGAACAATCGCGCCTCTCGAACCCACAGGTCCATGATGCCGTTTTCATTCACCAGATCATCCTCGATCGATTGAATAAAACAAGCATGCGGCTGCGGATGTTCGAACGCATTCGTCGCCTTCACCACCTCCTGCGTTTTCGGATCGACGTAATAGTGCCCCTGGGCCGGTCCCGATAATCCGTAGGCATAGTGCAAGCCGGTGTTGAACCACTGGGGGGAGTTCGGCGCAGCCATTTGGTGCGCCAGCATGTAGCACATCTCATCATGAAAGGACTCTGCGTCTTCCGGTGTCTTGAAATATCCATAGGCCCGGCCCCAATGGGTCCAGCACCCGGCCATGCGCTCAAAGACCTGTCGGGCATCCCGCTCGCCGCCCAGCACCGGCTTGCCGTCGGCATCGGCCAGCGGCTGGCCGTTCTCATCGCACTGCGGAACGCCGGCTTTCCGGAAGTACTTTTGCGCCAAAATATCGATAGCCAGCTGAGACCAGGGCTCAGGGATATCGATATGCTCAAGTTTGAAGACAGTCGATCCGTCGGGGTTTCGAATCTCGGACGACCGTTTGACGAACGCCAATCCCTCATATGGACTCACGCCGCGGCGGGTAAATTTGCGATCAATTCTCACAGTAGTCCTCCAAGGGGAAAAGGATTAGGGTCCATGGGCTGGTTCGAAGCCTTCATAACCGGTATGGGGTACTCACTCATTGCGCGCGACACCTACATATAGCTAGCATGTTTTTTTGTCAACACCAAGTATTGTGGATGTTTGGGAAATGAGGGGACAGGCTGTGAATAGTCGAGACGTGAACGGCAGTGCTTACTTGAGTGACATAGTAGCGAGGTTATCCACAGAAAATCTCATCCAAAATACGACCTCAGCAGATGACCCTTGCCATTTTTTCTTTTAGAAGGCCATTCGGCCAATCTTCAGAGTGGCTTCCTCGACACCTCGAAGAGGAATGAATCGGCCGCCGATCCCCAGCACCATGACGTTCGTCCCCGCCACCTGTGCCTCATACAGACTCATCATTCCCCAATTCTGTCGCGCCGTATTCGGACGAACCACCGACTCCAGCAGCTTCTTACTCTGCGTTCGAAACACCTGCCGAATAAACTGTTGCTCCCGAGACGATGTACCCTGGTCCATTCGGTCTATCGCTTTCCCCAATTCCAGTTCAACGAAGCGCAAATAGTCATCCATCGTCGGGTTTGACCAAGCCAAACCGACCAAGAGGATCAGCGCAAGGACGATCACGCTTAAGCGAAGTAGACTCATGATGCTCTACTGTTTGACAAACAATTGTCGGGCCAATTAGCTTAGCCCACATTCAGTGCACACGGTCTTATTGAGTCTGGAGGAAGCGATGTTTGTCTGGAGCAAGAAACTCGTTGGAGTCCTGTTAGGCATCTTCGTGCTGTTATTAGGGATTTTCCTCTTCCAAGGTGTGTCTGAGACCACCAGCGCCCTCAAGACTCACACGACTCAATGGATCATCTTGAACTATGCTTGCCTGCTGGTCTGGCTCTTCGTCTGGATGATCGACCAAGGGCGCGTCCGCGGCAAGAACGTCTGGCTCTGGCTTGTGCCCTTCATCATCGCCCCACTACCCACCCTGTTGATCTATGTCCT
>Ga0268299_1001228_pt1 | contig 49957 bp, 51 predicted proteins | sample NOBtaG_FD_193484 | JGI IMG/M metagenome (GOLD analysis project Ga0268299, IMG submission 193484) | Activated sludge microbial communities from bioreactor in Nijmegen, Gelderland, Netherland - NOB reactor | ecosystem: Engineered > Bioreactor > Aerobic > Activated sludge | place: Netherlands... | reverse complement strand
CAAAACAGGACCGTTGAAGACACCTGGCGTCATGTCGGAAGCCTCGTCAGCACTATCAGCCAAGACGAATGTGCCAACTATTTCCAAAACGCCGGATACGCTTCCGTCAAATAATGAAACGCTCTAGAGCGGCTTCTGTTTAGACTGAATCACAAACGTATACTTCGTCATCGCGAGCGAAGCGTGGCTATCCAGAGTCTCACGCAAAGGCCTGAGTTTGTGGCTCTGGATTGCCACGTCGCTTCGCTCCTCGCAATGACGCTTAAGCGGGCGCTTCAGTCAAATAATGAAACAGTCTAGAGGCGGTTTATTTACGGCGCTTGGAGGCAGGTTTTGCCGGAGCTTTCCCACCATCCATGCCCCCCATGGCGCGCAGGCATTCCAGCAACACCGCCCGCTTGCTGGCGGGCACCGGCGCAATGACACGTTTTTCCGCATTGCGCACCTTTGCCGCCGTTGCCACCAGCTGGCGTTTACCCGCCGCCGTCAGCGTAACGGAGTTGGCGCGCTGATCGCCCTCTGTGCGCTCACGATCCAGCAGGCCGCTGGCGATCATGCGGGCAATCATGTCTGCAAGGGTGCTGCGGTCGATGCCGGTGGCGCTTACCAGATCGGTCTGGGTTTGACCTTCATAGGCCGCCACAGCAGTAAGCACCACATATTGACGCGGGGTCAGGCCGCTGATCCCAACCTCTTGTGTGTAGATGTTGGATGCCCGCTGTTCGGCGCGGCGCAACAGATGTCCGGGCGAATCCGTCAATACCGGCTTGATCGTCTGTTTTTTGACAGCTTTTACTGCTGTGCGTGGTGCTGCTTTTTTAACTTTTGCCGGTTTCGACATGTGGATGCTCAGCCCCCTGATCAAGTTTTGTCCGTATGCACCATGAAGCGCAAAAGGTGATACGCAAAATGCTCTCATCAGCCTAGCGTTATATTCAGATGTATACCATAATTTTATTGGCGCTTTTTATGCAACCGAAATACGCTGGGGACGCAAACTTTCTGGACACAGGGCATATGAGCAAATCTCCCCCGCAACATCCCGCCACTATTGGCTTTGATTTTTCACACAGAACACCTGCAGGCGACGATAAAGAACGTCTGGTGTGTAATGGCTGCGGCTTCGTGAATTATGTAAACCCGAAGATCGTTGTGGGCGCCGTGACGGAATGGGATGGAAAAATTCTCATGTGCCGCCGCGCGATTGAACCGCGCAAAGGTTTCTGGACATTGCCTGCGGGGTTCATGGAAGAAGGCGAAACTACCGAACAGGGCGCGATGCGCGAAGCGCGCGAGGAAGCAAACGCCGATCTGGAAATTTTATCGCTGCTGGCGGTGTACAGCATTCCACGCATCAGCCAGGTGCAACTGATGTACAAGGCGCGGCTATGCTCGCCCAATGTAAGCGCGGGGGTAGAAAGCCTGGAAGTTGCTTTTTTCGACTGGGATGAAATTCCATGGAACGAGATCGCGTTTCCAAGTGTCGTATGGGCGCTCAATCACTATCGCCAGGTGCGCGATGTGACGCTGTTCGCGCCATTCGTGAACCCGGAAGGCGAAAACGGCAATTTCCCGGTGGCCGGACAGGGCTTTAAGCCACTGGATTGATTGACTTAATCCAGACGCTGCACCGGGTCTCCCATATGGATCTGTCCGCCCTGCAACACGGATGCGTACAGTCCGAAATTGTGTTTCCAGTCGCGCACCAACGCGCGCATGATCTGCGGCGCCTTGGGCAGATTGCCTTGTGCATGGGTTGTCATGGCGCAGCGCGGCGCGTGACTGTCTGCAATCACCACGGCGGTCCCGACTTTCATCCGTACACCGACAAGCGCCTCTGACGGCAACGGGCTGTCCAGATCGTTCAGCACAATGTTGGGGCGAAAGCGCATGGCGTCAACCGCCGCATCCGGCAAGGTGTTTTGTAATTTCCCAAGCTCGGAGGCGAGCACGATATGGATCGTGGAAACATCATAATAAGTACCGGGCAAAGTAACATTCATCATGGCTTCGCGCGGCAGTTTCGAGAAATCCGGAAACGGCTCATCCGCCAGCAATCCGAGAACCTCCCGGACATAGGCCTCATATTTTTCCGGCGCGACATTGGCGCGCGCATAATGCGCCGTATCACTGGCCGGGCGTAAATTGTAAATCGCCAGTTGCCTGCCGGCATGGTTTGAAACCATCGCATCGCAGTCCGGTGCGTCCGTCAGGATGACTTCACCCGTTGGAAGCGTAATCCGCGCGCGGGGTTCAAGACCATCTTCCATCAGCGTTGCGGCAATCTGCAACAGTAACGGGCTGCGCTTGGCGCTGGTGATCTCGCCACGCTCCACATCCCGGAACGCCCATAGCCGGTCGCCCACAATGCCGGATGTGAACACATCCGCAGCCTCCAGCGCCTCGCCGCGCAACGACTTTACCGGATAGCGAAACAATCCGCTGACGGTTCCCAATTTGCTTTGCTGCGCCATGCTGAGGTGGTCCTTCTTATCGCGTAATTTTGCTATAGCGCAGCGTCAGAAACAGAATGTAGAAAAATTCTGCTCGAAAAGAAGTACCCCGGACACACTAATTTCAAATAGAGGGTATGGATCATAAAATAAGGAGTGCGCCGATGACGGAGGAAGTAACAGCCCGTCTCCAAACTGTACAGCAGGCCAGTCCCTTGATCATGATTATTTCTGACCGGCGGGGGCTTGAAAGCTTCGTTCATTAGTTGGGTCTTAGCTTGCCAGATTACGGAATGTGCAAAGAGACCATCCGCAGTTCATTAACCCTGAACATCGGTTTAGTTGATTTTTCTAAAGTGATAAATTCATCAACTTTGGCAGTGATAGCAACACTTATATGCAGAGCATCAACAGCATGTAAATCATATTTGCACGCAATTTGCAGTGCTTTTTCCGTCAATAATGGAGAGGCATCGATATTTGTGCCTGCGCGCTCGAAGAAGACTGTCAAGAAGTCAATCTCAGCCAATCGCCTGTTAAAAGTCGGTTTTGTTATAGTTTCTAACCGTAAAAAATCACTTATAACAAACTCCCTCGCTGGATCGTTCAGTATTGTGAAAGCCCTATTAGAAATCTCTCCGATGCCTTGAAATGCTGCGATTAGTATGCCTGAATCTAAATAGGTTAGCTGCTTCGGCATCACAACACCTCCCCACGACGAAGCATAACTTCATTCCGAATCTCATCTTCCGTTAGCAACTGAAGTCCCTGCGCGATTGCCCGCTCGCGGATCGCAGATAGCCTTTTGCCGAGTGCAGTTTTGGGCGCATAAATGTAACGCTTATCCATTAAAGAAATAACGGTATTCGGCCAACTCATTCTACGAATAAGGTCAGAAGCAACACTCATTTCTTCTTTTTTTGCCTTGGCCGATACCAACCCTTCGACACTAGAGCTAAGAAGCATAGCAGTAGATTCTTTCGCCTTCAAAGGGACTAAACAACGGTCAAAGGCTGACAAGTTAGAAAAGTCATTCATCAGTATTCAGGCTCCAGATTGGTAATGGCCGCTTCCGTGAGAAGGTTAAAGAACATTTTCTTGTTAACCTTATGTACGAGATCAAGCTGCTTTGAAAAATTTTCCCAAAAATCTCCTGACATATGATTGTAGATCGTGTCATTATCGACAAGGACACCAGTTATTATCTCCCCCCCCAATAATTGGGCGTTTGCTGGCGAAATAATCTGTACAATATTTAAAAAACCCTCCTCAACGACCTCAGTTCGCAAGTGGAGGGGATGCACATTAATATTCTGATCGCCCAGAGTAATTACAACATCCAACCCGGCAATGGTAGGCTCATCACCTGACGGTAGAATATCAATGTACTTCATCGAAAATCGTTCAGGGTTTGATATTAATTTTGTTTTTCTTAGTACCTTTACTAAGGTGCGTATTTTTGCGCCGAACTCTTTCCAACCTTTGTAAGGCATTGAACAACCTAGTGAAACAACGCGATCTCCGATCTGTATAGTATAATGCTCACCCCTTAAGCGCACTGTCGGGACGTACATAAAATCTGCATTGATCTGGCGAATTTGCAATGGAACATTTGCGGCAGGAAGAGGCTCAATCGACTGAAACTCTCCAGCAAATGCTGATGCTGAAAATAATAACCCCGGTAATAATTCCGCGACTGATGCCATTTCGCTCGAAAAGCGAAGCTCCCATAAGCTTTCTACTAACGGAGCCTTCCCCAATCTCTTTGGAATTCGCCTAGGCTTAAAATCAGCCATCTTTTAACCGTTTCTGAGGTGTCCAGCGTTAGATTCGCACATGTTTCGTCCTATTGTCACTAGGCAACTGCGCTCCAACTACGATTAGAGGCGACATGGCACATTACTGACGCCAAAGATTCGACCTAATAATGCCCAGAAATCCTTTATTTATCACTTATTCGCCGTAAACAGTTCCAAGCAGCGCTGTTTGGCGAGTTTGGCGCAGGCCTCGTTATAGTCGGTGCGCCGGTCGGACTGAAAACCATGGCCGGCGTCATAGACATAGACCGGCACTTGCGGGTGCGCGGCTTCGATTTTGCGCACCAATGGCATGGGGATGCCTTTGTCATGTTCGCCGAAATGCAGGATCGTGGGGCACTTCGGCTTTTCGGTGATATGATCCCCGATGCCACCGCCATAATAGCCGGCCGCCGCCGCAAGGCCATTACAGCGGCATGCGGCCACCCAGGCGATCGTGCCGCCATAGCAATAACCGGTGACATAGACAGGCCCCGGATTGCGGCTTTTCAGATAATCAATGCCGGTCTGCACATCCATGACATTGTTTTCGGTGCTGGTTTTGGCGCGCAGGGCCAGGCCCTTTTGAATATCGTCCGGGGAATAGCTGGCCTGAAAGTTTTTTTCCACCCGGTCATAGAGCGCGGGCGACACCACCTCCAGCCCGTCTTTCGCCCAGGCGTCGCAGACATCCTTGATGTGATCGGTAACGCCAAAAATTTCCATTACGCATACCAGGCCGCCCTTGCGCACGCCCTGCGCCTCGACATGATAAAAGTCTATGTCTGCCCCGTCGCCGCTTTTCAGCGTGATCATTTTTCCCGGATGCGCCATCGCCTGCTCCTCCCCTGTTATGATTGCGGCCTGCGCATCACCATGCCCTGGCCGGTAAAGCGCAGCACAAGTTCACCCTTCTGGTTGAACCCTTCATTGGTGCTGCGAATGATGCCCCATTGCGGGCGAGTTTTCATCAGTATTTTTTCAGCCGTGGTGGCCGAGAATGTAAGCACGTCGCCGGGGCGCACGGGGGTTGGCCACACCATGTTGATAAAGCCCGGCGAAGGCCCGTTCTGCGGCTTCGGCCCCGGCGCTGCGATTTCAGGTTTTTCATATTTGGCAATCTGTTCATTACGGTGCTTCATCATCGCACGCATCCAGCAGGCAACCGTAAACCAGCCACTGGCGGTAATCCCGCCGAAATGCGACCCGGCCGCCGCGACCTGATCGATATGAAACGGCTGCGGATCATATTTGCGGGCGAAGGCCATCATTTCTGCCTCATCCATCTTCCATGCGCCAAGCTCAATGCGATTACCCAGTTCAATATCTTCCAGCCACTGCGCCATGCGCCTAAACCTCCATGCCGGGGTGACGCCGCGCGATCATCATCAGCCCTTCCGTGATCATTTTTTCTTCGCCGTTCTGGTTGGTCATGGTGTAGCGAAAACGGGTAAGCCCCATTTCCGGGCGCGACTTCGATGCCCGCCGCTCCAGGCATTCGCGCTTTAGAGACAGAATATCACCCGGACGCACCGGCGCGCGCCATTTCGTCTCATCGACCCCTGGCGCGCCCATGCCCGCCGTTTCAAATATGAAATGATCGCACATCATGCGCATGGAGATCGCACAGGTGTGCCAGCCGCTGGCGCACAGACCGCCCATGAAACTTTTCTTCGCGGCCTCTTCATCTATGTGCATCGGCTGCGGATCATATTCGCTGGCGAATTCTATGATTTCTTCTTTTGTAACGGGATAGGCCCCGAATTGCACCACTTCGCCCGGCGCAAAATCTTCCCAGTAATATTTGATTTCAGGCATTATTCCTCATTCCTCCGGTTCAATTCGCAAAACGGAAATGCAGCACATCCCCATCGCGGACCACATATTCCTTGCCTTCCAGGCGCATTTTACCGGCGTCCTTGGCGCCCACTTCGCCGTTGCAGGCGATGTAATCATCATAAGCGATGGTTTCGGAGCGGATAAAGCCTTTTTCGAAATCGGTGTGGATGACGCCTGCGGCCTGGGGGGCCTTGGCGCCGCGCGGCACGGTCCAGGCGCGGGTTTCCTTTGGGCCGACGGTGAAGAATGTCACCAGATCGAGCAGGCCATAGCCTGCAAAAATCACCCGCGCCAGGCCGGTTTCCTTGAGGCCGATGGTTTCCAGAAATTCTGCGCGTTCTTCTTTGGGAAGGGCTGCGACCTCGGACTCAATCGCGGCGGATACTGTAATCGCCGCCGCATTTTCGGCTTTGGCTTTTGCCGCAACCGCATCGGACCAGGCATTGCCGGTGGCGGCGTCGGCTTCCGCCACATTGCACACATACAGCACCGGCTTTGCGGTGATGAGGCCCAGTTGCAAAAACAGATCGCGCAAATCATCCGGGATGGTTGCGGTGCGGGCGGGGCGGCCTTCACGCAACGCCTCCAGAGCCGGTTCCATCACCGCCAGTTGCGCCATCGCCTCTTTATCCTTGCCGGCGGCTTTTTTGCGTGCCGAATCCACACGGCGCTCCAGGCTTTCCATGTCCGACAGCATCAGTTCTGTTTCCACCGTTTGGGCATCGGCGATGGGATCGACCTTGCCGTCCACATGGGTGACATTGGGATCTTCGAAACAGCGCAGCACATGGATGATCGCATCCACCTGGCGGATATGCGACAGGAATTGATTGCCCAGACCTTCACCCTTTGATGCACCGCGCACCAGCCCGGCAATATCAACGAAGGAGAGGCGTGTTGGAAGAATTTTTGCGGACTTTGCAATCGCCGCCAGCGCATCCAGACGCGGGTCCGGCACCGGCACATCACCCACATTCGGCTCGATCGTGCAGAACGGGTAGTTGGCAGCCTCGGCGGCGGCTGTTTGCGTCAACGCATTGAACAGGGTTGACTTGCCCACATTGGGAAGCCCGACAATACCGCATTTGAATCCCATCCGGGCCTGTTCCTTTTCTATAAATTGTCTTTAGACGGACGTTGGGTGCGCGGGTTTGGATTTATCTGCGCCGCCACCCGGCTTTGAAACGCATCATCCTCACCACGCATCAGATATTCCGCGCAACCCGCAATCGCATCCAGCAAAGCGTCCAGCCATTCCCTGTTTTCCTGATTCGTGAAATCGCTCAGCACATAGGGTGTGACCAGGTCCTTATTTCCGGGATGGCCGATGCCGATGCGCGCGCGGCGGTATTCCAGCCCGATATGGGCATCGATGGAACGCAAGCCATTATGCCCGCCATTGCCGCCGCCGGTTTTTACGCGCAGCTTGCCGGGGGCCAGATCAAGTTCGTCATGGAAAACCACCACATCCGCAGGCGTCAGTTTAAAAAACCGCATCGCCTCGCCGACCGATTGTCCCGACAGATTCATGAAAGTGGCGGGCTTCAGGCAGACCACTTTTTCACCGGCAATCAGGCCATCACGGGTTACCCCCTGAAAGCGATGACGCGGCGCCGCCAGCCGGTAATGATCAGCTATCGCGTCCACCGCCATCATGCCGGCATTGTGTCTGTTTCTGGAATATTTCTGACCCGGATTGCCGAGCCCCACCAAGAGCAGCATGGCTCTGCCCCTCAAAACAATATCCGGTCAGATAAAAGCGCGATCAGCGATTGATCCGAGCGCGCAGTCATCAGATTGAATTTGCGGATTCAATCTGATGAAAGGAAACGGTGCTATTTCTTGCCACCTGTTTTTGCGGCTGGCGCTGCGGGCGCTGCTTTGCCACCTGCTGGCGCCTTGCCGGCGGCTGCGGGCGCCGCTTTGCCCCCGGCTGCGGCGCCCGCAGCGGCTGCTGCGGGTTCGGCGCCTGCTTTTTCGGCAGCGGGTGCGGCAACTGTCACGACAGTGAAATCGCGGCCGCGAATGGCCGGACGCACGCCCTGTGGCAGCTTGATCGCGGAAATAAGGAGGCCGTCGCCTATATCAAGAGCGCTGATATCGCATTCGACATGATCAGGAATATCGTCCACCGGGCAGAGCAGATCAATTTCATGATGCACGACGTTCAGGACGCCGCCGCGCTTGATGCCGGGCGATACTGCCTCGCCCGTAAAATGCACGGGGATCTGCACATGGATTGTCGAGCCTTTGAATAGCCGCATAAAATCGACATGCAGCGGAAAGTCGCGCACCGGATCAAGCTGTATGTCGCGCGGAATGACGCGAACGGGCGCGCCATCCCCCATATCCACCATGAACTGGTGACTGAGGAACCCGCCGCGCTTCAGGACTTTCAGCAGCGCCGCATTATCGATGGAAATCATCTGGGGCTTGTCGGGGCCACCATAGATGATGCCAGGAACCCGGCCGTCACGGCGGTTTGCTCTGGCGGGGCCTTTGCCCGCTTCATCACGCTTCAGCGCGGTAATTGTGTGCATCTCAGCCATGATAATATACCCGGTTGTGCCGCACGGCCCGTTCTCAGGGGGTGCGGTAAAGTAACGAAATACTGCAAGGGGCGGGTTTTACCCCCGATGGGCGCGCTTATCAAGGGGCAACTGGGAAAAAACCTAATCAAACAGGCTGGAAACCGACTTTTCTTCGGAAATGCGCTGAATTGCTTCGGCCATGAGCGGCGCAATCGGCAGGGTGCGGATATTGCGGGCCTTGCACACCGCCTCTGTGGGGGCAATGGTGTCGGTCGTGACCAGGCTTTCCAGCACCGACGCCTCGACGCGGGCAACGGCGGCGCCCGACAATACGCCGTGGGTGACATAAGCGTGAACGCCGAGGGCCCCATGATCTTTCAATGACCTGGCCGCATTGCACAGGGTTCCGGCGCTATCGACAATATCATCGACCATGATGCAGACGCGGCCATCTACCTCGCCGATAATGTTCATGACTTCGGATTCGCCCGCGCGTTCGCGGCGTTTATCCACAATCGCCAGATCGCCATCCAGCCGCTGGGCCAGGGCGCGGGCGCGCACCACGCCGCCCACATCCGGCGATATGATCACCGGTTTGATCCCGTTAAAGTGATCCTTGATATCGCGGATCAGCACCGGGGCGGCGAACAGATTATCGGTCGGAATATCGAAAAAGCCCTGAATTTGACCGGCATGCAGGTCCATGGTCAGCACCCGGTTGGCGCCCGCGGTGGTGATCATATTGGCCACCAGCTTGGCCGATATCGGGGCGCGCGGCACAGTTTTACGGTCCTGCCTGGCATAACCGAAATAGGGAACCACCGCCGTGATCCGCCGCGCAGAAGCGCGGCGCAGCGCATCGATGCAGATCAGCAGTTCCATCAGATGATCATTGGCCGGAAACGACGTGGACTGGATGACAAAAACATCCTCGCCACGGACATTGTCCTGAATTTCCACATAGATTTCCATGTCGGCAAAGCGCCGCACGGTCGCCCTGGTCAGGGGCAGATGCAGATGCGCGCCAATGGCCTCCGCAAGGGGTAAATTGCTATTGCCCGCCAGCAGCTTCATGGGTGCACCCTTGTGATCTGATTGATGCGCGCCTTGTAACAAGACTGACATAAGAAGTAAACGGCTGGCGGTGACTTACGGTGTTTGCGCCGGTTTTGCCGCATCGGCGGCCGGGGCAGCCGGACGGGCCTGATAGTCCTGCAACAGGGGCACAATGCCTTCCGCCGCGCCCGCCGCCGCGCCATAGGCGACATCGCCCCAATTGCCGTCAAGCCGCCCATGGGGCACCGGATTGCCTTGATCAACAAGGCCAATCTCCGACCCATCGGGGGCCAGCACCCGCCAGGTCAGTTTGACCAGCTGATTGGCTGCATCCAGCTCGCTCAGGATTACCTGCCCCTCAATTCGGATGGCCTGGGTATCCTGCCTTTCGGCAATGCTCAGGCCTGCAGCGCGCAGCGCATTGCGCAGGGCGATGGGAAGTGATTTGCCGCCATCGCCGGGGACATTGGGAATATCCGGCACAAACACCCGCAAATTTTCGCCCTGCTCTCCGCTGGTCGCGGGGAAATGCCGGGCCAGGGCGGCTACCGCCTGCGATGTCAGTGCCTGGATCACGGTTGCTGGTAGCGCTCTGCCGGCATTCGCATCCACAGACAGCGCGTCACGCACTTTTACGCCCCCCAGTTCGGCCCCGTCAGGGGTGTACAACACCCAGTCAATCATTATCGCGCCGGTTTCCATCCGGGCCATGCCTTTGATCGCATGTGCGCCCGTCAGCCCCTGGCCTGTGATGGCGGGAATATCCTGTTCCTGCAATGCGTCCACCAGCGCCTTTGCCAGCGGCCCGCCGATTTCCACCGGGACGCCTTCGGGCGGCGTGACCTCAACCCCTGCCTGATGGACGATGGCATTCAACAGACTGGCGTCTCTGGGCATCACCGCATAGGGCCGTGGCGGCGGATGATCGGGATCGCATGCAGCCAGCGCAAGTAATGTGGAAAAAATCAGTAGCCGGATGATAAAGCTCATGGCTTGAGCGCAATCACGGATACGCCACGGCCATAATCGCTTTCGCCGCGATGGGTGGTGCGGCGAAAACTGAAAAACCGCGCCTCGTCCGCATAGGTGCACACATCAAGATTTTCCACCATGGCAACGCCCGCGCGTTCAAGCCTGACCGCGACATAAGGGGCCAGCGCAAACTGGCGTTTTCCAGGGCTGGCCGATTTCGCAAAAAACGCAGCGCCAGATGGATCCTGGGCCAGATAATTCTGTTCAAAGTCCGCCCCCACTTCGTATGCGGCTTGCGAAATGCAGGGGCCGATGGCGGCAATGATGGCGTTGCGTTGCGCACCCATTTCCACCATAGCGTCAATCACCGCCTCGCCTGCGCCAAACAGCGCGCCTTTCCAGCCCGCATGGGCGGCGCCAATTATTTTTTCCTGACGGTCCGCAAACAATATGGGTGTGCAATCCGCGCTTAGAACTGAAAGACCAATTCCGGGAAGGCCGGTCACCAGACCATCCGCCTGCGGACGAAGTGCGGCGTCTTCGCGTGTGCGAATAACATGCACCGCGCGCCCATGCACCTGATGCACGCCGGCAAGCATATCGACGCCCAGCGCCGCCGCAACCCTGATGCGGTTCTGGCGCACATTATCCGGCGCATCTCCGGATCCCAGCCCGCAATTCAGCGAGGCGTAAATGCCCGTGGACACACCGCCCTGCCGGGTAAAAAATCCATGCCGGATGATACTGTCTGTAGACAGAACATCGGATGTCAGATATGCAATGGCCTCGTTCATTTTTTAGAGCCTGATAGTTTTGCGGAAGCACCCCATTCTCCGTCATTGCGAGCGAAGCGTGGCAATCCAGAGTCACAAATGAAGACCATGCCGTGTGGCTCTGGATCGCCACGCCGCTGCGCGGCTCGCGATGACGCTGTTTGTATAGAAAGAAGTGGTTCAATCTGCATAATTGTCACTTACACCTCAAATCCAGGCGAAGGCGCAAGTGCGGGATGACGCAGGGCCATGGCCTTGAACAATTGTCCCATTTGATCTGTATCCGTCAACCGGTGAAATGCAGACCTGATCGCATCCTGTTCATCCGGGGAGGCGTTTTGCGCCAGACGCTGCGCCAGCAAAGCAAGGCCCAGCTGCAACAGAAATTGCCCCTGCGATATTGGCCCATCCGTTTGGCACCCCGCACTGTGCGCCACTTCCGCAAGGCTTTGAAAATCAACATGGGCGGTTAAATCCGCCTGACCGGGATTTTGCAGCGGGTCGCAATAGCCGTGCCCGCGCACCGCCTGAAAACTGTCGCCGGCAGCGCTTTTGGCCGGGCCATAATCCATGATCAGGGCCGCACCCCCATGTTCCAAAAGATGCGCCGCCAGACTTTCAATGACGCCCTGCCCCGCCGGGCATAGTTCCGCGATGGCGTCCACCGGCGCGGTTCGCATGGCGGGGGGAATGATCGCATCCTCGCGTATGGGCACGGGAGACAGGGAAAAACATAATTGTTCCGTACCAAGATTAATTGTCACCATGCGTTCGCGCCAGCCATCAGGCGTACGCTGAAACTGCCGGACCGGCAGCGCATCAAAAAATTCATTGGCGATGATGAGCGCAGGCAATGGCGGCAGGTCCGCTACGGTATCATGCCATGTAACAGCGTTGCCGATCACCGTCTTCTGACATTCGCGCAGGGCGCGGCTGGTTTCCACCAGATGTACCCGCGCGGCATTCAGAAAATCCGGCGCAAGCCGCGCCGCACGCAGCGCATCGGCCATCAGCGTGCCGCGCCCCGGCCCCAGCTCACACAGCATGAACGCAGGCGGGCTGTCCATATCGCGCCAGCGTTGCACACACCATAATCCAATCAGTTCGCCAAACATCTGGCTGATCTCGGGCGCGGTAATAAAATCCCCAACTGCTCCAAACGGGGTTTGGCTCTGATAATAGCCATGCTTTGGGTGGCCGAGCGCCAGCCCCATATAGGTAGCCAGCGAGACCGCCCCCTGATCACGGATGATGGCCTGAATATGGTGCAACAGTTCGTTCATGCAGCGGGTTTGCGCAGCGCCATGACGATTAACCCCGCGCCGCCCAGAACCAGCGGCAGCGACAGCACCATGCCCATGGTGACACCCCCTACCAGAAATCCGATCTGGGCGTCGGGTTCGCGGAACATTTCCACAAAGATGCGCGACGCCCCGTACCACACGCCGAATATACCGGTGATCAGCCATGGCCGCGACAGCGCCCTGGTATATTGGCCCACCACAAACAGCAGCAGCAGCAGTGCAAGCCCTTCCAGCCCTGCTTCATACAATTGGCTGGGGTGACGGGGTTCAGGCCCCCCATTGGGAAATATCATGCCAACCGGCGCAGTAGTGACCCTGCCCCACAATTCACCGTTAATAAAATTGGCAAGGCGGCCAAACAGCAGGCCGATGGGCGCAACGCTGGCCACCAGATCGGCGAAACTGCCAAGCTGAATGCCGTTGCTGCGGGTGAAGATCAGTATCGCCAGCGACACGCCGATCAGCCCGCCGTGAAATGACATGCCGCCCTGCCAGACAAACAAAATCTCGGCGGGGTGAAACAGATAATATCCGGGATTGTAAAACAGCACATAGCCCAGCCGCCCGCCAAGTATAATGCCCAGCGTCACCCAGGTGACGAAATCACTGATGAGTTCAGGGGTGCCCGGAGCCTTGCCCCGCGGCCACAAGGCCGTCATGCGCACCAGCCGGTCCGCATAGGCCCAGCCCAGTAAAATCCCGCCGAGATAGGCCAGCGCATACCAGCGGATAACCAGCGGCCCTATCTGAAAGGCAACCGGATCAATAGAGGGGAATTCGAACATCCTTACCACCCGTTCAATGTGTGCTACTGTACCCGCCAGAAGTGTTGCCGCAACCATATGCCGTCACGGGGCCCTGCATGCAAACCGAAAACCGCTTTCTTGATGATCTTGCCAAAATGATGCTGAACGCTGCGGGTGCAGCACAAGGCATGAAAGGCGAAATCGATGTCCTGTTGCGCCAGCGCCTGGAACGCTGGCTGGAGAGCATGAACCTGGTGCCGCGCGAAGAATTTGACGCTGTACGCGCCATGGCCGCCGAAGCACGGGCGGAAAATCTCCGCCTCGAAGCCCGCATCGCGGCGCTGGAAGCGGCGCAAAAACCGGCCAAACCGCGCAAGCCCGCTCAGGACAGCGCGTAATAGCGCGTAATCATAGACATTACGGGATTCTACTTCTGCACCTGCCGGTATTTGTGCGCGGGGTACACACCCAGAATTTTCAGGTGCGACGAGAAAAATTCCAGCTCCTCAAACGCCAGCCGTAACGGCCGTTGTGCCGGATGCCCATCCACATCCGCGTAAAATTGCGTTGCATTGAACGAGCCATCGAGCTGATAACTTTCCAGCTTGGTCATATTGACCCCATTGGTGGCGAAACCGCCCATGGCCTTGAACAAGGCGGCGGGCACATTGCGCACCTGAAACACAAAGCTGGTGATTAGCGGACCAGAATCGGGTGCAGGTTCCTGCGGTTCCTTCGACATGATCAGGAACCGCGTGGTGTTGTGATCCAGATCCTCCACATTCGCACGCAAAATATCCAGGCCGTAAATTTCCGCCGCCAGCGTGGGGGCCAGCGCCGCCGCTGTTGGATCACCTGCCTCGGCAACCTGACGGGCCGATCCCGCCGTATCGGCGGCGGGAATTTGCGTCAGCTTCAATTCATTGATCAGTTTGCGGCACTGGCCAAGCGCCGGTAATTGGCTGCGCACCGTCTTGAGACCCGCCAGCGTCGCCCCTTTGACCCCCAGCAACTGATGATGCACCCGGAAGAAATGCTCGCCATTGATATACAGGCCGGATTCCGGCAGCAGGTGATGAATATCCGCAACCCGTCCGGACACGGAGTTTTCCACCGGAATCATGGCCAGCCGGGCGCGGCCTTCTTCGACAGCGGCAAAGGCTTCTTCAAAGGTTGGGCAGGCCAGGGTTTCCATGCCGGGGAACGCTTCATGGCAGGCCATTTGCGAATTGGCGCCGGGTTCGCCCTGAAACGAGATGATGTTCGCCACGCTGGCGGGTGATGCGTTTTTTACCATGGGAATCACGCCAGCGCCGCACGGGCGCGTTCAAGATCGGCCGGGGTATCGACACCCAGCGGCACACTGTCCACATAGGCGGCGGCGATCTTCATACCAGCTTCCATGGCGCGCAATTGTTCCAGTCTTTCACGTTTTTCCAGCACCGATTGTGGCAGCGTAACGAAGCGTTCCAGCGCGGAACGCCGGTACGCATAAATGCCAATATGATGATACAGCGGCCCTTCGCCTGATGGAACGGCGGTGCGGCTGAAATACAGCGCATTGGCAATACGTACCGGGCCGGTCTGTTTCACCGGAAATGAAAGCACCGCTTTCACCACATTGGGATCATGGATTTCTTCGGGCCGGGTAATTTCGGTCACCAGCGTCGCAATATCCACCGCCGGGTCGGCCAGTGGCAGCAGCACAGTTCCGATATCAGCGGGCGGAATAGTGGGCAGATCGCCCTGCAGATTGATCACAAAATCATGTTCCTGACGCGGGTCCAGCCGTTTTACCGCCTGCGCAATCCGGTCAGACCCGGTGGTAAGTTCGCGATCGGTCAGCACCGCCTCGCCGCCTGCCGCAAGGATCACATCAACGATTTCCTGTTCGCCCGCCGCGACCAGCACCCGCCCGGCTTTCGATTCGATTGCCCTGCGCCAGACATGCACAATCATGGGCTGGCCATGAATATCGGCCAGCGGCTTATTGGGCAGCCGTGTGGCCCCCATACGGGCGGGAATAATAATGATCGGATTGCGGGTGTTCACCTGATTGGCTTCCTGAATAAAGCGTGATTTGGCCCCCCTTATACGGCTTGCGCCGTGCCGCCGGAAGCGGCTAATGTCCCGCGTCATTACCAGCAAGGCGGAAAATCATGGATTCGTATACAATTAACAAGATAGCAGGCGCCATTTTGGGCACTTTTCTGCTGTTGTTCGCTATCAGTCTGGTGAGCGAGCAGATTTTTCCGGAACCCGAATCGCACGGGGCTGAACAGGCGGAAGCCGGGGCCCCGGCTGAAGGCGCGGCATCCGCAGAAGCAGAAGCCCCCGCAGCAGCGGGCGAAGTAAGCCTGGCGGCGGCGCTGGCCGCCGGTAATGCGGACGATGGCGCCAAGGTATTCAAGAAATGCGCCGCCTGTCATGCAGTAGACGCGGCGGCGGGCAACAAGATCGGCCCCAATCTGCACGACACCGTTGGCCGCAAGGTGGCCTCGGCCGCCGGCTTTGGCTATTCACCGGCCATGACCGCGCATGGCGGGGAATGGACCTATGAGAATCTGGATAAATATCTGACCAATCCCAAGCAAGCCATTCCCGGCAATAAAATGGCTTTCGCCGGCCTGAAAAAGCAGGCGGATCGCGCCGATGTCATTTTGTATCTGCGCGCCAACAGCCCCAAAGCCCCGCCGCTTCCAAAGAACTAACCGGAGCGCCCCATAACAAACGATAGGCCCATGCGAAAAATCACCGGATGTCTGATTGCACTATTGCTGATCGCGTCCGGTGTTGCACATGCGGCGGATAGCCGCACGGCGCATGGCCTGTCGCTGTTCGGTGAACTGAAATATCCGCCGGATTTCAAACGCTTTGATTATGTGAACCCGGACGCCCCCAAGGGCGGCGTATTGCGCATGGCGGCGATTGGCGGCTTTGACAGCCTGAACCCGTTTATCCTGAAAGGCGAGGCGGCGGCGGGCGCAAGCCAGATCTATGACCGGCTGCTGAGCGCATCCTATGACGAAGCGGGCGCGGAATATGGCTTGCTGGCCTCCTCCATCGAGGTCGCGGCGGATTTTTCATGGGTTGTGTTCACCCTGCGACCCGAAGCGCGCTGGCATGACGGCAAGCCGGTCACACCGGAAGATGTGGTGTTCAGCTTCAACATCCTGCGCGACAAGGGCGCGCCGGTTTACCGCTTCTATTACGCCAATGTGAAAAGCGCCGCCAAGGCGGGAGCAAATGGGGTGCGCTTTGAATTTGACGCGGCGGGCAATCGCGAATTGCCGCTGATCATGGGACAATTGCCGATCCTGCCCGCACATTACTGGAAAGGCCGGGATTTTGAGGCAACGACGCTGGATCCGCCGTTGGGCAGTGGCCCCTATCGCATCGGCAAGGTTGAAACGAACCGCAATATTACCCTGGAGCGCGTGAAGGATTATTGGGGCAAGAACCTGCCCGTGAATGTGGGTGCGCATAATTTTGACCAGATCGTGTTTGAATATTACCGCGACGACACGGTGGCGCTGGAAGCCTTCAAGGCCAATAATTTTGATGTACGGTTCGAGACCAGCGCCAAGAACTGGGCCATTGGCTATGATTTTCCTGCGGTAAAACAGGGCAAGGTGGTGCGCGCCGGACTGGAAACCCGCAATGCCGAACCCATGCAGGGGTTTTTGTTCAATACACGGCGCGGCAAGTTTTCCGATCCGCGCGTGCGCCAGGCGTTCAACTATGCGTTTGATTTTGAATGGGCGAACAAGAACCTGTTCTATGGCCAATATGCGCGCTCCAGCAGCTATTTCCAGAATTCCGAACTGGCGGCGAGCACACTGCCCAACGCCGCCGAACTGGCGTTGCTGGAACCTTATCGAGCGCAACTGCCGCCGGAAGTTTTCACCACTGTTTATAAGCCGCCAGTGACCGACGGAAGCGGCGAGAACCGCAAAAATCTGCGCGAGGCGCAACGCCTGTTTGCAGAGGCCGGCTGGCAGGTGAAGAACGGCGTTCTGACCCATGCCGCCAGCGGCGAAAAAATGCAGGTCGAGTTTTTACTGGATCAGCCGAATTTCGAGCGCATCGTATCGCCCTATGCGCGCAGCCTGGAGCGGCTGGGCATCAAGCCATCCATCCGCATGATTGACACCGCGCAATATAAAAACCGCACCGACGCCTATGATTTTGACATTATCATCGGCAGCGTTGCCAATTCGCTTTCGCCCGGCAATGAGCAGCGCGAATATTGGAGCGCCGCCGCAGCAGACCGCCCCGGCAGCCGCAATCTGGCGGGGGTTAAAAGCCCGGTCGTGGATGCGCTGATTGACAGGATCATCTTTGCGGAAAACCGCGCCGCATTGGTGGCTGCGAGCCGTGCGCTGGACCGGGTGCTGTTGTGGGGGCATTATCTGGTGCCGCAATGGCATACGCCGGTGACCCGCACGGCCTATTGGGATGTCATCGATTATCCACGGCCGGTGCCGGACTATAATATCGGCTTTCCCGATCTGTGGTGGTACAAGGGGGTCAAGACCAATTAACCCGGACGCCCGATGCGAATTTTATGCAGCTTAGAACAATCCCACAGCTCCTCGTCATCGCGAGCGAAGCGCGGCGATCCAGAGTCACACGCAAAGGCCCGTGTTTGTGACTCTGGATTGCCGCGTCGCTGCGCTCCTCGCAAAGACGGTCGTGGTATGTTGCATTTTATTACCTTCATCCTGCTCTTATTCCTCACCATCCCCGCACTCGCCGCGCCCGGTCATGGGCTGTCGGCGTTTGGAGATCTGAAATATCCCGAAAACTTCACGCATTTCGCATATGCCAACCCCGATGCGCCAGTGGGCGGGCAATTGTCGATGATCGGCACATCCGGTGTTACATCGTTTGACAGTCTGAACGCCTTTATCCTGAAAGGGCAGCCGGCGGAAGGATTGAACCTGCTGTTCGACACGCTGATGGTGCGCGCCATGGATGAACCCGACGCCATGTATGGGCTGCTGGCCAGCGCCGCAGAGATTTCAGACGATCGCAGCGCCGTCACCTTTACCCTGCGTCCCGAGGCGCGCTTTCAGGATGGAACCCCGGTCACCGCCGCTGATGTGGTGTTCAGTTTTGACACACTGAAGAAAGATGGCCATCCCTTTATCCGCCTGCCATTGCGCGACGTGGCCAGAGCCGAGGCGCTGGATGCGCAGCATGTGCGCTTTACTTTCGCGGGCGCGGAAACCCGCGACCTGCCAATGATCGTGGCGGAATTGCCGGTATTTTCCAAAGCCTATTATACGGCGCATGATTTTACTGCGACCACGGTGGAACCGCCCCTGGGAAGCGGTCCGTACAAGGTAAAAGATGTGCAACTGGGCCGTTCCATCACCTATGCCCGCAATGCGGATTATTGGGGATGGAATTTGCCGGTCAATCGCGGGCGGTTTAATTTTGCCAGCATCCGCTATGATTTTTTCCGCGACCGTTCCGTGGCGTTTGAGGCCTTCAAGGCAGGCGCGTATGATATGCGTGAGGAATTCACTTCGAAAACCTGGGCGACGGAATATGATTTTCCAGCAAAGCGCGACGGGCGCGTGGTGCGCGCCACGCTGGTGGACGAAAACCCGTCCGGGGTACAGGGATTTTTCATCAATCTGCGGCGCGAAAAATTCAGCGACATCCGGGTGCGGCGCGCGCTTGATCTGGCGTTTGATTTTGAATGGGCCAACCGCAATCTGTTTTTTGGCCTGTATGACCGCACGGACAGCTATTTTGAAAATTCCGCGCTTGCCGCATCGGGCCTGCCCGGCGCCGCCGAGCTTGCATTGCTGGAACCGCACCGGGACAAACTGCCCGCCACTGTGTTTGATCGCGCCTATATTCCCCCCGTCACCAATGGCAGCGGCAATCTGCGTGAGGAACTGAAGCAGGCAGGTGAGTTGCTGGATGCGGCGGGCTGGCGCGTTAAGGACGGCAAGCGTGTGAACGCCAGCGGCGAACACCTGACAATCGAATTCCTGAATTATGAAACCGCCTTTGAGCGCATCATCGGCCCCTATATCCGCAATCTGAAACGGCTGGGCATTGACGCAAAGGTGCGCACGGTTGATCCGTCGCAATATGAAGCGCGGGTGGAAAGTTTTGATTTCGACATCACCACATCACGCTATGTGCAGCGCAATACGCCGGGCATTGAATTGCGCGGATATTTTTCTTCCGCCGCCGCAGCGCAGCCGGGAAGCCGCAATATTGCTGGCATTTCTGATCCGGTAATCGATGCACTGATCGAAGCAGTGATCGCCGCCCCGGATCGCGCCGCCCTCACTGCGGCCGCAAAGGCGCTCGACCGCGTGTTGCGCAGCCAGCATTACTGGGTGCCGCAATGGTTCAAGGGCGTGCACACCATCGCCTATTGGGACCGTTTTGGCCGGCCAGCCACGACGCCAAAATATGATACGGGCATACTCGACACCTGGTGGGTCGACCCGGTGAAGGCCGCGCGCATCGATAGCGGAAAGGCGAACTGATGGCGCGCTATATTGGCTATCGCATCCTGCTGATGATCCCGACCCTGTTTGGCATCATGCTGATCAATTTTCTGCTGGTGCAGTTTGCGCCCGGCGGGCCGGTAGAACGCATTATCGCGCAGGTTCAGGGTACGGATGTTTCCGCCACTGCGCGGTTTTCTGGCGGCGGCGGGGAAATGACCGGGGGGGCGGCGCGCGCGCAGAATTTCGATACGGGCGCCAGCAGCAAATATCGCGGCGCGCAGGGGCTGGACCCGGAATTCATCAGGGAACTGGAAAAACAGTTTGGTTTCGACAAGCCCGCCCATGAACGCTTTGGCAAAATGCTGTGGGGATATCTGCAGTTTGATTTTGGCGAAAGTTATTTTCGCGATGTCAGTGTGATTTCACTGATAAAGGAAAAAATGCCGGTTTCCATATCGCTGGGCCTGTGGACGACGCTGCTGGCCTATATGATTTCCATTCCGCTGGGGGTGCGCAAGGCCGTAAAAGATGGCAGCCGCTTTGATGTGTGGACCAGTGCTGTGATCATTATCGGCTATGCCATTCCCGGATTTTTGTTTGCAGTGCTGCTGATCATTCTGTTCGCTGGCGGCAGTTTTCTCGATCTGTTTCCGCTGCGCGGCATTGTGTCGGAAAACTGGGACGCGCTTTCGTGGCCGATGCGCATCGCCGATTATTTCTGGCATCTGGCGCTGCCCATCACCGCCATGCTGATTGGCGGCTTTGCCACCACGACATTGCTGACTAAAAATTCGTTTCTGGACGAGATCAAAAAACATTATGTGGTCACCGCCCGCGCAAAAGGGCTGAGTGAACGTGAAGTGCTGTATGGTCATGTGTTCCGCAACGCCATGCTGATTGTAATTTCGGGATTTCCGGGCGCGTTTATCGGGATTTTCTTCGCCAATTCGCTGCTGATCGAAACCATATTTTCGCTGGACGGGCTGGGCCTGTTGTCGTTTGAATCCATCATCAACCGCGATTATCCCGTGGTGTTTGGCACGCTGTATATTTTTTCGCTGATGGGACTGGTAATTTCTCTGATCAGCGATCTGACCTATGCGTGGGTTGATCCGCGCATCGATTTTGCCAGCCGTGAGGTATGAAGATGACCCCGATTGGCCGCAGACGATGGCAGAATTTCAGGGCGAACAGGCGTGGCTACTGGTCCACATGGGTTTTTCTGGCGCTGTTTTTTGTCACATTGTTTGCGGAGCTGATCGCCAATGACAAACCGCTGCTGTTGCGGTTTGACGGGGACTATTATTTTCCGGCTTTCGTCAGCTATCCCGAAACCGCGTTTGGCGGCGATTTTGACACCGAGGCCGATTATCGCGACCCGTTTCTGAAAGATTTAATCGCGGCAAAAGACGGACGCATCTGGTGGCCCCCTATCCGCTACAGCTATGAGACCATCAATCTGGATTTACCGGTGCCCGCGCCCGCGCCGCCATCGGCGGATAACTGGCTGGGTACGGATGATCAGGCGCGTGATGTGATGGCGCGGCTGATTTACGGTTTCCGGATTTCGGTGCTGTTCGGCCTGACCCTGACGATTTTTTCGTCGATCGTTGGTGTCATTGCGGGCGCCGTGCAAGGCTATTTCGGCGGCTGGATCGATCTGGGGTTTCAGCGTTTTATCGAAGTCTGGACATCGGTTCCGATCATTTACCTGCTGATCATTCTGGCCGCCGTGATTGAACCGAATTTCTGGATTTTGCTGGGCATCATGCTGGCATTTAGCTGGATCGCCCTGGTGCCGGTGGTGCGCGCGGAATTTTTGCGCGCCCGGAATTTCGAATATGTGCGCGCCGCGCGCGCGCTGGGTGTCGGTAATATCACCATCATGTGGCGGCATATGCTGCCCAACGCCATGGTGGCGGCGCTGACCTTCATGCCGTTTATTCTGAACGGGTCCATCACCACGCTGACTTCTCTGGATTTTCTGGGCTTTGGCCTGCCGCCGGGATCGCCTTCGTTAGGAGAATTACTGGCGCAGGGCAAAAACAATATTCAGGCGCCCTGGCTGGGCATTACGGCGTTTTCGGTGATTGCCGTGATGCTGAGCCTGCTGGTGTTTGTGGGTGAGGCGGTGCGCGATGCGTTTGATCCGCGTAAAGCGCTGGGCGCAAAATGAGCGGCGAATCCCTGTTACAGGTCCGCGATCTGTCTGTCGCATTTCGTTCCGAGGGGCGTGATGTGCTGGCGCTGGAGCGCGTCTCTTTCACGCTGGAAAAAGGCAGGACGCTGGCGCTGGTCGGCGAATCCGGTTCGGGAAAATCCATCACGGCGCTGAGCATTCTGCAATTGCTGCCCTATCCGGCGGCCAGCCACCCGTCCGGCTCGATCCTGTTTGCCGGTCAGGAACTGATGGGCGCGGATGAGGCCGCCTTGCGCAAGGTGCGCGGCAATCGCATTTCCATGGTGTTTCAGGAACCGATGACCAGCCTTAATCCGCTGCATCCGATTTTGCGTCAGGTCGGCGAGATACTGGAACTGCACAAGGGCTATCGCGGCGCACAGGTGCAGGCGCGCGTGCTGGAACTGCTGCATCTGGTGGGGTTGCGCAATGCGCAGGCGCGGCTGGGCGCCTATCCGCATGAACTTTCGGGCGGCGAACGCCAGCGCGTGATGATCGCCATGGCGCTGGCCAATGAACCGGACCTGTTTATCGCCGATGAACCCACTACCGCGCTTGATGTCACCGTACAGGCGCAGATTCTGGAACTGTTGCAGCGCCTGCAAAAACAGTTGGGCATGGCGATGCTGCTGATCACCCATGATCTGGGCATTGTGCGCAAAATGGCGGATGATGTGTGCGTCATGCTGGGCGGAAAAATTATCGAATCCGGGCCGGTAGCACAGGTGTTCGATCACCCGCATGAGGAATATACAAGGCATCTGATCGAATCCGAACCCAAAGGCCGCCCGCATGCGGTGAAGCCTGACGCACCGGTGGTGCTGACGGCGGAGGATATGAAAGTGTGGTTTCCGCTCAAGCGCCGCCTGTTCAGCCGCACCCAGGAATATGTCAAGGCCGTGGATGGCATTTCGCTTTCGGTGCGGGCGGGCGAAACCCTTGGTATTGTGGGCGAATCCGGTTCAGGAAAAACCACGCTTGGTCTGGCTATTCTGCGTCTGATCGCATCGCAGGGCAGAATTACCTATGCGGGCAATCCGATCCATGATCTGAACAGCCAGCAGATGCGCCCCTTGCGCAAGGACATGCAGATCGTGTTTCAGGATCCGTATGGTTCGCTAAGTCCGCGACTGTCAGTGGGGCAGATCATCGCCGAAGGATTGCTGGTGCATGGCAAACGCCTGAGCACACAAGAGCAGCGCGTCATTGTGGCCAATGCGCTAACCGAAGTGGGGCTTGATCCGGCATTGCAGGACCGTTATCCGCATGAATTTTCCGGCGGCCAGCGCCAGCGTATCGCTATCGCCCGCGCCATGGCGCTGCAACCACGCCTTGTCGTGCTGGATGAACCCACCAGCGCGCTGGACATGACCGTGCAGGCGCAGATTGTTGACCTGCTGCGCGATCTGCAGGCGCGCCACGCGCTGGCCTATCTGTTCATCAGCCACGACCTGAAAGTGATGCGCGCCATGGCCAACCAGGTGATCGTGATGCAGTCCGGCCGCGTCGTCGAACAGGGCGCGGCGGACATGATTTTTGATCATCCGCAAACGGATTATACAAAAGCGCTGATGGCCGCCGCCTTTGCGCTGGAAGCCACGCATACGGGCGCAGTACGGGTTTAGCTGTTAATCTGCGCCACCGTCAGATCAAACAGCGCCTGCGGTGACGCGCCCGAAATCTGTGCGCGGCACCAGTCGGCGGTCCGTGACAGCGCCGCATCCAGATCCAGACTGGGCCGCCAAAACAGTTCTTCACGCGCCTTGCTGCAATCCAGTTCCAGACGCGCCGCCTCATGCGGTTGATCTTTGGGCGGATCAGAACGCCAGTTTGCTGCAAAATCATGTGCGCGCATCTGCGCGGCCAGCCGGCCGATCACGCTTTGTACGTCGCATACGGAATAAATTTCGGGACCGAAATTCCACGCCTGTGCATAGCGTGCACCGTCCTTTGCGAGCGCCTGCGCCAATATCAGATAGCCGCGCAGCGGATCGCACACATGCTGCCAGGGGCGGGTGGCATGCGGGTTGCGGATAATTAATTCCGTACCCGCGCGCCAGGCGCGCATGGCGTCGGCAATCAGGCGGTCTTCGCTCCAGTCGCCACCGCCGATGACATTGCCCGCGCGCGCGGTGGCGATAGCCGGTCCATCCGCAGCATAAAACGAGCGCCGCCACGCGCTGACGGCAATTTCGGCCATCGCCTTGCTGGCGCTGTAGGGATCATGTCCACCCAACCGGTCGGTCTCGGCATAGGCCTGTTCATCGCCGGTATTTTCATACACCTTGTCGGTGGTGATGATGACGATCGCGCTTACCCCATCATGGGCGCGCGCAGCGTCCAGCACATGCACCGTTCCCTGCGCATTGGTAGCGAATGTTTCCACCGGCACGCGGTAGGAACGCCGCACCAGAGGCTGCGCCGCCAGATGGAAAATAATATCCGGACGCGCCACACGCACCGCTTGCGTCAAACTGTCCAGATCGCGCACATCGCCGATCTGGTGGTGCAGGCGTCCCCCCAGACGTGCGGGCAAATCCAGCGCCGAAAAAATATCGTCATCCCGTTCAGGGACCAGCGCATATCCGAAAATTTCCGCCCCCATCTGCGCCAGCCACACGCAAAGCCAGCTTCCCTTGAACCCCGTATGCCCGGTAAGCAGCACCCGCTTGCCCGCCCAGAACCGGGGGTCAACCGCGCCGGGCGGATCGGAATTTGGCTGGGGGTTGCGCATTGCACCATCCATTGCGTCAGTTGCTGCTAGTATAGCCGCTTCTATACGAATCACGCGGAATATAAATGGCAAAGTTGCAATGTGCGGGTTAGCGGGTTTTGTGGACCGGCGCCCCTCACGCCCGGGCGAGGCAGGGGCGCTGGCGGATCAGGCGCGCCGCATGGCGGAGAGTTTAAGGCATCGCGGTCCCGATGATGCAGGCGTCTGGGTAGATGCGCTGGCAGGCGTAGGCATCGGGCATCGGCGGCTGTCGATCATTGATCTGTCGCCGCAGGGCGCGCAGCCGATGGTGTCCGGCAATGGACGCTATATCATTGCCTATAATGGCGAGGTGTATAATTTCGGGGAACTGCGGCAGGAATTGCAGCGCCGTGGCCATGTGTTTCGCGGCCACAGCGACACCGAAGTCATTGCCGAAGGGTTTGCCTGCTGGGGCATTGGCGAAACCGTGCGCCGCCTGCTGGGCATGTTCGCCATTGCCGTGTGGGACCAGCAATCGCGCAGCCTGACGCTGATCCGCGATCGCGTGGGGGTGAAGCCCTTATACTGGAGCCATCAGAACGGGCTGTTCCTGTTTGGATCGGAATTGAAGGCGCTGCATCGCCATGACGGCTTTCGCCCGCACATCAACCCAGCGGCAGTGGGCGACATGATCGCCTATTCCTATATTGGTGCGCCCTACAGCATTTATCATGGGGTGTATAAGTTAATGCCGGGGACCATGTTGCATCTGGCGTCCGATGGGCAACTGCGTTTTGAAACCTGGTGGGATCTGACAGAAGTGGTGCGCGCCGGGCGCGCCCGTATCGCCACGGCGGACGCCCTGGAGATACTCGAAACGCTTCTCAAAGACGCTGTTGGCCGGCGCATGGTGGCGGATGTGCCACTGGGCGCGTTTTTATCAGGCGGCATAGATTCATCCCTGGTGGTGGCGCTAATGCAGGCGCAAAGCACCCGGCCCGTGCGCACCTTTACCATTGGCTTTGCCAATGACCGGTTGAACGAGGCGCCCCATGCCCGGCAGGTGGCGGATATTCTTGGTACGGATCATACCGAACATATGTTCTCTGCGGATGACGCCTTGCAGATTGTGCCGCAACTTGCGGATATCTATGACGAACCGTTTGGCGATTCCTCGCAACTGCCGGCCTATCTGGTTTGCGCCCTGACCCGCAGGCATGTTCGCGTTGCGCTGTCCGGGGATGGCGGAGATGAACTGTTTGCAGGCTATAGCCGCTATACGTGGTTTAACCGTATTACGCATATATTGAGCCCGCTGCCCATGGCGATGCGCCATATGGTGGCGGGGTTATTACGCCGGACGCCCACTGAGCGCTGGGACAGAATTGCCGCCATGCTGCCGGCGCGATACCGGATCAATCAGCCAGGTGAAAAGCTGCATCAATTTGCAGCCGCTATCAGGGCGCAGGACCGGGCCGGCCTGTACCAGATACTGATGCAGCAGGGGGCAAACCCGAACCGGTTTTTGCGCCATCCGCCGCCGCAACGCATTGGTCATGCGCTTCCGGTTAGCGATGCGTCATTTGTGCCGCATATGCAGTTTGACGATATGCTGGGATATCTTCCCGGCGATATTCTGACCAAGCTGGACCGGGCCAGCATGGCGGCCGGACTGGAAGCGCGCGAACCGCTGCTGGATCACCGGCTGGTGGAATTTTCCTGGACGCTGCCACCCCAGATGAAAATGCGCGGCAGCGAGGGCAAATGGATATTGCGCCGCCTGCTGGGCCGTTATCTGCCCCCGAACTTGATCGACAGGCCCAAGGCCGGGTTTGCCGTACCATTGCAGGATTGGCTGCGCGGGCCTTTGCGCGACTGGGGGGCGGCCCTGCTGGACCCGAAAGTACTGGAACAGGACGGATTTTTTGATGGGGCTGCGGTACTGGCGGCCTGGGAACGCCTGCAAAAAGACGGCGGCGAAAGCCCGCAACTATTATGGAATATCCTGATGTTCCAGGCCTGGAAGCAGCGCTGGCATGGCTGAGTACGGCGAGTACGGAATGATCGCGAGCAGACGTGGAAATCATGTATAAAGTGACAGCGACTCAGCGTAGACCGCACGGGAAACCGGCATGAGCCTATTATACAAAGCCCTTCATCAAGCAACGCAATTGCGTGAAAAAGGCGCGAAAAAAGCAGATGCCGCCGACGCATCGCGGGCAGGCGCCGCTGCGGCTGCGCCTTTGGCGGAACGATTGATGGCCGAAGGGTTTGCGTCCACGGGCAAACAGGGCGGCGTCATGCGAATCGCGCGTCTGATGCTATTCGGGCTTGTCGGGCTGGCGGTTATTACGGTTTCTATCGCGCTGTTAATGCCCGCGAGCCCGCCACAACAGGTAGCGACCCCTGAAGCGGTTCCGGCGCCGCAACCGCCCGTCACTGATGTGCAGGCGGCGGCAGAACCGGTCCCGGTCGATCCCGTGCCGCAGGAACAGGCCACATCTGAGCCTTCTATTGCTGATGCGGCGGATAATCTGGCGCAAGCGCTGGATGCAGAAGCGGCTGATCCGGCGCAAACAGAGGCGGCGGCGCCTGAACGCATTGGCGCAACACCAGATCCGGCGGAAGTCAGGCCCGGTCAAAAGCGTGTGCGCGATGGCGGCCTGGAAAAATTCGTCGAGGAGCAGGTGGCGCGCGAAGCCCTGTCCGGCCTTGGCGCCCCTATCCGGCTCGACCGGACGGCGGCAGGCGAAAATATCGGGCAGCGCGGGCCGGTTGAGATTACCGATGACACGGCGATTGTCCGTGAACGGTATGAAAGTGCTGCGCTCATGCTGGAACGCAATCAGCCGGAAGAAGCCCTGCATATTTACGACCTGTTGCTGCGCAATAACCCCGGGGACAGGCTTGCCCTGCTGGGACGCGCCGCAGCCCTGCAAAAACTTGGGCGATCCCTGCTGGCGATCAGCGCCTATGAAGATGTGCTGGCGGCGTTTCCCGGTGATGAATGGGCGATGGTCAATTTGCTGGGCCTGGTGTCGGCGCAGACGCCGGAACGCGCACTGGCGCAGCTTGAAAGATTACAGCGGCTAAACCCCAAAACCGCATTACTGCCCGCACAGATCGGCATGGTCCTGATGGCGCAGGGGAATTTTGAAATGGCGGCGCGCAGCCTGGACAGGGCCGTGGCGCTGGACCCGGAAAATGCCAAATATATTTTTAATCTGGCGGTTTTGTACGACAAATGGGGGCAGCCACAGAACGCGCTTCGGTATTACCGGCAGTGCCTGGAAACGGCCGCGCGAAACCCCGATGGACAGATACCCCTGGAAACAGTGCGAAGCCGCATGGCCTTTCTGGACGTGAAATGATCCAATGCCCTATCTGACGCATTTCAATCTGGCCGAACATCCGTTTTCGCTAACCCCGGATACGGCGATGTATTTTCCCGGGATGGCGCATCAGGAAGTTTACGAATCAGTTTTTTATGCGATTGGCCGTGGTGAAGGCATTGTCAAGGTTTCGGGCGAGGTTGGCACAGGAAAAACCCTTTTATGCCGCATGCTTCTGGATGCCCTCGGAGAAAAAGTTGAAATCGCCTATCTGAATAATCCGCGCAACGACGCCGATTGGGTGGTGCGCGCCATCTGCCGGGAATTTGGCCTGGATGTTCAGCATTCGGACGATCTTTATAACAGTCTGAACCGGTTCCTGATTCAGAAACATGCCGAGGGCATTAACAGTATTGTTCTGGTCGATGAAGCGCAGGGCCTGGGTGAGACCGGGCTGGAATCGATCCGCCTGCTTTCCAATCTGGAAACAGAAAAACGCAAACTGTTGCAGATTGTCCTGTTCGGCCAGCCGGAACTGGACAGGCTGCTGGACAGGCACAATTTGCGCCAGGTGGCGCAGCGCATCAATTTTTCGTTTGAGACAAAGCCGCTGACGGAGCCGGAAGCCATCGCCTACATCCGCTACCGGGCCAAAATGGCGAGCCGCAATCCCGACGCTGCCATGGAAATATTTGCGGAATCAAGCATCCAGCATCTGGTGCGGGCAGGCCAGTGTAATCCGCGCCTGATGAATATTCTGGGCGACAAAAGCCTGCTGGCGGCATTTGCCGAAGGCGCCACCCAGGTCAGCCGCAAACATGTGCGGGCCGCCGTGCGCGAGGCGCGCCAGCTAAGCCTGCGGCGTCCGGACAGGTTTTTTCCTATTCCCTGGTGGTTGCGCCCCGCGCCCGCGATTATGTCATCATTCGTGCTGCTGGCCTGCTTTGCCGTATTGGCGACCTCATTTTATATTGTTGAGACGCGGCTCGGCCTGACCGATATCCGCCCATGGCTTAGCGAAACCACCTCATTGATAAGCCAGACCATTCGCAGATGATCATAATGCCTGTGATGCTCTATGCAAAAGCGGTGCTGTCCGGATTGCTGTTGGGCAGTTTTGCAAACCTGATTGCATACCGTCTGCCGCGCGGAGAATCCATTGTCATGGGGCGTTCACATTGCCCGCACTGCGGGCACAATCTTGGCGTTGCCGATCTGGTGCCGGTGTTTTCATATGTCTGGTCGCGGGGCAAATGCCGGTATTGCAAGACAGCCATCTCCCCACGCTATCCAATTATCGAAATCATTACGGCTATATTGTTCATGCTGGCGCTGGCGGCGGCGGGACCGGGATTGCCGGTATTCGCGCTGGGGGCGCTGGCCGTTGGCCTGGTGGTTATCACGGCCATTGACCTGGAATATCAGATTATCCCGGATCAGGCGTCGCTGGCGCTTGCCGGAATTGGCGTCGCCTACCATGCCTTGACAGATAACAGCATGGATGCGTGGATATCGGGGGGCGCTGGCGCATTGGCGGGGTTTGCCATTGCATGGCTGCTGCGCATAGCGTTTCAGCGTCTCAAGGGGCGCGAGGCGCTGGGGTTTGGGGACGTGAAATTTTTTGCTGTCGCCGGTTTGTGGACTGGCATTTATGGTCTGGCGGACTTCATGATGATTTCCGGGCTTGCGGGCATCCTGTTTGCGGCTGGCTGGCGGTGGCGGGGCGGTGATGCGGTGTTTCCGTTCGGGCCTGCCCTTGCCGTTGGCCTCTATGCCGTTGTGCTGCTGGCCGCCGGTGGCGCGCCGCAGCCCTTAAGCCTGTTGATGTTGCGGTAACAAGTACGCTGTAATCTGTAATCGTTAAACCAGGTGATGACGCAGGACACGCAATGGAAATTTCGGAACTGCTTGCTTTTGCCATCGAAAACGGGGCTTCGGATTTGCATCTGTCGGGGGGCAGTCCGCCAGTGCTGCGCATTGATGGCGGGCTGCGCCGGATCAAGGCCGACCCGCTGAGCGGCGATGCAATCCGCGCCATGCTCCATACCGTGATGAGCGAAGCGCAACGCGCCGTATTTGAAGCCGAACTGGAAACGGATTTCGCGATTTCATTTGGCGATAATGCGCGGTTTCGCATCAACGCCTTCAGCAATAAAGATGGCGCGGCGGCGGTATTTCGCGTCATTCCCACCGTGATCAAAACGCTGGATGAAATAAATGCGCCGCCAGCGCTTGCCCGGCTGGCGGAACTTGAACGCGGTCTTGTGCTGGTAACCGGACCAACTGGCAGCGGTAAATCCACAACGCTGGCCGCAATGATCGACCATATCAACAATACGCGCGGCAGGCATATCCTGACGATCGAAGACCCGGTTGAATTTGTGCACACGTCGCGTGAGGCGCTGATCAATCACCGCGAAGTCGGCCGCGATACCCACTCATTCGCCCGCGCCCTGAAAAGCGCCTTGCGCGAAGACCCGGATGTGATCCTGGTGGGGGAAATGCGCGACCGTGAAACCATCTCGCTGGCCTTGACGGCAGCGGAAACCGGGCATCTGGTGATGGGAACGCTGCACACCAGCTCGGCTGTTAAAACAATTGACCGCATCATTGATGTGTTTCCTGCGGGCGACAAGGAAATGGTTCGCGCCATGCTGTCCACATCGCTGGAGGCGGTGGTGGCGCAGGCCTTGTTGCACAAGGAAGGTGGCGGGCGTGTGGCGGCGCATGAAATCATGATAGCGACACCCGCGATCCGAAATCTGATCCGCGAGAATAAAATTCCGCAGATTTATTCCATGATGCAGATGGGCCAGAAATTTGGCATGCAAACCATGGCCGACGCCGTGGAAACCCTGCGCACATCCGGCATCATCGCACCGGAAGAAGCAGGCCATATTCTGGAAGATGCGGAGGACGCCAATAGCAGCGGCGCACCGCCACAACCGCAAGCGCAGCCACAGCCACAGCCAGCCCCGGAAAAGAAGGAAGGTTATTCATTTTGAATAATGCGCTAAAGCAACTTCTGTTTAGACTGAATCGCAAACCTATACTTCGTCATCGCGAGCGAAGCGTGGCGATCCAGAGTCTCACGCAAAGGCCTGAGTTTGTGGCTCTGGATTGCCACGCCGCTTCGCTCCTTGCAATGACGCTTAAGGGGGGGCGCTTCAGTCAAATAATGAAACAGTCTATGGGATAAAAAACGGTTCAACCTGAAATCATCCCATTAGCGGAAAAATGATCGCGGCGGGCGGGGCAACTCTCCCTCACCGTTGACCGCCGGTCAGAGCTTGCTGGCAAGATAGTCGACGGTGCGCTGTTCTGAATCGCCGCCAATGCTGGTGATCGACGCGCGGAAATCCGTGATGCCAATATCCTTGAGCCGCGCTATCGCATCATCAAGCACATTCTCACCACCAATAATGGCTACACCGGCGGCGCTGGAAGCGCCTTCACGGTCAAGCATCGCGCGGTAGGAAGGCAACGCATCATAGAATTTAAGTTCTCTGGCAAGTAGCTCTCGTGCACTGTCGGGATCATTGGTAAGCAGCACAGGAAGGCCGGCAACGATACGCGGCGCGGGCCGCCCCGCATCACGCGCGGCTTTGTTGATCACCGGCACGATGTGCGTTTCCAATGTGTTGAGACCGGTCAGCCAGGTAATTGTTCCATCGGCCTGGGCGCCCGCGACATTAAGCATCACCGGGCCAAGCGCCGCCAGCAACACCTGCACCGGTTTGGGCGCGTCTGCAATGCTGACACCGGCATTCACCTTATACAGTTCGCCTGCATAGCTGACCCGTTCACCTTTCAACAAAGGTCCCAGCACAGCCAGATATTCCCGCATATGGCTGGCGGGTTTCGCATAGGACAGGCCCAGCATATCCTCGATCATCACCTTGTGCGACAGGCCAATACCCAGGGTAAACCGCCCGCCCGTCGCTGTGGCGGCGGTCAGCGCCTGCTGGGCGAGGGCGACCGGATGGCGCGGATGAATGGGCGTCACCGATGTGCCCAGCTCGATCATCTTTGTTTCGCGCCCGGCAATGGAAAGGGCGTTGATGGCGTCATGGCCAAAGGCCTGAACCATCCACATTGTTGGAAAGCCTTTGGCCTCCAGTTCTTTCGCCCGCGTGACGACTCCCTCCAAATTATTGGCGGCGGCGGCTCCGCTTGTGACTCCGATTTTCATTATGTTTTTCCCTGTCGAACCATTTACGTCGCGGCCAGTTTCACTCCGGAAGCGCCAGCTGGTCCCCCGCTTGCTTACCCGGCCGGGAATTCCCGCACACGAGTCTGAACATGTCAAGCTGATCGTGGTCTTCCAATGTCCCTCGTGCCCATGTGCGGGGAATAGGCCATGACTGCCAAAGGGGGGCGCGGGTTTCCAACATCTATGCAAAATTTCCTTTTGGACGTCAAATACCCTTGACTCTCATATTAGTAAGCTTTACTTATCATATTAGAGATATATAGTAATAAAACTGATGAAATTATGAAACACGCCGATCCGAAACAGAGCCTGGGCTTTCTGCTGCACGATATTTCCCGGCTGATGCGGCGTGACTTTAACCGGCGGATCGGGGGATTTGAGCTTACGCAGGTGCAGTGGCGCGCACTTGCCCATCTGGCGCGCAACGAAGGCGTCAGACAGGTGACGCTGGCGGAGATATTGGAGATACAGCCTATTACCCTCGCCCGTCTGATCGACCGGCTTGCGGCGCTGGATCTGGTGGAGCGGCGGCCCGACCCGGATGACCGGCGCGCCGTCCGGCTTTATCTGACCTGCAAGGCGCAGCCCGTTCTGGATGCACTGTGGGAGCAATCCGCGCAAACCCGTAACGCGGCGCTTGAGGGGTTTTCCGAGGCCCAGCGTGAAGACCTTATCGCCATGCTCATTCGCATTAAGACGAATTTGGGCGGAGCAAATCCAACGGCTGACCCACAAATGTTTCAGCCGGACCTGACAAACTCAATTTCTACAACAGAGTGACGCGAAACAGATGACCCCTGATGATGGCGCCCGGGCGGCCCCGGAAACATTTGGTGATTTTTCAAAACGCAAACGAAGACTGTCTTTCGACTTTCCGCGGCTGCGCGCGACGCTGCTGCTGGGTGTGCCAGCCCTTGTAATCATGCTGGCCGCCTTCTTTTACTTTACCGGCGGGCGGTATGTGGAAACCGATAACGCCTATATGAAGGCCAGCCGCGTGGCGATCAGCCCGGAGGTGTCCGGTCCCATCCTGACCATGGCCGTATCGGAAAATCAGCCCGTGGAAAAAGGGGCGCTGCTGTTCCAGATCGATGATGCGGCTTACCGGATCGCGCTCGCCCAGGCGAAGGCGCGCCTGGAAACAGTGCACGCGGAAGTCGAAGCACTGAAATCCGGTTACCGTGAAACACAGCAGCAACTGGAAATGGCGCGCACGGATGCGAAATTCGCGGAGTCGGAATTCTTGCGAAAATCCGTTCTCGCTAAACGCAACGTCGTTTCGGATGCCGAACTTGACAGTATCCGCCATGACCGGAATATGGCGCAGGATCGAGTCACCATTGCATCGCGCGCGCTGGAACGGCTACAAGCCCAATTGGGCGGTGACCCTGATATAGTGACAGCGCAGCATCCGCTTTATCTGGAAGCTGCGGCCAATGCAGAAAGGGCAGCACTTGATCTTGCCCGTACATCGGTGCGGGCGCCATTTGCGGGTGTCGCGGCCAATACGCCTAATCCGGGTTATTATGCGCGCCCTGGCGTCGCCGTCATGAGCCTTGTTGCCAATCATAATCTGTGGGTTGAAGCCAACTTCAAGGAGACCGATCTGACATACGTCCTGCCGGGACAACCCGTCGCCCTGCATATTGACACCTATCCGGATCATGAATGGCAGGGGCTGGTCAAAAGCATCGCGCCCGCTTCCGGGTCTGAATTCTCAATTATTCCCGCACAAAACGCCACCGGCAACTGGGTAAAGGTCGTGCAACGCATTCCGGTGCGTATCACCGTGCTTCCCGAAGAGGGGGCCCCACCATTACGCGCAGGGATGAGCGTCGTCGTGGAAATAGACACAGGCAAGAATCACGAATCGCCCTCCACCGCCAGTTCCGCAACCGGCGCATCCGCCGTGACCCAGACAAGCGTGGCGGCTCATGAGGTGGCGCATCCATGAGCGAGGCGACGATCTCCGTCACGCCCCTGCGGCGTGCGCTGATTACCGGATCGGTCATGCTGGCGACGATCATACAGACGCTGGACCAGACCATCGCCAACGTTGCATTGCCCAACATTCAGGGAAGCATGTCCGCGACCCAGGATCAGGTTTCATGGGTGCTAACGTCTTATATCATTGCGTCGGCCGTAGCCACGCCGGTCACGGGTTTTCTGGCCGGCCGTTTTGGGCGCAAGACTCTTTTCCTGCTATCGGTAGGTGGCTTTACCGTTGTTTCCATTTTATGCGGCATGGCAACCAACCTTACTGAACTGGTGATTTTCAGACTGCTGCAGGGGGCTTTCGGCGCCTCTCTGGTGCCGCTTTCCCAGTCCCTGTTGCTGGATACCTATCCTCCTGAAAAACATGGTTCCGCCATGGCGCTATGGGGCATGGGCGTGATGGTGGGGCCGATTCTGGGGCCGACGCTGGGGGGCTATCTGACTGAAATGTATAACTGGCGCTGGGTGTTCTATATCAACCTGCCGATCGGCGCCCTTGCATTCCTGGGCATAATGGCGACGGTGCCGGAAACCCGCAAGCAGGCGGATCTGCGATTTGACATGTTTGGTTTTGCGCTGCTCAGTATAGGAATCGGTGCGCTGCAATTGATGCTGGATCGCGGAAATTCCGAGGACTGGCTATCCTCGACGGAAATAATGATTGAAGGGATGATAGCCGGACTGGCGCTGTATATGTTCCTGGTGCACATGTTCACCGCTACGAACCCTTTCCTGCGGCCCGCGCTGTTCAGGAACAGCAATCTGGTTATTGGCCTGATCTTCACCTTTGTTATGGGCATCATTCAATTGGCGGCCATGGTGCTGTTGCCGCCATTCCTGCAACATTTGATGGGATATCCCGTACTCACAGTGGGCTATGTCATTGCCCCTCGCGGCATTGGCATGATGGTGTCGATGATGCTGGTCGGGCGGCTGGTCGGGAAATTTGATGCGCGGCTGCTCATTCTGTTCGGGCTGGGTATAACAGCTTTCTCCATGTGGCAGCTTTCGCAATTCACGCTTCAGGTGGATATGTACACGATATTGCAAACCGGAGTGTTACAGGGGTTTGGGCTTGGCTTCGTTTTTGTGCCGTTGAACACCCTTACTTTCTCGAGGATCCTGCCGGAACACCGGACCGAAGGAACAGCCATATTCAGCCTGATCCGCAATCTGGGCAGCAGCATAGGCATTTCGATCATGATGACGCTTCTGGCCCGCTACACCCAGGCCAATCACGCCATTCTGGCGGCGACAGTCACGCCGTTCCGGACGGTGTTGCAGAGTCCATGGCTGCCGGACGCCTGGAATATTGGAACCGTGTCCGGTGTGACCGCCCTCGACGCCGAACTGACGCGGCAGGCAGCGGCCATGGCCTATTCCACTGATTTTATGATAATGATGGTAGTTTGTTTGGCGCCGATACCGTTTTTGGCGTTGCTGCGCCCGCCGCCGCCCGCGCCAGCAAAGTCAACATAGGCGGTAAAAGCCACACCCTCACATCGTGCAAGCGGGCGATTTTTTCAACCTGTACCGTCCCGGAAAAAGCGCGCGGCACTCGCTGCGCGTGGCGGCATTAAGCCGCCGGAAGCTTCATGCGTCCGGCGGCTTGATCGTAGACTCGTCCCTGTATCACACAGGGGCGGTTTTTCTAGCTCCGCGCAGCCTCAAAAACATAGGGCTCAAGGGTTGCCTGGGCTTCGACGCAGCGTTTACGCCATTGGCCGCCGCCATAATAAGCGAGGCTGCCTGGCTCTGCGCCTCCTTCAGCATTGTAATAGGAGATGCAGTCCCGCAAAGGCAGGGTTTTTATGTCGGCATCGGCGCAATGCTCCGCATAGGCGATCTCCGGTTCTTTCTTGACGTCGACGATCCCGGCGCCGCGCTCGCGCATGGTCTTCAGCATCCAGATGACATAGTCAGCATGAACTTCTATTGCGCTGGTGAAATTGAAGCTGCCGCCGCCACCCTGGGGTCCCGACATGATGAACAGATTGGGAAATCCGTGACTGTGCAGGCCCAGGAAGGTCTTGACGCCGCCTGTTTTCCATTTATCGCGCAGGGTTTGCCCGTTGCGGCCGGTGATCATGTTGAATGTCGCCGTCGCCATCCATTGAAATCCGGTCGCATAGATCAGAACGTCCACAGGATATTCCACGCCGTCATGCACCACGCCCCTGGCGTTGATTTTGCTTACGCCTTTCGGAGCTGTATCAATAAGATGCACGTGCGGCAGGTTGAATGTGGGCAGGAACTCATCGTGGAACGTCGGCCGTTTGCAGCCATAGGGATAGTAAGGCTTGAGCGCTGCGGCGGTTTTTGGATCCTTGACGATGGCGTCAACGCGGGCGCGGATCTGTTCCATGATGCGGAAGTTGGTGTCCAACTGCTTCTGGACCATCTGTTCCGGAGTCAGCATCTCTGTATGTACCTTGCGCTCCTTGAAATCAGCAACTTTACCCGACAGGTAATCATCATTGGCTTTGATGGCGGTGCGCCCTTCTGAAATCCTGTCGAACCTTGCCCGTCTGGCCGTCGCCCAATTCGGTTCTTTCGACCAGGCTTCAATTTCTTCGGGCGTTGTCGCGCGCTGATCACGCACATCGATCGAGGAAGGCGTGCGCTGGAAAACAAAGAGTTCCTTCACGACCTTGGCGATTTCCGGGATGACCTGCACAGCAGTTGCGCCCGTCCCGATAATCCCGACGCGCTTGCCTTTAAGATCGACATTGTAATCCCACCGTGAGGTATGGAACGATTTACCTGCGAAGGTCTCCATGCCTTCAATCTTGGCCAGCTTCGGGGTCGTCAGGATGCCGTTCGCCAGCACGACGTAACGCGCGCGCATTTTGTCACCCCGGTCCGTAATGACCGTCCAGCGGCCTTCGGCCTCATCCCACACGGTGTCCTGGACAGTTGTGTGGAAAAGGGCGTGATCATAAAATCCATTCTTCTTCGCCATGCTCTGGCAATATTCGAGGATCTCGAAGCCGGAGGCGAATTTCATGGTTGGGATATATCCCATCTCCTCCAGTAGCGGCAGATAGCTATAGGCCTCTACGTCGCAGGCGATGCCAGGATAGCGGTTCCAGTACCAGGTGCCGCCGACGTCGCCGCCCTTTTCACAGAATCTGACATCGGTAAAGCCAGCCTGGCTCAGTTTGTGCCACAGCAGCAGACCGGCAAAGCCGGCGCCGATGACAAGGACTTCGCACGTATCGGTCAAGGCTTCGCGCTCTACACGGGGGCCGGAATAGACATCCTCGAGATATCTGGCGAACTCCCCTTCCAGGGGGATGTAATCGGCCGCACCACGCCGTTTTTCTTTGAACTCGCGATATTTGGCCTGTTCCTCGGCATTGAACACCGCGCCTGGAGGGGCGTCGGGAAATACTTTCAGGGAATCGTCTGAAATCGTTGAATAGCCCGTGCCGGCGATCTTGTCGGATGCCTTGGCGGCGACGGTATTGAAGAGCTTTAGGCCCGTGGCTGGGTCAATTCGGATTGGCTGCGTCATGGTGTTTATTCTTCCTGCTTGCTGTTTTTGATTATGTTCAGGCCGGTATTTCGCCGCTAGGTTACGTCTCCGGCCATTGTGGGCGCAAGATAACCGTTGGGTTCGGCACTTTGCAAGAATAATCCCTTTGCCGCCACACCGGTTTTCGCACAGATCCCACTGCCCGGGGGTCGAGTCTGCGATAACTGATCCCCTGGCGGCATGCATGCGCGTTGACGACCGGGACTAAACAGCTAATTCGCCCAATTCATCCATGTACGCACCTTGTAACAAAAAACAGTTCCGAGCGCATGATTATCTCTAAACAGCAGAAATAGGCGATAGGACATTTTGTCCAACGTCATTCAAACCATTGAGTTTACGATTGAACGCGCCGCTTCTCCAATTTTCGTGCGAGGGTGCGGCGGTGCATACCGAGGCGGCGGGCGGCTTCGGAAACATTGAAGCCTGTATCTACCAGCACTTCGTGGATACGCTCCCACTCAAGATTTTTGATAGAGGTGGTGCTGATGGCAATAATCGCATCGCTGTTGCCTTCGGTTTTCTGGAATGCGGTGATAATACCAACGGCCTGATGAATTGACTCTGCGGTGGATTCCCTTTTTTGCTGGCATGTGATTCAAGTCATGCCTCTTGCTTCGGAGGTGCGCGATGGGCCATGCGATTGGAATTACGAGACAGTACGATGCCGGGGCGTTGCGCAAGCTGGCGCGGCGCGTCAGGCTGGCATGGAGCGTCAAACGCTGCGCGATTGGGTGCATCGCTTTAATTTGGAAAACCCAGCCTTCCTTATTCGAACGGTATGGCCACTACTATATCGGGAGAGGGCTTAATATATCAAGGAAACGCCATCATAATGACCTCTGCTATACAGGCGGGACGTTCCTGGCCCTCGATTTCCAGCACCATTTCATAGTTCATGGTGGCCCCCTTGCCCTTCAGTTCGACAGACATAACCTTCAGCCGCCCCCGCACCCTTGACCCGGTGGGGACCATATTGGTGAAGCGCACCTTGTTGGCGCCATAATTGATCATCTGGCTGATGCCGGTGATTTCCAAAAGCTCAAACATGAATTTCGGGATCAGCGACAACGTAAAATAACCGTGCACAATGGTGCCGCCCGTGGCCATTTCGCGTTTGGCGCGTTCCACATCGACATGAATCCATTGATGATCACCGGTGGCGTCAGCGAACTGGTTGACCTTGGCCTGATCCAGCGTCACCCAGTCTGAAATGCCTATTTCCCTGCCCGCCAGACCCGGCAAATCTTCATACGCGACTTTCAACATGGCGTTTTCCCTTCTGTTATTGCGGCCTGGCCGCCTTGATCATATCTGCGGCTTTTTCGGCAATCATGATAACCGGCGCATTGGTGTTGCCCGAAACCAGATTGGGCATGATGGAGGCGTCGATCACCCGCAAATTCTGTATCCCATGCACGCGCAATTGCGCATCCACCACCGCCATCGGATCGCTGCCCATTTTGCAGGTGCCAACCGGATGATAGATTGTGTTGCCGCGTTCGCGCGCAAATGCCAGCAATTCATCATCCGTTTGCACATCCGCGCCCGGTTCCAGTTCCGCCCCGCGCCAGGGATCAAGCGGGGATGTGTTAAAGATGCGGCGCGCAATTTTCAGGCTTTCCACCACGGTTTCCTGATCCAGCCTGGCCGAAAGATAATTTGCGCGTATTGCCGGATATTGCGTGGGTATGGAAGATTTGATGTGAATGGAGCCCCGGCTTTCCGGACGCAACTGACAGGGCGCGCAGGTCATGCCGGAAAACGGATCCAGTTCCATTTTACCCGATCCGGTGTTCTGCGTCATGCTGGCGGGCAGAATATGATATTGCACATCCGGGCTGTCGCATTCGGGCCGCGTCTTTACAAACGCGCCAACATGCGCGGCGCCCATCGCCAGCAGGCCACGCCGCAATACGGCCCATTTCACGACTTCGCGCACCAGTGAAAGACCACGCGAAGTTTCGTTGACCGTAACCGGCAGCAAAGCCCGGTAGGCGCAACCAACCACATAGTGATCCTGCAGGTTTTCGCCCACGCCGGGCAGGTCTTTCACGACTTCAATGCCATGCGCGCGCAATAATGCCGCAGGGCCAATGCCCGATAGCTGCAATAATTGCGGAGAATTTACGGCCCCGCCGCACAGCAGCACTTCGCGCCCCGCCCTGGCGTAGCATTGCCGCCCGCCCCGGCTATAGGCCACCCCATCGGCCCGCGCGCCTTCGAGAAAAATCCGGAACGCCAGCGCCTCTGTTATAACGGTCAGATTACGGCGTGAACGGATGGGTTTCAGAAACGCCTTTGCCGTACTGGCCCGTAGCCCGTTGCGCGCCGTCATGTGGTAATAGCCGATGCCTTCCTGATCCAGCCCGTTCAGATCATCGCGGCGCGGAATGCCAAGCTGTTCGCCCGCAGCAATAAAGGCGTCACTGATGGGATGCCGGTCGGACGCCGCAGAAACCGCAAGCCCGCCCCCCGTGCCATGCAACACGCCCGGTTCAGCGTGATCGGCGGATTTTCTGAAATAGGGCTCGACATCATCCCATGCCCAACCCTTATTTCCCAGTTGCGCCCAGCGGTCATAATCCTGTGTCTGCCCGCGCACATAGAGCAACCCGTTGATCGAGGACGACCCACCCAGCACCTTGCCGCGCGGCCACACGATGGCCCGGTTATTGGCGCCCGGTTCCGGCTCGGTTTCATACAGCCAGTTGACCTTCGGGTCTTTCAGCGTGCTGGCGAACCCCGCCGGAAGATGGATCATCGGGTTGCGATCTTTTGGCCCGGCTTCCAGCAGCAGCACGCTGACCTTCGGGTCTTCACTCAGCCGGTTGGCCAGCACACAGCCCGCCGACCCTGCGCCTACGATCACATAGTCATAGGCGGTATTTTCACTCACGCGATAAATTTTCTCAAAATGGCATTGGTTACATCCGCCGCTTCATACTGCACCCAGTGTCCGGCATTGGGAACAATGTGAAACTCCGCCTCTGGATGAACGCTGGCAATGACGTCGCGCCGGTGTTCCAGATAGGGCGATGAAATATCAAATTCACCCCAGATGCTGCACACCCTGGCGGGAATTTCGCGCAGCGCATTCAGAAGTTTTTCGCTCAGCGCGTGTTCAGGGCTCAGAATACGGGTGCGGGGCGCATTGGCCGCCTGCATATGCATGGCGATATCGTCGATTTTTTCCGGATCGTGCAGCATGATTGCCGCCAGATTATGCCGGTGCGCGGCCGCTATTTCTGCGGGCGCGCCGCTTAGCGGAAGTTTCACCGGCGGCTGAATATTGCCGAATTTCCCGCCCAGCCCGCTCGGTCCCATCAATGTCAGCGTGCGCACCCGCGTGCCATGCAGCCTGGCTATCAGACCACTGATCATGCCGCCAAATGAAAAGCCCGCCATGTCAAACGGCACACCCGGCGGCAGCACCTGATGCAGGCCATTGGCGGCGATCTGCGCTATGCTCTCGGGCGTATAGGGTTTGGGGGGGGATGCAGAGGATCCCAGCCCCGGCAGATCCGGTGCAATCACCATCCGATCCATTTCAAATTCCGGAATATTGCGTATCCAGTGCGACCACGCCCCGGCCCCGCCATGAATAAACACCAGCGGCGCGCCTTCGCCCCATATGCGCCATACCATATTGCCATCGCCACAGGGTGTTTCCACACGGCGGCAGCGCGCCTCGAACCTGTCAAAAAAAGCCGCTGCATCCATTATTTCTTGAAGCCCTTTAACCCTGGGTCCAGCTGCACACCAAATGTATTCAATGCCATCGACACCAGATTATATTGGCCGACCGCAAACACCAGATCCATACGCTGTGCTTCATCATATCGCTCAGACAATTTGGCCCAGGTCGCATCACTGACAATTTTGTCTTTATGCAGTTCATCTGCGGTGCGCACGATGGCGGCGTCAAATGCATCCCAGCCAGGCGCGTCCGGCCCGGCGGCGATACGGTCAACTTCTTCGTCCGTGATGCCCGCCGCCTTGCCGATGATGACATGCTGCGCCCATTCATATTCCGCCCTGCACAGCCAGCCGATGCGCAAAATCGCAATTTCGCGGTCGCGCGCCGAAATGCTGCTGCGCTTGCTCAGAACATAGTTTGCAAATGTCAGCCAGCTTTTGAAAAGCGCCGGATGATGGATCATGGAACGGAAAATATTAAACACGCGGCCATTTCGCGCCAATGGCTTCATGATTTCCTGCTGTTCGGCGTTAAGTTCATTATCCTGCAATGGCTTAACACGTGGCGCTGTTAGCCGCATTTCCCCTGCTCCCGTTCATTTTTTCTGTCCGCGCATAATATCAGATCAAACGAAAAAGGCATACTTTCCGTGCGTGCGCAATCCGGGAGAAAAATTCACAGCACGATGCTTCCATCTGCCTGCCCGTGCGGTCGCGCGGCTTAAGATCAGGCATAATGCCGTCGTCCCGCGCCCTGTTGTTCCGGTTAACCATACTTTCTGCCCAACATCAGAATTTATATGGTCTTCTGTTTCTTCTCCGCATATTCATCCGGCATTAACGCACCCGGGTTAATATGCCAGCCGGACCAAATATAGGGGCTAGGTATGTCAAGCGGCCAAATTCATTATGAAATCTATATCAAGGCGCCACGGGGCAAATGGCAGTTTTGCGGGGCGATTGAATCCCGTGACAAGGCGCTCAAGCAGGCAAAAGAGCTTGCGGGCGGGGGCGTCTCCGTACAGGTAATGAAAGAAACCCTCGGGGCTGATGGTAATTATCTGTCCGTGCGCATCTTCCAGGAAGGTGACTGCGGCAACGTCCGTCCGAACGCCGGCAAAACAGATTCTTTTGAGTCACTCCCGTGTTTTCAGCCATTTGATCTTTATTCCTATGAGGCGCGAAAAACAATCGTCCGACTGCTGCGAGATAGCCTGAACCGCTGGAAAATTACGTCGCTCGAACTGCTGCATAGCCCTGTCCATCTTGAATTGCTGGAAGGCACAGGCACGGTATTGCAGGCCGCAGTTCAAAAAATGGCCATTGCACAGGCGCAGGCAGGGGAAGGCACCGTAGGCGAGCGTGTAAAAACACTGCACAAGCTGGTTAGCGACGCCATGGTGATGGTTTATGTGGACCGGGATAAAAACCGCATACCATCATTAAAAAATAAAACTATCGGTGAACTGGCGCGTCAGCTGGGTGGCGACTCCCGATGCGAATATCTGCTGAATTCCGCCATCACTGCATGTCTTCAGGATTACAACAACTGGGATAGCAAGCTTGTGGTCATGCTGGAGTTCATCAAAGACGTTCCCCATGATGATTCTACTTTGCGTAAATTCTGTCTTAATATTATCGATGGCTATGTGTCGGAAATATTATCCTCATCCTCAGCCATCAAGGATGTGGTGGGTGAACAGAAGGATCTGGGCGGCGCCCTGCAGCGGATGGTCGAACTTTCCGGCGGCCTGCTAAAAGAGGAGGAAATCACCTCTCCCGGCATTGCTTCGCTTAACTTTCATTTTGGCGCAGGCGAGCTTCCTGAAACCCGGACAGCAATCATCCGCCGGGTTCTGACGGATCTGGAAGGGCCAAAGCGGCTTACGCAGGATTCGTTGGCTGTGGAAGTTAAATTTTTGCGCCGTCTGGCGTCAAAGGTTGCGCTCGCCTGTGGCAATCTCATTCCCAATGATGAAGTCCTGGCGGCATTTCGCACACGATCCGAGCGCCTGATATCGCCCGATGCGCTTGACGCCTATCTGAGTGAGGCCGCAAATCCCGCCGAAAAGGCGGAGCGCCTGCTATATATCGGTGATAATATCGTTGGTGATAAAAACAGGCGTAAGCTTACCGCCATTTTGCTGGCGATGCTGGAAGCCCCTGTTTTCAATCAATATTTTACATCTGCGGAAGTGCCCCTATCCAACCGGTTACGGCTGCTGTGTGATCTGCAAAACAAGGTTACACAATCGGAACTGGATGCGACCCGTAAACAATTAATTTCCCAGCAACTGGACACAATATGTTTTGCAATTATTGAAACCAATAAATTGTTTGACCGCGTCACCAGTGGTCAGGATAATCCGCTGAATAAATCCGTGGCATTGCTGAAGCTTGCATCTACAAATATCCTAACCCGGGGTAAATCCCGCGATACGGCGCAACGCCTGGCCCTGGGATTTATACAGCAACCCGGTGTCCTGAAAAATTATCTGAGCAATAGTGCGGATTCCGATGTCCCCACAAAAATCGAGGAGCTGCGCACCATGTTGCATGATGCGGGAATTGACCCTGAATCGGTGCTTGGCCGCCACGCGGCGTAAACAATTTCAATGCGCCTGTCCCCAATTATCGCCAGCCTTGGCGTCAACTGTTAGAGGCACTGACATCGCCAGTGCCGGCATGGCGGCCTGTTCCATCACCCGCGTGACCACGCGCATGGTTTGCGCGATCTCTGCATCGGGCGCCTCGAACACCAGTTCATCATGCACCTGCAACAGCATGCGCGCGTTCAGCCGCGCGGCGCGCAGCTCATCAGGAATGCGGATCATGGCGCGGCGGATAATATCCGCCGCCGACCCCTGTATTGGGGCATTGATCGCGGCACGTTCACTAAATGCGCGATGCGCGGGATTTTTCTGGTTGATGCCGGGGAAATGAATTTTGCGCCCGAATAATGTCGTTACATAACCCTTATCGCGGCAGATTTTTCTGGTGTCATCCATATAAGCGCGAATGCCGGGAAATTTCTGGAAATAGGCCGCAATATACCGCTGCGCCTCGCCCTGTGGAATGCGCAACTGATTGGCCAGGCCGAAGGCGGAAATGCCATAAATAATACCGAAATTAATCGCCTTGGCGCGGCGGCGGATGGCGGGGTCCATATCCTTTACCGGCACATCGAACATTTCGCTTGCCGTGATGGCGTGAATATCGTCGCCCCGGGCGAAGGCCTGTTTCAGGGCATCTATATTGGCGATCTCGGCCAGAATGCGCAGCTCGATCTGGCTGTAATCGGCGCTGATCAGTTTATGGCCAGGGCTTGCGATAAACGACTCACGCAGTTTGCGCCCTTCTTCGGTGCGGATCGGAATGTTCTGCAAATTCGGATCGTTCGATGACAGCCGCCCGGTCGATGTCGACGCCATCGAATAGGATGTGTGCACCCGCCCGGTTTCGGGATTGATGTGGCCCTGTAACGCCTCTGTATAAGTACCGCGAAGTTTGGATAATTGCCGCCAGTCAATCACGCGCGCGGGCAGATCATGGCCCTGCGCCGCCAGTGTTTCCAGCACATCCGCACCGGTGGACTGATCGCCCCCCCTGGTTTTTCTATCGCCCGTCATGCCCAGTTTGCCAAACAGGATTTCACCTAGCTGCCTGGGTGAAGCGACATTGAATTTCTCGCCCGCCAGGGAATAAATCTGATCCTCATATTCCGCCATGCGCTGTGCGAATTCCGACGACAGGCGCGCCAGAAAGGGCGCATCCACCATGATGCCCGCGCGCTCCATTTCGACCAGCACCGGCGCCAGCGGACGCTCCAGCGTTTCATACATGGCGCTCATATGTTCGGCAATCAGCCGGGGTTTCAGAATATGAAACAGACGCCCGGTAACATCCGCGTCTTCGGCGGCATATGCGGTCGCCTTGTCCAGCGGCACCCGGTCGAACGTGCGCTTTTCCTTGCCGGTACCCGTCACTTCCTTGAACGCAATCGGCGTGTGGCCAAGATGCAGTTTGGATAATTCATCCATGCCGTGGCCATGCAATCCCGCATCCAGCGCATAGGACAGCAGCATGGTGTCATCAATCGGCGTCAGGCGCACATCGTAACGTGACAGCACCAGCATGTCATATTTCAGATTCTGCCCGACCTTCAGCACACCGGGATCTTCGAACAAGGGCCGCAGGCGCGCCAGAACCTGTGTACGCGCCAGTTGCTCCGGCGCGCCGCCGCCAAGCGACAATGCGCCGTCCCCATCCGGCCCCGTATGCCCAACGGGAATATAACAGGCCTTGCCGGGTGCGGTTGAAAGCGAAATTCCCACCAGATCAGCGCGCATCGCATCCAGCGAAGTGGTTTCCGTATCAACAATCACGGTCCCGGCTTTGTAAGCCGCCGCGATCCAGCGATCCAGCGCTTCCATGCTGATGATGGTTTCATACGTAGACGGATCAATACGCACATCCAGGCCGGGAATGGTCGCACCCGGTGCGCCGCGTTCGCCCTGCGGCACGGCATGCGTGACAGCAATGCCGGGTGCGATTGCTGTTGGTTGTGGAACCTCCACACGCATCTCTGCGCCAATACGGCGCGCCAGCGTGTTAAACTCCATATCCGTGAGAAAGCCCAGCAATTGCGCGGGATCGGGATGGCGTATCGTCATGCTGTCAATATCCACACCGGATTCGACATCATCGCGCAGGCGCACCAGTTCCCGGCTGACCCGCGCCATTTCGGCATGTTCCAAAAGGCTTTCGCGGCGCCTGGGCTGCTTGATTTCGCCCGCGCGCGCCAGCAGTGTGTCCAGATCGCCATATTCCTGTATCAGTTGCGCCGCCGTCTTGACGCCAATACCGGGAATGCCCGGCACATTGTCGGAACTATCGCCCGCCAGCGATTGCACATCCACCACCCTGTCCGGACCGACGCCGAATTTTTCAAACACCTGATCGGGGCCGATATGAATATTTTTCATCGGGTCCAGCATATCGACGCCATCGCCAACCAGTTGCATCAGATCCTTGTCCGATGACACGATCGTCACCTGCGCCTGACGCGCACGGGCCTGGCGCGCAAAAGTTGCGATCAGATCATCAGCTTCAAAACCCGGCTGTTCCACCGCCACCACATTAAAGGCGCGCACCGCATCGCGGATGAAAGAAAATTGCGGGATCAGATCTTCTGGCGTCTCGCTGCGATTGGCCTTGTAGGCGGGATATATTTCCGAACGAAAGGTCAGCCGGCTTGAATCGAATATCACCGCAATATGGGTGACAGTTTCGCCGGATTTTGTATCCTCGATCAGCTTGTACAGCATATTGCAAAAACCGCTGACCGCGCCCACCGGCAGGCCATCGCGCTTGCGCGTCAGTGGCGGCAGCGCGTGATAGGCGCGAAAAATATATCCCGATCCATCAATCAGGTAAAGATGGCCGCCGGGACCAAGCGGTTTGGCCGCAATTTGCGGGCTTTGCTGTGACTGCATAAGATTATCTGAACTCTCCGTTGACCTGGCTTGGCGCCCAATGATACGCATTCCCATGCTTAACACCAAATCCTCCATTGAAGAACATGCACCCGCTGGCGAAAACGCCATCGAGGCCCGCAATTTGCAGAAATTCTATCGCAGCCAGAATAGCGGGCCGCCCAAACATGCGCTAAAGGGCATTGATCTGGATATTCCACGCGGTTCGATCTTTGGCCTGCTCGGCCCCAATGGCGCGGGAAAATCCACCTTTATCAATATTCTGGCCGGGCTGGTGATTAAAAGCGGTGGTCAGGCCCGCATCTGGGGTTTTGACATTGATAAAAATCCGCGCAAGGCGCGCGCATCCATTGGCGTGGTGCCGCAGGAGCTGAACATCGATCCGTTTTTCACCCCCGCTGATCTGCTGGATTTGCAGGCCGGCATGTATGGGGTGCCCAAAGCCGAACGCCGCACCGCAGAAATTCTGGAGGTGCTCGGCCTGACCGACAAGGCCCAGGCCTATGCCCGCACTTTGTCGGGCGGTATGCGGCGGCGCCTGCTGGTGGCCAAGGCGATGGTGCACAGCCCGCCCATTCTGGTGCTGGACGAACCCACGGCAGGCGTGGATGTGGAGCTGCGCCAGCAGCTTTGGGAATATGTCCGCACCCTGAACGCGCGCGGCACGACCATTGTGCTGACCACCCATTATCTGGAAGAAGCCGAGGCGATGTGCGACCGCATCGCCATCATCAATCACGGGCAGGTCATCGCGTGTGAGCCCACATCGCAACTGCTGGCCCGCATCAGCGACAAGCGGCTGGTGATCAGCCCCGCCAATCCCGTGGCGCGGGTGCCAGCAAGCCTTGCCGGTCTCAATGTGGAACGGTTGCGCGACGGCAAACTGGCGGTGCAATATAATCCCGCCGACACGCCGGTGATGATGCTGATTGCGCGCATAAAAGACGCCGGCATTATGATCGCCGATATCTCGACCGAGGAATCCGATCTGGAGGATGTGTTTTTGCAGCTGACGGCGAAGTGACGGCGGCACTTGCTCCTGGTCTATTAAGAAGCCTGCGATAAAAGCTGAGTGACCCATGCGTTGATGCTTTTGCCGGAGGCCTCGGCCAGCATCGCGGCGCGGGCGTGCAGTTCCGGCGGCACCCGCAACATCAGTTTACCGGAATAGGGTTTTTGCGCCTTGCGCCCCAGTTTTGCGGACATGGCGATATATTCATCGACAGCATCTTCAAAAGCGCCAACCAGATCATCCACCGTTTCTCCATGAAAGGTCACGATATCGGCGATGCCCGCGATACGGCCATAGAAAATTCGATCCTCTGCGTCAAAGCCGATCTGTGCTGCATAGCCCTTATGGGACAGGGTTTTACTCATGCGATTACTCCAGCCAATTGTAAAAATTCCCGCGCCGCGCGCATCTGATAACGCCTGGCGTTTTTGCCCGGATGCGGGCGGTGAAAATCCGCGCGCACACCATTGATCACATAGGCGACGCGCGATCCCTTGCCCGCAATCTTTTGCGCATCCAGGGCGATAAACAACGCATCGATCTTGCACCACTCCAACGACGCCGGAACCGGATTGGAAAAAATCGCGTCCAGCGTCTTGCGATGGGTGCTGTTCATGGCGCAAAACATAGTCCCGCGCGGGTAAAAATGCAATCGTTTTATGATATCAATTATGGGTGGTGCAGGACGGGGAAAGGGTTAGCTGCTCTGTTGACAATGTAAACTAAAAGACTTACATTCTCGGAAATGATCAGCAGCTTCAGACATAAAGGGCTGGAAGAAATCTACCGCACCGGCAAGACACACCGGATCGGCGCTGATCATGTCAGAAAATGTGTGCGTATCCTGCAAATGCTGGAAATTGCGGCACTGCCCGAAGAGATGAATGTTTCTGGCTTGCGTTTCCATGGCCTGCAAGGAAACCCGAAAAGATGGTCTGTGCGCATCAGCGCCAACTATCGCGTCACTTTCGGTTGGTCAGGTGAAAGCGCCATGGACGTTGATCTGGAAGACTGCCATTAAGGAGAGAATGATGACGCAAAAGAATGGACTACCGCCTGTGCATCCGGGCGAGATACTCAAACAAGACATTCTGCCGGATACGGGCCTTTCAGTGACGGCCACGGCGAAGGTGCTGGGCGTATCGCGGCAAATGCTGCACGACATTCTGGCCGAGCGCAGGCCCCTGTCCGCCGTCATGTGCCTGAAACTGGCGCGTGCGTTTGGCGGAACGCCGGAATTCTGGATGCGCCTGCAGGCGGCCTATGATCTGAAAAAAGCAGAGCAGGACAAAAAAATCATGGCGCGGGTGGCGAAGATTGTGCCGGTGGTTTGCGCCACGGTGGGGTAGAGGCGCAACCTCATCTCACAGTCAACAATCTGCAAAATTTAGCGCAAAGCGCCGTTCATCGAGGCAAGCTTGTTGTAAGCGGATATGGCCAAGATGCGGCGTGGTCCGAAGGATATTCCTGATCCGGTCTGTATCCGCCGGACTTACCCGTGCGCCAAGGATAACGCGTTTAATGGCTGTTGCAGGCATATCGAATAGACAGATGTCATAGGGTGGTGCAGAGATGGTGCGTTTTGCGTCCGTAACAGTTTTAGCGATGCGCCACTCTTTTTCATATGACCATTCAGTACTCTTGGTGTACGCATAATCTTCAATCAATAAATCCCCGAATATCTCCAGAATAGGCCGAGTGTCTGAATATATAACTTTCCTTAGAGCGTTTCATAATTTATCCGAATCGGAAGGGGATTCCCAAATCGTTTGATTTGTGATTCAAAGTGTCTGCTGGAGAGGGAGGCCAGCAGGCATGACACGACCCTATTCCAATGATCTTCGGGA
>Ga0268299_1001227_pt1 | contig 49970 bp, 50 predicted proteins | sample NOBtaG_FD_193484 | JGI IMG/M metagenome (GOLD analysis project Ga0268299, IMG submission 193484) | Activated sludge microbial communities from bioreactor in Nijmegen, Gelderland, Netherland - NOB reactor | ecosystem: Engineered > Bioreactor > Aerobic > Activated sludge | place: Netherlands... | reverse complement strand
CTCACCCATTCCCCAGCCTCGAGGGAACGACGGTCATCTCTTCGAGCAGGTCTTCTGGCTCATGGTTCACCCTACTCCCCGTGCCTTCCCATCTCTTGAAGCTATCGGCTCACAGCATTCAGCTCAAGGCTAAAGGCTGATTGCTAGCGGCTGACAGCTCTATTGCGACAGTGGCATCAACGGGTTTCGTCCCCATTCACAGCGGCGGGACCGCGAGGGCTTTGACCCTCTTCCCTTGCTCAAATGCTTCTACGCAGAGCACAATAAGAGCGGGGCTGAGAAGTTGTCAAGATAGAGACACATGCGCCTCCATCTCACGATGTATCATGAGAAGAATCAGGCGCTTGTGAGCGTTCATCCAGCTATGGTACTATCCCACCGTTCAACTGAATTTCACTTCAGCGAGAAGGAGTACGATCGTGGCGCTTATGTGTGAAGTGTGCCTCAAGAAGCCGGTCTCCGGCAATAATGTCAGCCATGCCAATAATAAGACCCGGCGCGTGTTCAACCCCAACATTCAAACCGTGCGGGCTGTGGTCGGCAAGAGCCACAAGCGGATCCGCGTCTGCACGCGCTGCCTGCGTTCAGGATTGGTCAAGAAAGCCGTCTAGTTCTTTCCTCAGGGTTCACATCCACTTAGGGTGCACCCCACAGAATCCGGCCTCCTCGCTCGACTAACTTGATGACCAATGGATCGTCAGGCGACAGAGTGAGGGTCCGGTTTCCATCTTTACTCCGAAGCACAAGTCCCAGCTCCCCGTTCGCGTCCAAGCCAAGACCGGCTCGTGCCCTACCCTTAGCGTCCAGTAACAGAAACTCTTCCGCATGAACTCCGTTGGGATTCTGGGCCTGGACCGATGTTGGCGAGAACAATTGATAGCTCACCCCGCCACCAACCATTCCACCAATAAATGTGACCGCGCACAGCAATAGCATCTGTTTGTGAGTCATCGCTGCTCCTTTTCTGAAATCACTGTGTAAGGGACGATACGTCGAGAAGGGAGCTTCAGCTGAATGAAGCCGTTTGGAGCGGGCGATGGGATTTGAACCCACGACAACTTGCTTGGGAAGCAAGGACTCTACCACTGAGCTACGCCCGCTCGCTGGAGATCTTATACAGGAACACCGGCTGAGTGTCCAGCCGCAGATGGAATCGACGGCCAGAAGCTACCGGTGAGGGCACAGCTCATGTAGCGTCGCGGTCAACGGTTTCGGGTTTAAGGTTTTTGGTTTCCGCATAACTTGAAACGTTGAACATGAAACTTGTAACTCAGGATCAATGGAACGACGAATATTGTCGTAGCGTGGTATCTGCAGGTGTCTTCTTCTTTGAACGTTCTGCGCCGAGCAGCATATTCCCGACTTTAAGAACCCAATGCCGGGAGACAACGGTTTTTTCAAGCCCGGATACTGGCCATGAACCTATAACATGATCCCCGTCGTACTCGTATGAACCTCGGTCCGCTATTGATCGACACACAACCATAGCCGCTTCACATGAACACGGAGCCCTGTTGCAAACCCTCTTGGCGCGACGGACCATACGGAGGTAGACTCAGAACCGTCTGCGACGAGATAATTGCTCCACAAACCCAGGAGTCCTCCCCCGATATGAATCTTCTCTCGTCACACTTCGGTTTCTCCCATGGGAGCGAACGCCACGCCCAGTCGAACGGCAAGACTGTGTCATCCTGTGCCAGGATGTCGGCTGGATTCAATACGCACGCAATCTCAATCCGAGCAGAGAGAGCACCTGTGAGTACCGGCATGAAGGGACGGATTCTCATGACTCTGATGGGAATGGCAACGCTCCTCGTTGGCCTCGCCTCCTGTGCCTCTGAACCGCCTCCGGTCGATTCTGTTTCCGCAGTGACCGGCGCGATCAATGCGCCGGGAGGAACCGATGCGTACGACATCGTCGAGTGCCTCCTGCCGGGACAAATCCGCCAGCTCGGCACACAGGTAACCTACGTCACTGAACGTCGCCCGGTGCGCACGACGAAGGAAGACTGCTCCATCCGTGGCGGTGAATATGTTGCAGCCGACCGCGCCGACTATCAATCCGCCCTGAAAGTCTGGCTGGCCGATGCGCAAAAAGGTTCGGCCGAAGCCCAATACTACGCGGCGACTATCTACGAAAAGGGCCAAGGTGCTCAACCCAACTATCCGGAAGCCGCGAACTGGTATCGAAAAGCCGCCGATCAAGGAGACAACCGCGCAGCAGTGGGACTTGGCCGACTCTACGAACAGGGGCTCGGCGTGGAAAAGAATCCCGCTGAAGCCTTCAAGTGGTTCGCCAAAGCATCGGGTTTACACGAAACGGCCCTCTCCAAACTGACGACCAAACAACAGCCCGACCCCAATACCGCCAAACGTATCCGCGAACTTGAACAGACCCTGGCGGCTCGTGAGCAAGACATCCAGAAACTGTCTGGGGAATTGAACGCCACCAACAGCCTGGTGGCCCGACTGCAACGGGATCTGCAGGATCGTACAACACAAGCCCAGCAAGCCCGCGTCAAGGTCCAGCAACAGGAGCAGCAGGCGCTGGCCCTCCAGACGGAACTCAATCAACTCAAAGCGAAGCCTGATACCGGCACACAAGCGGCGATCCTGGAGCAACAACTCCTATCGCTCAATACGACGACGAAGCGCGATCGCCAGGCACTCACGGCTCGCGATACCGAAGTGAAGCAACTCCAGGCACGCATCTCGCTCCTTGAAAAGAACGCCGAACGCATTCAAGTCCTGGAACAATCGCTGACTCGTAAAGACGACGAAACCGTGGCGCTTCGGACACAACTCACGGCAGCCAATCAAGACTTGGTGAAGCTGAGTGCGCAGCTCAACGAGCGGCAGCGCCTCGCCGCGGACGAAGCCACAAAGAGTGTGGAGGCCGAGCAGCGGTATCAAGCGGTCAACGCTCAGCTTGAACAACTTCGTGCCAAACCGGATCAGTCCGGCGCGCTGGCGAAGTCCGAAGAGACCGCCAAGAAGCTCCAGCAAGACATGGCACAGGCCAAGCGCGAAGCAGAGGATCGTGCCAAAGAAGTCGCCCAACTTCAGGAGAAGATCGCCGCGATGGAGATGGAGGCCAACAGGCAAGCTAAGGCCCTCCAGATCGCAGCCGTCACCGATCTGGGATTTGATGGGCCGTCGCTGGATATCATCGATCCGCCGCTCGCCAAAACGCGAGGCATTCAAGTCACCACAGACGAACTGGCGGTTCCAGTGAGCACCGGCACAAAGCGCTCCATCACCGGCCGTGTCCTCGCCCCCGCCGGTCTTCGTACACTGACCGTGAACGGTGAAACCGTCAAACCCAACGATGACGGCGTCTTCACGGCCACCCTGCCCGCATTGCCGCCTGGGAACGAAGGCCTGGCCGTCCAGATCCTGGCCGTGGACATGCAAAACAAGCGGAGCGCGCTCAAGTTTCTGCTCAAACCACGTGGCGCCGTCCCGATCACCGCCCCAGCCTCAAAGCAGAACCTCTCTGGCTTCGGGCGCTACCACGCTCTCGTCATCGGCAATGATCACTACCGCCACTGGCCGCAGCTCATGAACGCGATCTCCGATGCGTCGGCCATCGCGGGCGTGCTCAAGAAGAACTACGGTTTTCAAGTGACGCTGCTGAAAGACGCGACCCGAGCGCAGATCATGAAGGCGCTGAATCAGTATCGGAAGGTCCTCACGGAGAAAGACAATCTCCTCATTTACTATGCCGGCCACGGTCATCTCGAACAGGGCATCGATCGTGGGTACTGGATTCCCGTGGATGCGGAGATCAACGACAATTCCGAATGGATTCTGCTCCCTGGCGTCACCGACATGCTGCAATTGATTTCAGCGAAGCACGTGATGGTCGTGGCCGACTCCTGTTTCGGTGGCAAGCTCACGAGAAGTTCTCTGGCGCAGTTGAAACCGGGACTCACCGACGACGCACGATTCGATCTCTTAAAAACTCTGGCTCAAAAACGGGTCCGCACCGCCATGACCTCCGGCGGCGTGAAACCGGTGCTCGATGCCGGCGGCAGTGGCCACTCCGTCTTTGCCGAAGCGTTTCTGGGCGTGCTGGACGAAAATACCACGGTGCTTGAAGCCGAGCGGCTCTTCTGGGCCGTCCGCACCCGTGTCGTCAGCACGTCGCAAAAATTGAACGCCGAACAGATCCCGACCTACGACCCCATCCACATGGCCGGCCACGAAAGCCTAGGCGACTTCATCTTCGTGCCGCAGGCGCTGTAGACGGTGGATTTTCTTGAAACCCTCTTCCCATTTGGTCTTTTCCTTCCCGGACCATTCCAATTGACACCATATGCCGCTCGCAGTTGACCGAGTGAGTCTGTTCCTCATATCCTCCCCTCCCTGCCAAGAACGCTGGCGGGCCGTCTTTCTCGACAGCCAGGGGGTCGACCGTGGGGAGGAGACCATCCATCGAGCAACCAGTGGCCTCCGTCATCCGTTGGTCTTTTCGTGCGAACCATTGTTCGCCTTCTCTCGACAAACCTGTTGAGGCCCTTACGCCTTCGTGCATTGAGCGGAAGCGAGGTCGAACGGACAATTCGTCACTCTTGAGAAGCCACATCACAGTGGGAGGTCGCATATGAAACAGGCTGCAGCAGGAATACTCTGTCTGGTCATGCTTGCCGGTTATTCACCCGTTTCTCTTGCGGAAGTGCCGAGTCCTGAAGCACCGCCGATTGCGCCGGCACAGGAATTGGACAAGGACGTCGGCCAATCCTCTTCAGAAATTCAAGAACGTGGGGTGTTTCGGCTCCCACCAGGTGGGTTGCGGCCGTTGTCCATCATGCCAGTGCCTCTGCCGGGAGAATTCATCATTGAAACATTCGGAGGGTACTACCTCACAGCGGTGAACGGTGGCGGTCGAACCACCGACGTGATGCACACCGATGCCAGGCGGATCGGGGCCTGGGAAAAATTCCGGCTGAGCGGAACCGGATCCGGGCAATTCGCGATTCAGACCGCGAGCGGAAACTATGTGACCGCCATGAATGGCGGTGGGCTCGCCATGGAAGCTGTCCACACCGATGCTGTGAACATTGCAGCCTGGGAGCAATTCAGGATGGTTCCCGACCAGTACGGCTGGCGGCACGCGATCCAAACCGTGAACGGCCACTATCTCACCGCGGTCGGCACGGGCGGAAAATCAGCGGATGCCATCCATGCTGATGCCCAGCGAACGGAAAACTGGGAACAATTCTATATCTGGAAGTGCGGCGATCTGGGAACGGGCCAGCAGTACACGTTATCGGCGCAATCCGAACCCCACGGATTTGTCTTTGCGTATGGCGGCGGTGGACGGGTCAATACTCGCGACGGCAACTTCATTTTCGGCACGCTCGGCGTGCTGAGTAACTACAAGAATCGGCCACGGCCCTTCGACAATGACTGGCAGCGATTGCGGCTCCTGCGCCAGCCTGACGGCTCCTACGCGCTTCAGACATCCAACGGCATCAACTATGTCACAGCCATCAAAGGGGGAGGACAGGCGACGGGCGGGCCGACCTGGGACAGCCTGGTGACGGATCGGACACAGGTGCAGGCCTGGGAGCGATTCCGGTTCGTGGAGCAAGAGGGCTGCACCTACGTCATTCAGACGCCGAGCGGACATTACCTCGGGAAGAACCGCGCGAAAACGGGCATCGGCAAATTTGCAACGAACATCACTGATATCCACTCGGCAACGAAATTCAGGCTTGGCATGGTCTTTTGAGGATGTTAGCTCATGACGGCTGTACCTCTGCTCCCTAACGATCGCGCTGATATACAGACCGTCTTCAGCCCTATTTCTATTGATCTCTCTCCTGACCCTCCAGTATTCTTCCTCCCCCACGCTCCTTGACGCGAGAATCCTCGGGCTCGGCAACCGGGAGGTCGGTGATGAAGGAAGGATCTTCCATCAAGCCGCCGCTCTCGTGTTTCCTCTCGCGTGAACCTTCCGCTCGTCCCTCACGACATATCCAACAGAAGCATCGGCCCCGATCAGGAGCTGATTGGCGTGAGTTCCGCCACGCCGAGAGACGCCTGAGGCCTGAGAGCCAAGACGTGGATTCAGCAACAGGAGGTTCGTAATGAACGGTATGTCCCAAGTACGATCGGTGCTACATGTAACTGCTTTAGGTTTGGCCATCATCTGTAGCTTTCAGCCTACCGCACTGGCTGATGAACCGCCGGCGGGCAGCGCAGTTCGCGAACAGACGCCAGCTTCGTCTTCCCCCGAGCCTCACGCTCCTGCCTCGACGAATCAAGGAGACTCGGCGACTACAACCGAGGAAGGCGCCATTCAAGAGCGCGGCGTGTTGCGCGACTTTCGTAAACAAGCCGTTCCGTTCACCCCCGCACCAGGTGTTCCTGCACCGCCGGTGGCCATTCCGCCCAGAAGCATGGTGACACCCAACGTGCAAGACGCGCCGCCGGTGGCCTTACCGGATGTTAGATTGGGCACGGCGATTCCGTTCGGGCAACCCTATCAAGCTCCCACGGCAAACCTCACCTTGATTGCAAATGCCCTCAAACTGAAGCGCAAAAGTCTAACCACTCTCGTCACGGTCGATCCGAACGTGCCTGTTACGCAACCGGTGGAAATCAGCATCGGATACTATTCGACGGCCGGAAACAATCGCATCACGCAATCGTACCTGCGTTCCTCGGGCAACCGCTTTTTGTACAACGATAAGGAAGGTGACGGTAAACCGCGCACCATGACCATCAGCATCACACTCAGTGAACCAAAACCCGGGGGAGGCTATGAAGTCTTTGCGGTCAATTGGCAGCGTTTGCTGGATCCGCTGTATGACGTGAGCATCGGCCCATTGGACTTCGACTTGATCAGTAGATGCGACGCGGTCGGCAAGAGCGAGATCCTTTTTGGCTGGTATACGCCGGACTGGCAATATCGCAAGTACCGATTCAGCACGGAGGTCCCGTCTGGCGGTCCACTGCCTCGAACGACTATTTCCCGGTTTGCGTGGTCCCGTTCTGAGGTGAGCTGGTCACACCCCTTGTTTCTCCCTCAGGCCGAATTTTTCGACGAAGACAATGCCGCGACGGAAATGCTCTGGAGTTGTCTACCGGCCGGATGTGGCTTTTCTATTCCTATTCCACCCCAAACTTCACTTCTGACCGGTACGACCTCTCTCATGAGAGGCAATTTAAAAGCCAGAAATGATTCCTGTCAGGCCTACTACGAATACACGATGACCAAGACACTACGCTGGTATATAGAACCGTGATGAGGCGTGAATCTTCAGGCAGGTACGCCTGACTAATGTTCGATGAAGGATCTCAATACGAATTTCAATGCGTCTTGCAACGATCAACTACAGGACGACATCATGAAAAACCGTCCCTGCACGCACGTACTCTTTTGGGGCGGCGAGACCATGCTCTGTTGCACGATGGATAATCAGACCAACCAGGTGGTCACCTGCCGGAAGCCGGCCGGCACCAGGATCATGCCGGTGCGGGGGCCATCGGCTCAGGTGGGGTAGTTGGTCTTCAGAGTCGCGGAGTCGAAGGAAGAGAGCCAATCGGCAAAGAGGCTCCGGTCCCGGTCGAACTGACACCTGAAGTGGTGAAGTCGGTCCGAAAAACCGGCTCGCCCACATAGCGAGTTGGCACCGAGCGAAGCCATGCCGTGATGCGAGGAGGACCAGCTATGAAGGGCGAGCATCTTATCGTGAAGGGATGGTTGGTGATCGGTCTGCTTTCGTTCGGCTGTTCAACCAGCGAGCCGTCTGCGGTGCTTTCCACTCAGGAAACGGCATCAGCAAGGGAGGTCCCGGTCATTCCCGATGAGGCAGCACCCGGTCAGCAACCGATGACCTTCTCGGAGACAGCCGGTGACGTACAGGAACGAGGCATCATCAAAAACTTTGGCGCCACCCAGTTTCAGCGGGTACCGCTTCAGAATGTGCCAATGGCGACGCCTTTTCCGGCACCCCCCGCAGCGCCCTCCGCTCCACAGGTCGTGCAGCCGGGAACAGTCGGTCCTTTGACAGGGGACAAGAAACTACCGGACCGGTACCAGGCGCCGACGCCCAATCTCACGGCCGTGGCCAATGCGTTGGCGTTGCGGCACAACAGTCTCGTGACGGCATTGATCCTGCCTCCGAACGTTCGATTAACAGCGCCCGTCGACATCACCGTCGAATATCTGAGCCCTGCGTCCCCTCGTGAGGTGATCACGCACACCTATGCGCCGGAGACCGGAATGCGGCTCGTGCACCACGATGGAGTCGGCGATGGGCAACCGCGCCGCGTGTTCATAAACATCACGCTTGCCGAACGCCCGATCAGCGGCGCGGGGGCTCACTTTGTCATGAATTGGCAGATCGACCTCGATCCGCTCTTTAATGTGGAAATCGGTTCGCTGCGTTTCAAGCTCCTCGAGGATTGCGATTGGGTCGGGAAAAGCGAAGTGGCAGTGAATTGGGACTTTCCGACCAAGACAAACGGGAAAACAAGTTTTAGCGCACGCGCAGGCCAGCTCATCACGATTCCCAATTTTGCGTGGAGCGGTACCGGCATCGGTGCTCGTGACATGCTTGTGAAACCAGTGCTTCGATTTGGAGAACATGACCCCACATGTCTCACACCTCTCTGTTTTGTCGGCGATACGGGTGCTGGGCAGACGGTCTCCCCACTTATCCCCTTGATCCCGGGCCAGACCGGTGTCGTCACCGAGACGCTCAAAGCCATGATGGAGGGTTGTCGCGCGGAATTCAGCTACCCGATCCTCTATGTACCCTCTCAAGACCCGGCCATCTCACAGTCGCAGTCCACGATCGTCATGGATAATCGCGCCTCCTCGGTTGAACGGATCGGAACATGGACCGCCTTCTCCGGGGCAGGGTTCTACGGTTTCGATTCCGAATTCAGCGGCACCGCGACGCCGCTGAAACGGTTTCGGTGGATTCCGGTCATTCCCAAGACGGGACTCTATGATGTGTATGTGTGGTGGCCCAACAATACCAACCGGTCCACCACCGTGCCATACACCGTCCACCATGCTGATGGGGATACCGTGATGATGTTTAACCAGAGAACAGGTGGGAATCGGTGGGTCTTGCACGGACGATACAGGTTGCAGGGGGGCACCACGACCTTTGTCGAGGTCACCAATGCCAACGGCATTGCCGGGGCTGACGCGGTGAAATTTGAGTTCGCAGGAGGCGCTACCTCCAATCAGCGACAGCGCAATCTGCGAAGAGCGCCGAGCGGGGTCATGCCATTCAACAAGTGATGCAGGACATTCAGAATTGGTACCAAGAAGCATAGGGCCACCGGATGGCGCACTCAGCAAGGGAGGGTACAATGACACCTAGGCGAGATGGAGAAAACGAGCCGCAACATCATAGCCTGCTTGTCCTCCACTGCCGGACAATGGCCGTAATCGGATTCATGGCGCTCTGTCTGTTGCCTTCTTCTCCGACCCCTGCGCATGCCATGGCCAAAATAGTTGGCCTGGAGCATTCAGCATATACAGACAAGTATGTTCGCTGCACCCGTCTCGGTGTGCAAGGATCGTTCGACATGTTTGAATCAAGATATCGCACCGACGGAATGTGCGAACTGTTGAGTGTCATTAATACATCTGGCGAGAGTACCTTTGAGAATATAAATGTTGAGCAGGAACTCCGCTGGACAGGTGAAAGCCGGTATGAATCAGGCACGCATGCCGTTCTCGAACGTATCACGGTCGGCAATCAGGTCCTTGAATCAACCATGGTCTGTCCGCAAGATCCTTGGCTGACCCAACTGTACCAGTCCTGCACGAACATCGTGGACCGCCTAGTATTGGACCGTCCTGAGGCCGCGTCCGGTCTTCTTACAGACGGCATGGTGAAAGAACTTCGGGGAAGCCAATCAGGCATGCCTTTTACCTCCGGCATCAGACAAGACCAACGCGCGGTGTTGATCAAGCAATACCAAGCCAGTCGCGCAAAGCTAAAGCTTCCGAAATCGAACCCACTGCCCTCCCCGTACTACCGCGTCAATCCACCAGCCATCGGCGCGCCGAGAGCGGGAGTCGGAGGTATGATGCTGGCGCCGCCTGAGCTGGTGAGCCCGGTGGCGGGCAATGTCATTTCCCAAGGGGCGATCTTGGTGAAAATCCTCCGGTCACTGGGCGGCCGGGCTGAGGTGAAATTCACATGGATCGAGCCGGTACAGGCACCCTACAGCAAGACCTGGCAACCGACCATGGACCAACTGGCCGCAGGCGCCGTCGCCCCGCCTGAGATGACCGATAAGCCTGGTTATTGGGAAGTGCGCGCGCGGACGAGCCGTGCCACCCCTGGACCATGGAGCCGGCCTGTGCGGTTCTTGGTCACGTTATCGCGACAGCCTTCGCCTATTCCACGGCAGAAACCGTCTCCCATGATTCAGGAAAATCCCTCGTCATTTATGCAGGAGAATCCCAACGCGCTTCCCGGTGTCATCCAGCGGCTGCCCGGACAGGACACGGTCGTGAGCCCTCAGCCCTTGCCGCCTCAAGAGATCCCTGGCGTCATTATGAAATCACCCGCTCAAGACGCAGCGCTCGATCCCCAGCCGTTCCTGCCGGGAGTCATTATGCGTCGAGGGGTGGACGAACAAGCCCCACCTTCCAAGGAGCAGAAGGCAGGACCGAAAAAGGATTCACCGGCGGCAGCCACCCCCGCCCGCTGAATGCTGGGGTGAGCAGGTTGGTTCTATGAACATTTTTACGCGTGATCCGACCGACAGAGAAAAGAGGTCTCGTCCTCAGGAGCCTGTCGCACGATGAGATCCGGTCTACAGGAGGCGCACATGAATGACGTGTCTCAGAAGACGATTGATTCTGTTTTTGTGATGGTTGCGATGAGATCCGACTCAGTCTGCAGACTGCGAACGCACCTCTCGGCTGACGGAAATGCACGGAGAAACAGGACCATGCTGCATTTCCAATCGTGTGGTGACTCAACCTCCGCTTGTGCTCCATCAGCCCGGTAAGGCAGATGTGCAAATGGAATTGGAATATGAGCGGAGCCGACTTATGAGATTCGGGCGGTCATGTTGGGGAGCGTATCCCTTTTTTGTCTTTGCCCTGTCATTCGGTCTTTTGTCGATGCTTCTGAATATGAGGGCCGGTGCCCAAACAGGATTCGGCATGATTGAAATCATCGTCTCTGACACGAACAACATTCCCCTGCCCGGAGCGAAACTATGCGTGCAGATGCCTAACCAGGTGATGGAGCGGCAAGCCGATCAGAACGGGCGTTACGTGACCTCTCTCCCTGCGGGCCAAACCACGGTCTATGCGAAGAAAGTTGGATACGAGAACCGGCAAGAGACTGTCGTCATGGCCAATGCACAGCAATTGGTGCGACAACTCCGGCTGCCCCCAGGTCAAACTCAGCCGTTCCCGATTGATTGCGGCACGACGACGGCCACGACAACCACTCCGACCGAGGATCCCTGCGATACAATCGCCTCGCTCCTGCCGGCTATCGGAACGCGCGTCACCAACCCGGAAGTCGCCGTGACGCTGAATTTCAAAAATTCCACGAACGCCTATCGGATTACCGAATTTTCCCCACAAGAAGTTAGTGCCAGCTCAAATTCGTCAGGCTGGCTCGATCCCGCAGAGGCCTTCACGAGGAAGAATGTGAAGTGGATACCCGTTTTAATCCGGCCTCGACTTCGGTCACCATTAACTTCACGTTGACCGAACCGGGATACGGAAACCATACCATCTACGTTCAGACCCGGCGGTACAGCAATGGGTGCGTGGCTCGTCGGACTCATCTGGTGACGATGGTTCTGGAGCCGTCCAACTTCCAAACTCACATACTCAAAGGACCGGCTCTTGAGCAATTTGTCACGGAAGCCAAAGCACGGGGGTACGAATTCCGAACGCAGATGAATGTGTTCCAGCGCGCTGATCGATGCCGACCAGGCTTTTATAGCCTGTGGCCGGAGAATTTTAATAACCCGAGAGCTCCCTTGGGGGGCGACAAGAATAAACCTGACCAGGAGGTCACGGCAAAATTTGAAGCCTTTGGGAGACCACTGCTTCTGAGGCCCTTCTGGACGATCGAGCAAAGCAAAGCCGAACACCCAAGCTTTCCCAATTACATTCCACCCGGGCCGCTCGATCCCAATCGGAACAATACGGTCATGGTGTATGAGAAGTTCGCCCAGAGCGGCTGTCCGCACGACTGCCGGCAATCGCCGGCGAGAGAATTTTCCTGGGTGAGGAAAATCTACGGTTATATAGCACTGTCAGGAACGAGAGAGCAGGGAGGCACCGAATTTTGTGATCGAGAGCGGGATGCCAGCCTCACTGAGTTGGTGCTCAGAGGGCCGGCCGGGGACAACCCTTCCACCGCATTGGAGGATCTTCGCCTTCAACGACCGTTCCAATTCCGACCCATTCCCCCACCCAAGCTCGTCATCCCTCGTGGGGTCGAGGGTGAACAACGGACAGACGGTAGTCAGCCCATAGATCAGCCGGTTGAGCCGGAAAAGAACTCGTGACAAGGAACACCTGTCTGACTGGCTGCATGAAGTACATCATGAATCGGGAGGGCGCATGAACTCATACACGGTGTCAAAGTGCGCTGGCGTTCGTTGCTCTTTCATTATCATTTCTGGCGATCAACTTACCGGTTGGTGCCGCACCGTCAAAAACTCGAGCGGACGATCGGGGAACTCCAGGGCGCCCCAAAAGCGGACGAAGACAGTGGACGGCCTGGCCTGGATAACGCAGCCTTCATGGACCGCGGTGCGTTCGGTCTTGGCTATGTAGATCTCTACCTCAAGAAAGGCGGGACGACCGAGCAAGTCGCTCAAGGAAACCCCGGGTGATGAAACGAAGCTTAAGGCTTTGGCTCAGAAGGTAGTCGGCCGTTTCCGGAGAGCAACAACATCGGAACCAGGGCAGACCCGGTGAGAGCCGGATCGAGCCTGACCACCATTATCGAAAGAGGTCATCTTCGACATGCGTTAAACATAGTAACATGTAGGGCACATGTCAACGGCAACGTCTCTCCTGAGCGGGATCACAGTCGCTCCACAGTCGCACCTCTGTCTCATGAAAGTCTGGGGGATTTCATCTGCGTACAGCAAGGCTTGTGGCAGGCTCCTCATGGGCCGTCATTGACAATGCGGCCATTCGACTCCTACACTTTGCCTCAATCGTGTGAACCTTTCCTTTCCCGTTCTCGACAGACAGGCATGTGAGTCTTCCCGGCCCGGAAGTGATCATGCGAGACTGCCGCCCCAAATTCAGTCAGCTGAGAAAAGCTCGCCTGCCGTTCAATTTCAGTGAGACGATACTGCGCAAGCGGCCATTTGCAAAAGTCCTGCTTGCACTCGCGTCCGCCCTACTACTGATCTGCTCGCTGCCAAGTCCGGACGTCGGTTGGCTCGGCTGGGTGGCACTAGTTCCGCTCATGCTGGCGTGCCACGACCTTCCTCCAATGAGAGCAGCACAGCTCGGACTCCTATTCGGGGTTGTATCGAGCTTCGGTATCTACGGCTGGCTCTTTGAAGTACCGAGCTTCGACCTGCGCCATGCCGTCGTGCTGTCGCTCTATGTCGGACTTTACCCGACTGCATGGAGTGCTGCCGTAGCATGGACAACTCGCCGCCAGGTGCCGCTCTTCGTCGCGGCGCCGATCTTATGGGTCGCGATCGACTATGTACGAGCCCATGCCGGCTTCCTGGCACTCCCTTGGGGCACGTTGGCCCAAACACAACATGCAAACCTTCCAGTCATTCAGGTGGCAAGTCTTGGGGGCGAGCATGCCGTGACGTTCCTTGTCGCGTTCGGTAATGCGTCGCTTGCCAATATGATGCTTCGACGCGAACCTCGAGCGGTTATGATTGCGGGAATCCTCGTCGCACTCGCCCATCTGTGGGGCGCGGGGATATTGCACCCTGCATCTCAAGAAGCGGCCCTCACGATCACCGCCATTCAACCAAATATTCAGATTGCCGAGCGCGAGACAGAGGAGGGGCGCCGAGCCAACCTGGAGCGTCTGGAACAGCTGACGCGTCGAGCTGCAGCTGATCGACCCGCTTTGATCGTATGGCCGGAAAGCGCCATTCCCGGAGATCTGCACCACGACCTACCCCTCGTCACGCGCGTCCAACACCTGAGCGACCAGATCGGAATCCCATTGATCCTCGGCGCCGCCCAAGTAGAGAAGTTTGCCAAGGCCGAATCCGAGATTACAATCGAGCACCGCATGTTCAATACCGCGCATCTTTTCCAGTCCGGCAACCCGCTGGCTCACCACCTCTACCGAAAACGTGTGCTCGTGCCGTTCGCTGAGTATCTGCCACGCGCCGATCTCATCCCGTGGCCTGAATGGCTGGCGCCGCGCGTGGCGGAAATGACGCCGGGCAATGACGCACAGCTGTTCAAGGTTGCCGATGATCTCTCCGTCGGCGCGCTGATCTGTTGGGAGAATCTCTTCGCGTCGCTCGCGCGCGAATCGGTCCAGAACGGCGCACGACTCCTCGTGCAACTCACGAACGATGCCTGGTTCGGCAACAGCGCGGCACCGCACCAGCATAACCTCATGTCGGTCATGCGTGCGGTGGAGAATCGTGTGCCGGTCGTGATCGCATCGAACACAGGTCCGTCGCAAATCATCGACGCATACGGCAGGATTGTCGCCGGCGTGCCCGGCCTATTCAGCGAGGGGATCGTTACGGGAGTGATTCAAACCGGTGCTGCGGACACATTGTATAACGCGGTTGGAGATCGTGTCCTGTTCTCGATGCTGGCAGGAGCAGGCGCATGGGTGATGTGGCCGATCATAGCCGGACGCTTCCGCTGAAGCCGCATCGTTCGCGGGGAAGTTGAAAGGATTTAGCAGGTTTATCTCATACCAACGGCAGATACTCGTCCGAAATACTGGACAACGGAAAACGATAAGTCAATCGCGGGAGGAAACAACGGGGTCTGGCCCCCCTATTCTTCACTTGACTGCTCCGAGAGGGCAGAAGCGGGTTGCAAGAGGCTCACTGGATCAGGAGGGGTGTCGGACATGAGGCTATGAACCTCATCGCCGGTGTCGACGACAGAAATGTCAGGGACGGTGCGGGAGCGCAATCGACCCAAGGGAATGAAGCCGGAACTTCTGAAGGAGGCCTCCATGCGAAATCAACCAAGCTACAGGAGAGGAGTCTCTCTGCTCGCCGGCATCGCGCTGATAAGCATCATGCCTGCTACAACCACACCTGCGTATGCCATGGGGGAATTTGGTGTAAGAAAGGAATCGCTATTCGTCCGTTGCGTGGCTACAGACATTCACGCTTCCTTTGGCATTCCTGTGTCAACCTATGCGGTAAAGGGAGTATGCGGTGTGTTTGATGATTCCAACACCGGATCGGGTAGCACCTTCGAAAATGAAAAGCGTCTTGGCGATTATCCCTGGACAGCCGAAGGGAAATACAATTCCAGCACAAGAGCTACTTCAGAGCGCCTCACGATCTCCGATATGAAGAGTCGGTCAATGCCCTACTTCGATTCGACGATGCAATGCCCACAGGATCCATGGATGACCGCCCTCTCCCAACCATGCCTAGACATTCGGGACAGTGCGGCAAGAGTACCTCTTGATGGTTACATTCAAGACGTGTTAACCACGCTATGGCGACTCAAGCCAACTGCTCCGTATTCCTCGCTGATCAGGACAGACCAACGCGCAAAATTAGATGCACAGTATCGAGCGTGGCGCGCAGGCTTGCCAACATCGAAGGTGCCCGGCCCCGTTGTTCAGCTCCCTTCACCACCCGTGCCGTCTGGTGCCACCAAAGTGAACCCGCTTACCGCGGCACCGGTCCCGACCGCCGACATGTTCACCATCACCAACCCCGTATGGAATGCGTCCGTGCAGCAGAGCCAACTCGTGGTGGCTGCGACGAAGCCGAAGATCGGCATGACCCAGGTCAGCGAATTAGAATTCCGGTGGCTCGATGCGCCACCCGATCAACCCTACGTCAACATCTTCGCCATCGACACGCCACTGTTGCTGCAAGGCTATCAGGTACCCCCACCCGTCACGCGAGGACACACTGGTCGTTGGGAAGTGCGAGCACGGGCCAGCGGCAAAGCCGTCCCTGGGCCGTGGAGCTTCCCGGTACAGTTCCGACTGTTCCTGACGCAACCGACGCAATCGCAGAGACAGACCTCACCGGTTCAGCAGACGGCGCCCCTGCCGTCCTCGTCGGTCGTGCCGCCCTCGCCCGTGCCGCAGGCGGCTCCACTACCGCCGTCTTCCGTCATGCAAGCGCCCGCGCCGAGCAGCAGCGCTCCCGCACCGATGAACCGATCTTCGAGCATGTTCACGACGCGGGGGGTGGAGGAGAAAGGCGGGAAAAAAGGCAGCGAGACCATGGACATCTCACCCGGACCGGAGAAGAAGCCATGAAGAATACCGCTGACAGAGAGAGGTGGGGCAACAGTGGGGAGATAAAAATGGTTCTAGGATCCGCTCTCCAGTGCGCCGTGACCCTCGCAACTGTTCGAGCTTTACAGATAAAAAGGCGTGACGATCCCCACTGGAGCTCGGTCTGGTACAGACCACGAAATCGACGGTCTATCAGGCCCCATTTTGTCACAGTCGACAGTGTCATGCCACAAACCGAGAGACACAAGAACCCGTATTCAGACCCCATGCGCGTCGGAGAACGTTGCGTCTTGGAAAGCCAGCACGGAGGTGCGTATGACAACCCAGAGTCTGCTCAGTCGTCACCGTAATCGCGCACAATCAAACAGGCAGTGCGTTGCCGCGGTCTATCTGATGGCTGTTGCGTTGCTTCTCGGCCCCATCATGATGCCGGCACCGACCAACGCTGACATGCTCACCGATGTGTTTTCAAGCAAGACCGCCAGGTTATTGATATGCGTTCTCACATGGGGACAGGAATGCTACTTGTCCGAGGAGGTCATCGGCACAGGTGAACCAGTTTCCCCCTTTCTTGTCACGTGCGAAAAGCCGTTGATGACCGGACTTCCCCAGTTTTTGACATGGCCAATAGGTCAAGCCAGGTACCGCTTTCAAGAAAACTGTTTCAGCCCGGCGAGGCCCGGCTCGGTGATGACGGTTCGCTGGGAAGGGTCCTGGAACCCTTCGGAAACGAAGGCCGACAGGCCGAATGCCTCCGAGACAGTCGAGATCACCGGCTTCGACCCGTTTCTCCCGGGCCGCGCACCAGGCGGCGGAAAGATCTACATGCATTGGACTGCGCGTTGCACCAGCGATCCCTGGCTGCAATCCGGCGGCTGCACACCTTGGGGCGCCTATGTGCCGGACGATCTACGCCAAGCCATGCCTGGTATCGACAAGCAGAGCTTCCCAAGGACCGGTTCCGTGATTTCGCCAGAGGATAAACGGCGGCTGTATGCCGAATATCGGCGAGCGAACCCGCTTCCCGGCGAACGGCTCGGCATTCAACAGCGAATTCCGTCGCAGATCGTCCAAGCGCCAACACCGACGGACACAGGAATCGTGCAGAAACCGAGATCCAACCTGAATATTTTTTCACGCGGAATAGAAGCCATGGACGTCCCACAGGCGGAAGCGGGCAGGCCCGATCAACCGGCCGAGACCATCGCCTCTTTGGAACGTGAACCTGATGCTTCGCCCACCCCTTCCATCACCATCAAGCTCGACCAGGCGCTCCACTTCCAATCCACAAGGGGCGACGACATACTTGTGGCCGCCGGCGTCTATGAAATCGAGCCGGTACTAGATCTGCAACTTAGTTTGTCTAAAGAAGGACAGCCAGCGATCTTGTTACCTGCAGTCCAGGGCGCACACAATGAGAGCATGCAGCAAGCGGTCGCGTTCCTGGTTTCCGGCCACGATGACGCGCGACACTTGTTATTCTTGACCCCGGACGGCAAACGCTTCGACATTATTGGATCGACTTCAGGTATCCAATCGAGAGGCCTGGGAATGGTTGCTCCTAAGCCTACCGCCCTGACAAAAGAAGCAATGGCCGCCGTCACTTCCAACACTCCCGAACTCCCCCCACCTCCGTGCCGGCCGAATCCCAACCCGTTCGGTCCTCGGTGGATTCCCGTTCCTTGTACGATGCCCGAGCCGCCATCTCCCTATCTTGACGCGAGCAACGTGTTGCATGCCTGCGTGAACAACAACCACGGCGCATTCCGGCTGGTGCGCCCGACGGAGTTCTGTTCTGCGACAAACGGTGAAGTCAAAGTGAAATGGCAACTTGTGCCATAATATCCATAACCGCAACTCGTGCTTTCAGAGTCTTCCGAATGACGCAACGGTTTCGAGAACCGTTGCGTCATTCTACACTGTTGAGAATCCTCCAAGCCGAAGCAGAAGTCGTGAGGAACTCCCACCGACGTAGATAGGCTGCAGGAGAGCGAAGCAGTGACTTGCTGCGTGCCGTGACGAATTATCCAGAACGACGCTGATCAGGCCGAGTGGAGTAAGGAGCATTAATCAGGCGAGGAGCCGGCCGAACCAGAAAAGCAACCATGACGGGTTGATACGACACGTCCTTGAGAACAAGGAGGCCAACATGAAAAGGCCCATTGCCAGGTTATCCACAAGAACCCTTGTGCTTGCGATCGTCATCTTCGCCCTGTTTCTTCAGTCGGTCGTCCAACCGACGCGCGCGGATGTGATAGAGACAGTAGGCTCCGCCATCATAGGCTCCCCTGAGTGTGAGGTGATCGTTGGGATTCTCACTCTCGGTATGGCTTCTTCTATATGCCCTCAGGAGCATTCCGTTCGCCCCTCACCCGCACCACCGGAACCCATGCGATGCACGCCCGCGTGGTTCGCGGGACCTCCGACGTTTTTCACGAAGCAGATTATGACCGTCAAGTACATATTCCACGGCTCTTGCTCGAGAGCGGATATGCCGAACGCCCCAGCCCTCAATTACCGCTTGGAGGGATCGTGGACGCCTGGAGTGACAAATCCGAACCAACAAAACGCCTCCGAAGCGCTCGAGCTCACAGGTTATGAGCCCTATATACCGGATCGCGCACCTGGTGGCCGCATTTTTATGTATTGGACAGCCCGTTGCGACCGCGAGCCCTGGCTCTCACCGGAAGGTGAAAAATATGAAAATTGCCGAGACCGACGATTCTATCTTCCGGACGACCTGGTCGGTAAGGTCACCGATCTGCAGCCACTAGGTAATTTTGGGTTTCTGATCTTCCCCAGGTCGAGGAATGCCATCCCTGCCGGTGACCGACAGCAGCTCTATGCGCGGTATCTTCAACTCACCTCGCCGGCCACGAAGGTGAACCCGCGTGTCAAGGCGCGCGAGAGAGCTGCGACCGGTGCAAACCCCCTCGTCAAGGCTCCGTCGCCACCACCGCCGATGGTAGAGCTGCCGAGACAGAACGCTCCGATCACGCAGCCCTTTCCGATTCCGCAACCGGCGCCCTTGCCGCCGTCTTCCGTCATGCAAGCGCCGACTCCGAGCAGCAGCGCTCCCGCGAAGATGAACCAATCACCGTTCATGGTCCGGCCGCGGGGGGTGGAGAAAAGTACGACGCCTCACAGCGAACCGCGCTCTGCACCGTAGGACTGACTGTCGTGTCGACTATGGCAACCTAGGAGATTTCATCTGCGTACAGCAAGGCTGGTGGCAGGCGCCTCATGGGCCATCATTGACAATGCGGCCATTCGACTCCTACACTTCGCCCCGATCAATTGAACCTTTTCTGTCCTCTTCTCGACGGACAAGCAGACGGGACTCCTAGCCTGGAGGAAATCATGCGAGAGAGTCATCCCGTCCACGCTGTTGACCCCGAGCAAATCTCACCCATCTCATGAAGGAGAAGCTATGTCCATGTGTTTTGTCCGGCGCATCGCATTCGTATCGATGGTCGTAAGTGCGCTTGTTTTTGGAATGTGCCCTTTGAGCCACGCCGCTCCACCGGCTCCCTGCTCGCTGTTGACTACGGCTGAGGTGGAGCAAGTCGTCGGCAAGTTGAATGGCCCACCCAAGGCCGATCAGGAAGGCGCGGCCAGTTGGTGCGACTATCAATTCGCCAACGGAAAAGACGCCGTGGAAGTCTGGGTCTTTCCCGCCGACGGAATTGATCGAGGACGCAAGGTCTCGAAGAAACCCGCCCCAGTGAAAGGACTCGGGGACGATGCCTTCATAGACCGTGGCATGCACGGTCTCGACTATGTGAACCTGTTCGTGAAGAAAGGCAGCACCACCGTGAAGTTCTCGATCAAAGAAACGGCCGGGGATGAGGACAAAGTGAAAGTCTTGGCTCAAAAAGCCGTCGGACGGTTTTAAACTACCGACACAAGGAGGCACCATGTGCCAGCAGGCTCATGACGATGACCACACGAGATTCCGTTGGTGGAACAAAGGGCTGTTGCTCGCGCTGATCGGGCTGATTGTACTTGTCGGTCCCATCACCATGGTGCAGGCCGATCAGTCGGCCCCCACGATCACGCTTGATCGGGCCATGCATTTCAGCGGGCCCGACGGTCTGAATCTGGTCGTCGCTTCCGGCACCTATCGCGTCGAAGCCCACAAGAGGCAGCTTCGACTCACGCCAGCCGATCGACCAACGGATGAAAAAGCCTCGCTGTATATTCTGGCATCCTCCACCACACATGAGGAGGCAGTGCCAGCGCCGGTCGCCATGGTCGTCACCGAAAAAGAGAACGACGACCAGGTACATCTTGTGTTGTTGTTACCGGAGAACACTGGATGGGAAGCGATCGGCAGCATGAGCGGCGTTACATCCAGAGCGACCAGCTTCTCTCGATTGAGCCGGGTACAGATGCAACAGGCCTATGCGCAGCAGCGAAAGATAGCCGAATCCCCGAATCAACTTCAACCGATCAAAGTTCCCTCATCGGTCGCCGCTCTGAAACCCGCGGCTCCCACTCCCGGGGCGCGGGCATCCGGGCCAGGGCGATGGGTCACGTGGAACTATCTGGCTATGCATCACCCGCAGGTCGTCGCTCAGGCTCTGGCCGATGTGCAAGCCGGGATATTGCCGATCACGGCGGTCGGCGGCTTGGCCTCACCGGTCGAACTCAATGAAATCCTCAAGACCGACTGGAAATCGGAGGTTGTGCGAATGAAGGCACTGCGTTCGTCGGCGCTCGCTCCGCAACGAGTGACTCCCCGCGCCATCGACCCGACCGGCAAGACAGCGGCGGGCATTCCGTCGGGACCTGCTCCGCTGAAGCCGTCGACGAACAGCCTGACACCAGTTTCATTTTCGCTGCCGCTAGAGCCGAAGGATTTAGGCGAAGTGTACTCCGGGCATCCAGTATCACGCACCGTCACCCTCACGGTTCCTGAAGACGGCGTCATGCTGGCATTTCTGGGACCCGACGCGATCAAGAAACGATTTCGCGTCCATAGAGTGAGGACCTATACCGGTGAATTTACACAGGGACGACCTAGCATAGAGAAAGAGTATCAAGGTGTTGAGATGCCGGTCAAACGAGGTCAATTGGTAGAGATCGAGGTGGCCTTCGAACCGGACCCAGGTGCCGGACCGCCTGTGGGCAACTACGAAGCACTTTTGGAGATCGACGGGGTTGGCCAAACAGGAAAGCGGTGGAAACGAACCAGCGCCATTCGCGCTCGTTGCATGGGCATCGATTTTGGTTTGTTGGCCCTTGCCGAAGTCGGCCATGTGACTACTCTGACGGATCAGACGGTGGAGATGCCGCTCATCCTCACAAATCCAGGGCCTCAACAATACCAGGGACAAATTACCGCAACGCAACTGCCTCTCGGCGTCACCATGGAGCCTGTGAACTTCGTACATTCGATGGGTACCCAGCGGTTCCCGCTGCGCTTTCGGGTGGCTAAAACGGCGCGTGAAGGCCTTAGTCAGGCAATCGTGGTCCAGGTGACTGGCATTGGCCAGGTCCCCTTCACACGCCGGGTCGACTTGAGCATGACCATCTTCCACCCCACGGTGTTCTGGTGCTTCGGACGAGGAGGTTGGTGCCCGACGAAGGATATCCCGGGTATCGACAATGTGACGAACAATGTCAATGATCAGCGTTTGTGGGAAACTAACGTCTGGATCAGAGACGACGGAAATTGGGGTTGGGACGCGACGGTTGGGAACCTCAATATCATCGATATCGGAGGCACGGAGATGTCCGTCGAAATCTACTTCGACGGTCCGGTGATGGACCAAGTGCGTGGGAATGTCGGCCCCGGTTCTGAAACCTTTACCCGAGCACGCGGACATACATGGATCAGAGAGAACTATCTCATTGCTGCCGAACGCGGCGTCTCGTTTAGCTTTTGTTGTTTCGACAAGTGACACGCCTCGATCGGGATGGACAAGACATTTGGCAAAGCCGCTCTCTAGGCTTGTATCGTCCCGCAGCGCTCTGGCATCCGCTCTTGGTTGGATTGAGGTGGTTCGGGCAACGAGGAAGTGAGTTCGAGCAAACCTATTGTAGTGAGACAACGGCGCATCACCCAAGCAGAGGAGTCTTGCAATGAACCAGATCGGCGTACTCGTACTCTTCTTGCTGCTGATGACCGGATGCGTGTCGGACCGTCCTGCTCATATTGCCGATGCGAACGGCTCCGTCATTGTGCCAGCGCTGTACTTCACCACGATCGCCGTCGAGAAGCCGGCACATTTTCCGACAACGGACGGCGGGATGCGGCTCATCCCGATCGGTCAGTACGTCGTCGATTCGGTCGATAATGCGCAGTTACGCCTCACTCTCGAAGATACACCCACGCCGCTGGTGATTGCCGCGGCTCTCCAATCCCATGATATTGATATCCCTTCTCCCCTCGTGTTGGCGTTTGCTGAGCGGGAGGACGAGCCGCATGTTCTGCTCCTTTTGCCTGACGGTCGCGCACTGGATGCGATTGGCTCATTCAGTGGAATCCAATCCCGAGACGTCCTCCGCGCGAACCGCCGCTATACCTTGCAGGCTCGGTCTGGAGCGCTGCGCTTCACCGAGGAGACTATTCCTTTCACGTCTTCCATGGGGACAAGTCCCTCCGTGGCAACCACGCAAATTCAAAGCCAGCTTGGAACAGTCAACGTGGCACTAAAACAGAGCCTCACGGAAATCGATCGTCACAGGGGAAAAGAAGATAACGAACAATCCAGAGTCAAGGATATGGAGGACCAACGCGCAATACCATATGGAATACAGAGGATCGGGTCGGATTACAGCCAGGCGCAACTCCTTGCACAGGCAGCGCTGGCAGCAATGAACGAGCCGTTCCATCTTGAATACAACATCGACCGTCCCGGTGGATATTACGGACAGCGAGCAACGGTCAGCCCGGAAGTCTGTCGAGCAATCTGTTCGGCTGATAACACCTGTCAGGCCTTTACCTTTGTGAAAGCGCTAGCTAGATCGGCAGCGGGTCAGTGTTATCTCAAGCGGTCTGTGCCTACTGCGGTGGCTAATCCGTGCTGCATCTCCGCCAAGCGAAAGAGTGCCCAGGAAGAAATGCTTGGGAATATCGGGCGGTAGGTCATCACGGCGAGTCGATGGTCGTGTTGCGCGCGGCCGATGCGTTTCTTTGGTGTGTTGAATGAAAATAATTCGGTGCTCGAAGCCGAACGGATCTTCTGGACTGTTCGCGAAAACCAGGCAGGTCCGGTGAGAGCCGGATCGAGCCTGACCACCATTATCGAAAGAGGTCATCATGAGAAATTCCCCGTGCCGTGCAGCTGGATTCATGACCGTGGTTCTCTCGCTCGCGATGTGGGGCGAGGGCTACGCGATGGTCGGGAACGCCCCGGTCATCCCGAGAAATTGCGGATTCACTCAAGTCACGGCCCAGCTCGGACCGGATGGAACCGTCCGCTACACCATCGCCGGTACATGCAATGGTGCTCCGATCAGCGGCCAGCTGGCCTACGCCACCAACCAGCAGATGAGTGAGCGCTTCTTTTATAGCGGCGCGGAATTGAGGACGACCGCGATATGCCCTGCCGATCCCTGGGTCACCGGAGCTCAATGTCAGAATCCGTTGGTGTCGGCGCAAGGAGCGGATCCCGGCGCCCTGATTCACTCTCCCGTTCCACTCTCGCGCTATGTGGACAATGCAGCACAAGCGTTTCAAACCGCCCGGGCCAATGCCGCACTTCCAAAACCTCCGGGCCCGCCCGTGAACGCAACGGCGACGATGCGGTTTGGCGGCAAAGCAACCGTTACCTGGCTCGGGCCTGATCAACAGGGAGCATTCGGTCCCTATTTGAACTTTAACGTTGAAGCGAGACCGCAACGAGCAGAGGGAGCTGCATGGATAAGACTCGGCTCGCTTCCTCGCCATGCGGCGCTAGATTACAGACTGACCGTCCAACTTCCGCCGCCTGTTGCAGGGACAGGGGGGTGGGAGTTGCGAGCCTGTTCCTCCACGGTACTCACGAGCACCTGTACACATCCGATCGTGCCTACCATCGCGCCTCTAACCGAACGAGATTTGCGTACAAGCAAGAACAAGAGCGTTGCTACCCCTCCGGCAAGCTCGGAAATTCGTCCGATGCTGCAGTCACCGCATGCTGCAGGGTCCACTGCTTCACCTGCACCGTTGGGTGACAAGACCGTCGTCGCACCGCCGATCCCGATCCCGGGAGCCATGCAGAGTCCGACTCCGGAACATAGCTCCGCCCTGAATCCTCAGCCATTGCCGCCGAAGGCGCTGAGCAAGCCGGCCCTAGCCCCCAAAGCTTTCTCAGGGGGAATTATGCGACGCGGTGTCGAACAGGAAGACTCGACTCCAACAGATTCAAAGCCGGCCCGCTGACCGGTGGGACGAGCCGATACTCGCGCCGAACTTAGATATGGAGCTTAAGCAAATTACGCAAGGGCATGCCAGGAGACAGACAACCGCTCGGCCCGTATTCAGCGGCGTCTCCCTTTGCTCTCAGGAGTCTCTATGAGATTTGCTCGTCTCGGATTCAGCCTTTGTCTCATCCTGCTTCAGAGCATCATCGACATCGGTACCACCGTCCCATACTCATCGGCAACCTTGGCCCCGTCAGAGGGCATCGGCGGAGACGGCGGAGCTCCGTTTCGGATCGACTGCGGAGCGTCCGCCGTACTGATCGGCATCGCAGGACGGTCCGGCTCGTTGGTTGATCAGATTGCCGGATTGTGTGTGAAGATCGATCCTGTCTCCGGAATCTGGATCGGCGGGGTGTATGAGACCGCGAGGGCTGGCGGGAACGGGGGAAAACCCTTCAGCAAGGTGTGTCCCGTAGGCACAGCGCTAGTCGGGATCGACGGAACCACTGACCGCTTCAGCGGCACAACCGTGGTGGCGTCATTGAAAATAGACTGTACGACCCTCAAACTCCGCACCGAGTATCAGCCGGCTGCCATTAAAGGAATTCGCCGGATTGGGATTTACGGAGATCCCGAGCCATGGAAGGTACCGGGTCTCCAGGATCTTTGCTATCAGCCCCTCCGGGGAACCGGAGGCGCCCAGGATCAATGGGTGCCGGTGGGCGTCGCATTCGAGGGCAGGGCCGGGCTGTTCGTCGATCACCTCCATATCCTGTGCGGAGAACTCTCGAATGACCCGAGAGGCTATCGTGTGGAATTCCTGACGGATGCAAAGACCGCAGTTCCCGAGGGCACTCCACTTCAGATCCGCTGGCGAGCGAGCGGGACCGCGCCGGACCTGACCCCACATCTTCAGTATCGCTGGGAACTCAACGATTGGGCGCACACTCGGTCCGGATTGATCGGGCCGCAGCCGACGCGCGTCGACAATCCCTGCTCCTACGCTGATCCCCCATGCGAAAGCAGCTGGCTCGACTCGACCTCATTTTCCCAGGTCACCTTTCATAGCCTCCCGCCGGCCCGCTACGAACTGCACCTGACCGTCAGCCCGACAGTCATTCCCATCCCTGCGCAATCCGAAGCCAGGTTCAATTTTGAAATTGCCCCCAATCAAATAGCCGGGGTGACGTTGAACCCTGAGACGATTCCAACCGGCGGCGGCACCACCGCTACTATAAGTGTGGAAGGTCCGGCGCCAAAGCGCGGCATCGTGATCTACCTCGCGAGTTCCGCACCGGCCACCGTCACCGTTCCCGACAAGCTCGTCATTCCGAAGGGTCAGGCGAGCGCGACCGTCCGTCTCCGCGCGAACGCGCAGGTGCTCGCCGATCAGATCACCATCACCGCTTCGCTAAAGCGCCCCTTCTCCGCGCGGATCCGTGAACAGGGTGCAACAAACCCTGCTTCATCCGTCTTGATACGGCCGCGCGGACTAAACGATCCCAAGACACCACAAGACACCGGATCACCCGAATCTTCGAATAAACCGGCTGGTTCGGCGGAACAAGATTCGCAGTCCCATAATCCTCCCGCAGAAGAAGCCGTGACGGAACGGGGCATCGGAAAGCTCGCACTGCGACCATCCGGAACGGTAGCCCAGGCCAGAACACCTGGCATCCCGTCACCAGAAACATCCGTGTCCTCCATTGCTCCTCCTATAACACAGCCGGCAATGGATCTCGCCAACCAGTCGCTCGTCGGGTCAGCCCAAGGAAGTGGACCGGCCAGCACAGTAGTGACTCGTCCTGAACAACTGAGTTCCCGAGTACTGACAGGACCAGGTACATCCAAACAGGCAATTCTCACGATTAAGGCGGATGTTGAGATCAAGCCGCAGGCTTTGCCCAAGAAGCAGGTGCAGTTGGGCCGATAACGCGCACGAAGTATTTCAATGCTGACAGATGATGGGAAAAACAAAGGAGGCTGACCCCTTAGAGTGTTTCTCGTACGGCCTCGTATATACTTCGCAAAAGCTGAATGCTGAGCAGATCCCGACCTACAATCCCATCCACATGGTGGGACACGAAAGTCCGGGCGATTTCAGCTTCGTGCCGCTGACCCTGTAATGAGATACTGGCAGGCCGTCATTGCCACCACATCCATTTGGCCTCTACACGTTGCCCCCATTTTTTGAACCTTTCTCTTCTCGTTCGCGACAGACGATCACGTGAGACTTCTTGCTCTGGAGGAGATCATGCGAGACCGTCGCCGCCACTCCAATCAACCGCTTGTCCCAACAATCCAAACCATAGCGCTTGTATTCATGGTTCGAGGGACGGACGGAAAAACAACCATGATGGCATTATACTGCCAGTGCCTAGTGAGCAGGAGGCAAGTATGAGCGGCTCATGTCAACAGCGTCAGCGTACGGTACTGGGAACGCTATTCGTTGTACTAGAGCATTTTTGATGTAAGTGTGTACAGGCTGTAGAATCTCCTCCATCGGCAGTCTCGGGTGGCGGGGATGGAGGCGACACTACGGGGGTGGCTGAAGGAAACCGGTGATCTGACACTCGCAGAGATGTGTGCTCGATTGGCGGCACACGGCATTGCGATTCAGGTATCCGCCTTGTGGCATCAACTCGACAAATGGAACTTGACGCTTCAAAACACCCCTCCACGCCAGCGAGCAAGACCGCCCCGACGTGCAAGCCTCGCGGCGTGAGTGGCAGGCCACCCAGCCCGTGCTGGACATCACGAAGCTGGTTTTTCTGGATGAAACAGGGGCATCGACGAACATGGCTCGGCATTATGGACGCGCCCCGCGCGGCGCACGGGGCGTCAGCTCCGTCCCGCACGGGCATTGGCACACGACCACCTTCGTCGCGGGGCTGCGGCATCATGCCATCACGGCCCCGATGGTGGCGGACGGGGCGATGACAGGCGCCCTGTTCCTCAAATATGTCCAGGCGTTCTTATGCCCGACGCTCCATCCTGGCGACATGGTCATCGCCGACAACTTACGCCGTCATAAAGTGGCCGGCGTCAAAGAGGCTGTTGAAGCGGTCGGGGCACACCTCCGCTCTCTCCCGCCCTATTCCCCGGATCTGAATCCCATTGAAAAACTGTTTGCCAAACTCAAAGCCCTGCTCCGCAAGGCTGCCCCGCGTAAGGTGGACGCGCTCTGGGGGTAATTGGGAGGCTGCTTGCCCGCTTCACACCTGACGAATGCACGCGCTACTTCGTGTCCTCAGGCTATGTAAAGACCTACCCCGAAAATGCTCTAGTGCAAAACCGGTCATCTCCAGTGCAGACGGCTCCCCTCCTGTCGTCCGCAGTTGTGCAACCCTCGCAGCAACCGTCAGGCATCAACACCAGGATGGTCAAGCCACAAACCATGCCGTCGCGGGGCACCGGCACAATTTGTGGCATGATCCGCCAGCGGACGGTCGAGGACAAAGGTGGCGAGCCCAGCAACGAGACAGTGGTTACGACGCATGAATCGAATCAGAAACCGTGAAAGGATATTGTATGAGAGAGAAGAGATCTCTCGGCATGACGATGGCCGATGAGATCAACCATGACAGGAAGAAAGCGAAGAAACCGGTCTCGGTCAACGGCCTGTAAGGTTGACCAGCTGAAAGCGTTGGCGATCCAAGTTGTAAGCGGTGTTGAGGCTCCTCTTCTTGCTTTACACCGGTAGACCGTTTGACCTTTAAAATCGACAGCAAACCTAGGCACCTCCGGGAATCTTTCGCCAAGACCTACACAATCGCCGCCATTGCCCATTTCGTAGTTGACCCCGCCGCTCATTCCCTCGTATCCTCCCCTCCGCAGCCCAGAGCACCGGCGGGCGTCCGTTTGGCAGCCTGGAGGTTGGCCGTGACCACATGGCCGTCAGTTCAGCCCTCGCGGTTCTGCTTGCCCCTTGCGTTCTCCTCCTGTGAACCTTTTTCCTCATCGAATCGACCTACGGCACAGAAACGATTGGAAGAGCCTCTCCACCGGGGAAATGGCGTGATGCGCATGATGGCAGCCACCTTCGTCCTTCTGTTAGATGTGGCTCCAACACTCGTAGGCGCAGCTTCAATGAATAGCGCACGGGAAACCTGGAAGCCACAGATAGGCAACTCCGACTCATCCGTCAGCTTCTCATTACCGGCAGGACCTGTTCATGGTACGAACGCCGTTCAGACGGTCGTAGGAAAGGAGTGTGACGGGCAAACCCCAACGACGGGACACGCCACTGCGAGGTCCAACCGCTTGGTTCGCTCAGCGAGCCCGAGGCGTGGGGTGCAATGTCCGATTCCACCCGTCCCCGAACAAGCCGCTATTCAGGAGAACAATCCATGAGCGTGTTGATGCAACGTGACCGGTATCGGGTTTCGAGTATCGGGGTCGTGGTTTTGGGTTTCGCGATGACACTGTTTCTGAGTAACCCATGGGTGACGGAAGCAGAACCGCCGGCGGGTGACTCGACACTCACAGCGGATCTTGAACAAGCCATCGAACAGTACATCCGGACCCATCCGGAAGTGATCGAGCAGTCGTTACAAGCCTTGGAAGCCAAACGAGAGGCGGAAGAAAAATCCAGACAGAAGGTCGCGCTGGCCAACCGGCAGCAAGATCTGCTGCATGATCCCTCATCTCCCGTGAGCGGCAATCTCAAAGGTGACGTCACGGTCGTGGAGTTTTTCGACTACCGCTGCGGCTTCTGCAAGCGCACGGCGAATGCCGTCACACAGTTGCAAAAAGACGATCCTCGCGTACGCGTCGTCTACAAGGACTTTCCCATCTTAGGAGAGGCGTCTGAGCTGGCGGCGAAGGCGGCACTCGCATCGAAGATCCAAGGCAAGCATCAGGCCTTTCACGAGGCGTTGCTGGCCACGAAGAATGAGATCACACAGGAGGAAGTCTTGCGCATTGCAGGGGCAGTCGGCCTCGACAGGAACAAGCTGGTGACCGACATGGCCAACCCCGAATGGCAAGTGGTCATCAACCGCAATCGCGTGCTGGCCCGAGACCTCGGCATCTCCGGCACGCCGGGCTTCATCGTCGGCACGGAACTCGTGCCGGGAGCGTTGGATGTAAAGGGGCTCAAGGAGCTGGTCGCAAGAGCAGGAACCGGGAAATGACGCCAAATCGTTTCGGGCTGGTCTCGTCAAGTCGGCTTCACAAGCACGCACATGGTGAGATGAACCATTGGGCGCCAAAGGGCCACAGACTGATTGAATGGAAGGAGGGCCCCATGCGATCGATGATGATCTGTATTCTCACCGGCATCATGATGACCGGTGCATCAACACATGACATTTTTGCCGACGAGCCGGCCACGCCACAAACGGCGGCTGATCCCACACCCGTTGAGCCGGCGAGGCCGCCTGCGCCGGAAGGGTCCAGTCCGCAGTCAGAGACCGGCGATGTCCAGGAACGCGGCGTCTTTCGAAATACGCTGGAGCCAAAGATCTTCAACAACCCGCAGCCCACGACACCGGCGCCGACCACGAGAATTCCTACTAATCCTTGGAGTACCGTGCCAAGGCCCGGTACGGGCCTGCCACGCTTCCAGTATGAAGCCCCTACTCCTAACCTCACGACGGTTGCGAATGCTCTCAGACTAAATCACAAGAGTTTGACGACATTAGTGACCCTCCCGCCGAACTTACCCGTCACTCAGCCGGTTGAGATCGGGATCATTTACGCGTCCCCGACAGGCATCGGGCAAACGAAACAATCCTACGCAGGCGGCACGGGAAATCGTTTCCTCTACGATGACAGAGAAGGGGACGGCAAACCTCGTGCGATGGAAATCACGATTACGCTCACGGAGCCGAGCGCCGGCGCAATTGGGATTTATTCCATAAAATGGCCGGTCACCCTCGATCCACTGTATGTCGTAGGCATGACTCGTTTCGAGTTCACACTCCTCAATTTTTGCGATACGGCTGGTGCGACCGAAATCCGGTTCGTGTGGGCGCTGCCGGATGCGCGATCGTACTCCCATAGGGGGTGGTCTACTGGCATCGTCCCGTGGAAGTTCTATGTTCCAGAATTTACCTGGGTGCGATCCGAAGTAAGCTGGTCACACCCGTTGCACAAAGAGGAATTCAAATTTATTGACGACGATCCCGGGTGGGTAGACAAGTTGCACTCTTTCGCAAAGGCATTGGCTGATTTTCCTTGGCAGGACTTTTCGACGACCGTCCCACCCGACAATGCTCTCCTGAACACGCCGACCGGAGGCCAGTGGGTCGAAGGAGTCAGAAGGGCGGAAAATGACCCCTGCAAGGCGAAGTTCAAGTATTGGCGAGTGAAGAATTTGCTCCTATACCCCGCTCTCGAACCGAGCGAGTGAGAAGGAACGCAGCGCGCTGCCATCGAGCCGCCGGGTGGCGGGGCCTTGGAGGATCGGAAGCCCAAGAACGCACAGTCGCGATACCCATAATTGAATGAGTCCAACGGGACAAGGAGGAGTCCGATGAGAGCCATGGTGTGGAAGACGCTACTATTGTCCGGCATGTGCCTGCTTCTGGTCGCCTGTTCGTCGAACCTACGGCCTCCGACCGAGCCCGATGCCGTCACAGCGTCGGAGATGGAGGTGCCGGTCATCCCCGATGAGCCGGCGGCTGGTCGGCAACCGCCGCCATCTTCAGAGACCGCGGAAGACATACAGGAACGCGGTGTCATGCGGGTTCTGCCCGGGGGAGTGTCAGCGGGGGTGTTCACAGCGCAGCCCCTGACCGTTGTGCTGGGCGAATTTGCAATTCGGACGACCAAGGGTTACTACCTGACGGCCGTGAATGGGGGCGGACGGACGGCGGATCCGACCATCATCACGGCCACGATGGCTCCTGGTCCCTGGGAGCGATTCAAGATTGCAATCCCACCCCCCGGTCAGGTCTATGACAAGGCGATCCAGACGGCCACTGGCAATTTTGTCACGGTCGTCGGCGGAGGAGGACGGGTGTCAGACGTGCTTCATAGCGATGCCACACAGGTGAAGGATTGGGAACGATTTCATTTCACCGATCTTGCCGCAAGCGCCCCGTCATTCCACGCGTTCCAAACGATTAAAGGCAACTTCCTCACGGCAGTCGGCGCAGGCGGAAAATATGACGACGCTATCCATAGCGACGCCACTGCGATCAATGCATGGGAGCGGTTTCGCATCGTCAAGTGCGGCGATCCGGGCACCGAGCACGAATACGGGATTATGGGGGCAAACGGCCAGTTTCTCTTGGCTCAAAATGCCGGCGGTCGGTCGCAAGGCACCGTCATACTGAGCGCCCCCACTGCGCTCGAGACGAAGTTCAAGTTCTTCAAACAGTCCGATGGGACTTACGCTTTCCAAACCTCCACGGGACGCAACTATGTCACGGCGCTTCAAGGAGGCGGTCTCGTCCAGAAGTATCATGATCCGGATTGCGGCATGTTCTCGGCCTGTATCGGTGGCTTTTCGACGATTTTCCACACGGATGCCACGCAAGTGCGGGGCTGGGAACAATTCAAAGTGATTGATCAGGGCAATTGCACCTATGCCATCCAGACGACAAGCGGTTTTTTTATGGGAATCTACAAGGATCCAAAAGGGCGCATGTCGCTCACAACTCGGCGTGACGGCGCGCCGACGGCCAACGAGAAGTTCCAGTTGGTCGTCTACGGTCTGGGATCACCGGCGATGATTCAGTGATTCTAAGGAGAATAATTCCGTCTGGACGACAACGAAGAGGGCGAAGGCCATGATACTCGTCAAACCATTCAATCAGGATACCGGTCGATTGCGTCTGTTCAAGGTCATCACTTTGCCGCTCGGATTGATCGTGGTGGTGTCGGAGGCTGTCGCCGTTCCTAAGGGACCGCGCCATTGACGATGCAGCCATCACCACCATCAGTATCCCCACGCCGGCAGATGGCGCCGATGGGAGGGCTTATGCGTCGCGGTGTCGAGGGCGAACAGCCAATATTCTCGGAGAAGGAAACTAAGTAAGGCCGGTCTCAAACGATTCCACATCGCCAGGTGTATCTCCTCAGGCTGGCTACGCAGGCACGTACAGAAGAAGATGAACCATTGGGCACCATATGGCGACAGACTAATTGAACGAAAGGGGCAGGCCGTGCAATCCATCATGAGAAGATTGGCACTCTCTATCCTCATCGGTGTCGTGATAACCGCGGTACCAGTGCACGCCACCTTTGCCGACGAGCCGGCCACGCCACAAACGGCGGCCGACTCTGTCCCAGCTCAACCGGAGGCCCCGGCACCGAAAGAATCCAGTCCTCCGCCGGAGGCCGGCGACATTCAGGAACGGGGGGTCTTTCCGGGAAGTCTCGCACCGGGGTTGGTCGTGCCTAAGGCACAAGTGCAGCAGATGACCGCGCCCACCTTCAGTCTCAGCGCGATCCGCAACAGCATGACGGTGACATCGAAGAGTGTCTCCGTCAATCTCCGCATTCCTCCCAACCTACCGGTGACGGTGCCCGTCGAGGTCAAAGTCTTCTACAGCTCTCCGCTTAAATCAAAGATCCTGACACAAACCTATAATCCCGCCAGCGGCCTGACCCTCTCGTACCGCGATGTTGAAGGGAATGGGCAGCCGCGCCCGATGAACGTCGTGGTTGAATTGCGCGAGCTGATCCCCAATGGGCAAGTAGCGGGTTTCAACAAGCAGTTCACGGTCACTCCGCTCTATGATGTTTTTGTCACGGATTTGAGATTCGTCATGGCCTCCAAGTGCGATCTCGTTGGCAAAAGTGACATCACCTTCAGGTGGGTTTCGCCTGATGGTCAGTTTAATGAGCAAAAGTTCAAACTCGGTGAGGGCGAGGCCAAAGGGATCACCCGGTTCTCATGGACCCGCAAGGAGATCGCTGCACGGGACAATCTCAAGGAGCCGAGGATGAAATTTTTCGAGCGTGATCCCAACGTCGGCGTGGATTACCACACGCCGCTTGTTGGACCCTACATTCCCATGGTGCCGGGACCGACGACCAAGTATGACTTTTTCTTGAAGAATGAGGCGACAGGGCCGCCCGGACTTCGGGGTGCTATTGGCAGCAACGCGTGCGTAGCGCGAGTTACGTACACGATCATCAAGGCGCTGATGCCGTTCGATCAATTCTGAGGGGCAACGCGTATGGGTAGCCACGACATGTAGCGACATCCAACAGTATGAGAGTCGATCGTGAACATATCCGCGCCACCAGATCCCGGCACAGCAAAGTAGACGGGACAACGAGGCTCTGCGACGAAGCCTGAGTCGGTGTCAGGGGGAGGAGAAAGAAGATGAAACTAGCCATATCGAGAGGGATTCTCTCTGCGAGCGCGGTCGTAGTGGTGGCTGTCATCGGGAGCGTCGGCCTATTGGCGCAAGGACCGCCGTCTTCTGTGGATACTGGATCAAAGCCCGGAGGGGAGACTCCAACGCTTCAGGCAGGGACCGACGAGGTGCAGGAGCGCACGGTGTCACTGGCGCAGGCCGTGCACTTCACCGACGCGAAGGGCCAGGACATGCTCGTCGGACCTGGTACCTATCGGGCGGAGGCCGAGGACATGAACCGAATACGCCTCATACCGACTGAGATTGGCGAGTCGATGGTACTCGACGGAGTCAGCTTCGTGCATCAGCACAGGGTCGAGCGTCCGGTATCCGTCACCGTTTCCGATCCAGAGCAATCGGATGTGCTCCATCTGGTGCTGCTCTTCCCGAGTGGCAGCGGGTTGGATGCGATCGGGACCTCCAGCGGGGTGAAGCCGCGTGCCGTGACACAGACCGCGAAGATCGTGCAGGCCGTGCAGCTCGCACCCCCGCAAACGATGCCATTGACGGCTGTGATGGCAGCCTCAAAGATAGCGATCGATGACCATCCGACACTGCCGCCCAACGATGTGGCGAACGACAGCGATGGAGACGGGCTCAGTGACCAACTCGAGGCCGCCCATGGAACTTGTGCATCGAGGACAAGTTCAGTCCCCGGCGTCAACTGTCACGTCATTGCCGATCCGCGAGACACCGACGGCGATGGACTGCTGGACGGCTGGGAGGTACTGGGGAAGTGGGCGACCAATAATCAGAACAACCCCGTGTTTCTGGACTTGCCGAAGTGGGGCGCGGACCCGCGCCACAAGGATGTGTTCATTGAAGTGGATTTCCGCCGGCTCAACCTCACTGAGAATCAGCAGGGGCTGGCGTCACGGATGCCCCCCGAGGCGGCTCGGCAGATGGCTGCTGCATACGGAGATGCCGCAACGACCGACCCCGGGCTTCGAGCGGCACATGCCGCGAGCGTCGCCAATCCTGACGGCTTGCCCGGTATCCGTCTCCATCTCGACACAGGCGTCCCGCCTGAGCGACCAGAAGATGCCACCATTTACGGCGACTGGGGCGGCTACAATCCGGTGGATGCATTGGCGACCGGTCCACAACGTCCGGAAGAGGTCTGGTCGGTGCAAATGGATCGATCGCGGCATGGGGTGTTCCACTACGTCATGGGCTATACCAGCGGAGGTGGGGCATGCGGCGGAGGGATCGCCTGTGGGTTCAATATGGCTTCCGCCGGCAACGCAGCCCATGAATTCGGCCACACCCTGGGTCTGGATCACAACGGTCCATACCGCGTTGAAAATGAGCCCAATTGCAAGCCCCACTACATGAGTGTCATGAGTTACTCCTATTCGGGATACCTGCAGTTTTCGGATGGGCGTCGGAATGCACTGCAGTTAAACAATCACTCCCTGCAGGAAACCAATGCCATCAACCCCGCCGATCGTCCTCTCCTTGATGCGCTCGCCACCACGTTCAGCTACAAGGTCGACCCGTCGGCAGGACACGTGGATTGGAACCGAGACGGCATCTTTTCTCCAGGGAATGTTCGGGTGCGTGCCTATGCCAACTACAAATCCGGTGGAGGAGGATGCGAGTTTACCCGCCAGGGCCAGCAGGATTCCGGCATGCTGAGCCAGCGCAGCCCCGCGGTCGTGCGGTACAAGGATCAGCTCTGGATGTTTGCCGTCGACCTGAGCGGACGTCTCGCATTCAGCTATACGTCGGCCTGGACCTGCATGCCCAACGTCGACCGGTGCCCTGTCCCAAAGTTTGTGCAGCCGGGCATCCGCGATATCGGGCCGATCTCCGCGATCGATGCGAAGACCTACACAGTCAACGGCGTCGAGATGATCATCATCGTCGGCATCCGACCGGACGGTACGATGTTTTATACCTGGGTGACCAAGAGTGCCGGATTGAATGTCTGGCACGCGGTCCTCACAATCGACGCATCGTCGCCGGCCGCCGGCGAGCCGTCGCTGGCCAACTCCCGCAACTTGCGCAGCCTCGTGTTGACCTATAAGGGGACCGACAATGTGGTTCGCGTGCGGAATTTTACAGGAAGCAACTGGTCGACTGAGCAGGTGGTGACGGTCGGAGGGCAACCGGTCGCGGTGCATCCGAATACGTCACCCGCACTGGCGTTTGCCTATCTCCCGCTCGGCATCGTGGCCGGACAAGAGCACCTCATCGGGGCCTTCACGGATCCACAAGGGTACATTCAACTCTATTCGCCGCAATTGCCAGGCCCCCGATGGGGACGAATCTCCATCCCCTACGACTCGATGCGCTCGACGGTGGGGCGGCCGGTCATGGCCTGGACGCCTGGCCCAGGGGACGGAGGCGTCCTGACGACAGGGGGATCGACGACTGCCCCGTCTACTCGATCAGTGGGAAAGGCGCCGGCTACAGGGTCGCCCCCCCCACTTCACCCGAAGAACGAGCTGCGCTCAGCCACCCGGCCGGGAAAAGTGATGCCGAACATTCCCGTGGTGACAGTATCAGGCCTGACGCCCCTTGCAACGGGACGGTTGTACATCCTGTTCCTGGACTACCAACCGCCTCCGCCAGGCTATCCGGCTACCAACCCGGTTCGTATGGCCATGTCGCACGTGCCCCCCGACGGAAGGCTGCGCATTGGCCTCAATTCGTACTTCGACAATGTGTGGGCGTACGCCTATGGTATGTCGCTGGTGACACCAAGCGAGGCCGCGCTTCGCGCGGCGATTACGTTTTCCATTCACAAGCCGGAGGCTGAGAACCACGTGTTCTTTCGTCCTCACGCCGATGGCATGGCCGACCTGCCCTACACCGACTATGACGATTGGAAGACGCTGGGATGGGGCACCTGTACCACGGTGGCACAAGTGCAGACGACCGCGCGCGTCAAGTGTACGCCCCCATGGTAGCGGACAGATGAGGTTTTAGACGAGAAGCCAAGCACCTTCCCTGGCACAGCAAGGTAGAGAGGGAATCATGAAAGTTTGTCGTGGTGGTCTCACGTTCATTGCATTCGCAATCTGTTGCCTGTGCTGGTTCTGGGCGGTTCCGTCAGTATTGGCAGAGGCGCCGACGCTGACGGAGCAGGTCCAAGAACGAGGTGTGCTGCCGAACGTCAATCTCAATCAGAAGTTCATGCAATCCAAAGTGCCGGCGCCGACACCGCCAGGAGCCAGTCCGCCGGCGGCACTCTGCCACACAGAAACCAAGATGCTGACGCAGTGCAAATGTTTCAACCAGGCTGAATGCCAGGCACTCAGCGCACTGTTTCCTCAGTCCTGCGCGATCGGCAGTACCCATTGTGAATTTGTCCCCAGGAGCCGTGGCACCATGCCTCCCCTGCCACCGAACTTATGCGGGTATCAAGTTCCGTTGACCGTGACGGAGTGTTCCTGTCACAAGGCGACAGAGTGTCAACAACTCACCCCATTCTGCCCAGGCGCCTGTCCCGTCGGCAGCCAGAGCTGCACCTGCCGGCCGATGCGCAGGGGACATTGAACTGATGATCGCCCCGACAGGAGAAACTGTTTCGTGAAATCAGTTGATCAAACAGAGGAGGACACCATGCCAGCTAAAAGTCACACTACAGCCGGTAAAAGCAGCGTTCTATTCCTCACCTTGGCCGTCGGGCTCGCCACGTGGCTGGCCACGTCCGGGGCAGGCCTGGCTGTACCCAAACAAGGCAAGAGTTGCGATGCCACGGGGAAAGACAAAGGAATGAATGCATGTGCCGACAGTCCTGGGCATATCATCGTCTGTACCTCGGGTGGGGATTACCTGTGCTGTAAGATCACCCCGACGGGCAAGGACTGTGAGGAAATCGTCAAAGATGATGAAGCGAGTGTGACGGGAACATTGAAGGGAAGCAAGCTCCAACGAACGCCGACAACCTCTGTACCCAAAACTTCCCCGTTCCAAAAAGGGGGAATGAACGCGCCGATCATGCGTCGTGGCGTCGAGGGCGAGCAGCCGACCTCTTCTGAGAAAGAAGGTAAGTAATACCCGGAATCGTGATCAGCACGGAACTGATTTCGGGACGTTCCAAGGCAAAACGGCTCAAGCAGCCGTTTTGTGTTGCCAGGGGATGAAGGTCATCATACGGTCGATCGTGGTCTTAGGTGTAGCGCTGTCCGTGCTGTGCGGTTTGTGGAATGGCACGGCGGTCAATCAGACTCTGGCGGATGAACCAGTCGCCTCGAGGAGACTGAACGCAAAGAACATGCATCGCCTGCCCATTGCCAGGGTGACACCCTCACTCGGTAATACTCGTGTGCTGATGCGTTGTTGATCTAAGCCGGTCGGGCCTCATGATTGACAGATCAGATATTGACGTCACAAGCGAAGCACGTTGACAGAGGGACGGACCCGCTCCGAGAGCGGGTACCACGTCGTCGACTCCAACACTCGGGCGCAGGGTAGAAGGAAGAGAGGTCTCATGTTTCGGACACCGGCAAGTAGCCAAGGCCCCATTCTTGTCGCGCTTCTTCTCACACTGGTTGCTCAAGTGGAGGCTGCCCCAAAGCGGCCCTCGACCACTGCGCAGGGCTGTTCTCTGTCGGGACCACAACGTGATGAGCTCAGAGGGAAGAATCCCGGTGCCATGAATGCCTGCGGCGACCTTGCGAACCGAGCGGCCAGCGAAGGGCGCTCGTTTTCCTTCATGTGTGACGCCGGAGGCAAGGTGTCCTGCTGCGACGATCGACAATGCATCACGGTGGTAGCGATTATGAGACCAACGCTGCCAAGAACGATCATCCCGCAGGCGCCAGGAGCCATACAGCGCCGCGGTGTCGATAGTGAGCAACCGACATCTTCAGAACAGGAAGGCAAGTGAGGCTGAGCTCAAAAACGATTCCACATCATCGGGCTTGTCTCGTACAGTGCGCTTTGCAGGCACGTACAGGGGTAGATGAACCATTGAGCGCCATATGGCGACAGACTGATTGAACGAAAGGAGCTGGCCGTGCAATCCATCACGAAAGGGATGGCATTCTATATCCTCACCGGCATCGTGATAACCGCGGTACCAGTGCACATCACCTTCGCGGACGAGCCGGCCATGCCACAGGCGGCAGCTGATCCAGCGAAGCCGCCATCGCTGGAAGAATCCAGTCCGCAGGCAGAGACCGGCGAAATCCAGGAACGAGGAGTCCTGCCTGGACGTGTGGCGCCCAACGCGCTCTTGCAGCGGCCCGAATTGCAAGTGACCGCCCCGACTCCCAGTTTGACTGCCATCCAAAATGCGCTTCGGGTGACGACGAAAAGTATTTCGGTGAATCTTCGCATTCCCCCAAATCTGCTAGTGACGGTGCCGGTCGAAGTCAGTGTCGCCTATCTCTCTCCCGTCCACACTCAGCGACTGACCAAAATCTATAGTCCGGCCTCAGGCCTGACCCTCTTGTATCGCGAGCCGGAAGGGGATGGGACACCTCGCGCCATGACAGTGGATATCACCGTGCGCGAGTTGGTCCCCAATGGACAATCCTTCTCGGTCAGCAAGCAGTTCACCATTACACCGCTCTATCAAGCGACGATCTCTCCCTTGAGATTCAATATGGCGACCAAGTGCGATACCGTGGGAAAAAGTGACATTACACTCCAGTGGATTTACTTCAACGGTAGACGAGGTGAGCAAAACTTCGACCTCGGCTTTGGGCAGACCAAGATGGTGAACCATTTCAATTCGGGCCGTCGAGAGTTCAGCACGGACGCCAACCTCAAGGAGCCGGTAATGCAGTTTTTTGAGCGAGATTTCGCCCCTGCGAGGTATACCCCACCGCTGGACCAGCCCAGCGTCCCTTTAGTGCCTGGACCGAGCAAGGAGTTCAGCTTTTTCCTCGATCAGGAAGTGACAGGGCCTCCGGCTCGACAGCACAGCGGCTCGACCAAGTGCAAAGCGCACATCAGCTACCGGATCGACCGGAGTGTGATGAGGTTTGATCAATTTTGAACCAGGGCTCCCGAACTGCTCTTCCGTTTGAAAGAAAGGACACGACCATGAAGATATCCTCTAACAGAACGCCATGGAGCCGGGCTAGGATCTCTTACCCGACACGAGTGTTATGTTGTGGAGCCGTCATCCTGCTGATGTGTGGGAGCGCTCTCGCTGTTCCAAAGGGTCCCGGCGGTCAGACCTGCAAGTCATCCGGAACGACCACCGTCAATGGAACGGAAGAAGGTACAGGCCGCGCCATGAGATGCACAGCGGACTACTGCAAGTACGATGAATGCGAAACCAGCGGGCCGAATATTGGAAAGTGTTACGAAAAGACATCCTATTCTAATGTGAGAGACTGCAAGGCGGCGGCGCAGTCGACGAATCCCAAATTTCACGTTCCCCCGGGTCAGCTTGCCCCGTTGACCGTGCAGCCCTCGCAACCGCCAACACCACCACGCCGGCCGATGGCGCCGATGGGTGGAGTCATGCGTCGCGGCGTGGGGGGTGAGCAGGCGACCACATCGGAGAAGGAAGGCAAATGACGTGATCTATTCGTCCACCCACAGCTCACCAGGAGGTGTCGTGATGAGGAGCAGCAGTTCGCTGGCCAAGCGTAGCTGCACCGCGATGAACGGTGAGGCACACGGGCGTTGGAGCGAAAGGCGAGTGTCAATCGCAATCGAACCCACAATCACAAGGAGGAGAGCGATGAGAGCGATCGCGAAAGTGTTCGTGGTCGGGACCCTGGGCCTCGCCATGCTGGTGGAAACGGCAGCGGTCAGCGTCGCGCTCCCGCCCGAGTTCAATACTACCCATTGCAAGTGTTCCTGTGAGGCTTCAAATGGGAGCGCGAAGGAGCTGACTTGGGCAATGACGTCAAGCTGCATGTCGAATGGCAAGGCTTGTACGTTCACCGTGGATGGGGGGAAAACATTCACCCCAGGGAAATTGCGCAATTGCCAGAAATGTGAACCCCATTACCCGCTGCCGACGTGTACTTCCGCGGCCATCAACGTTCCTCCTGGAAGCCTTCAACAGCTTCAGCCGCAGACACCTACCCCTGGTCGAATGCCTGCGCCAGCCGGAACCATCCAGCGCCGCAGCCTCGAGGGTGAGGAGCCGACCTCTTCGGAAAAGGAAGGCAAGTATGGCGTGCGTTCATCGTCGGGACGGGATTGATGCCGGGTGCGTTGGATGTGAAGGGGTTGAGGGAACTGATCGTGCGGGTGGAAGCAACCCGGCGGAGGTGATCATGCGGATACCAACTCACACCATCACCTCAAGGGTCGCTCATGTCGGTACCTATGGGTGCGCCCATCGGTGACACAGGAGCAAGACTTTTCCATCAGGCACAGGAGGTCGTCATGCGATCGATTTCGGCGATAGGGGCAGTCTTGCTGACAATCGGACTCCTGTTCATCCAGCCTCCCCACCTGGTTATGGCGGATGAGCCGAAGACGGACACGGTGCAGAGGACTCCACAACCGACCTCGCCAGCCATGACACCCGCTCGCACTGAAAAACCGACTCCACCTGCAGAAGCCCCTCACATCCAAGAACGAGGGATCTTTCCGGGAAGTGTGGCACCGGGACTTGTCGGACGCAAGGCGCCAGTGCAGATGACCGCGCCGACATCCAGTCTCAGTGCCATCCAAAACGCGATGCGGATCACATCGAAGAGTGTCTCCGTCAATCTCCGCATTCCTCCCAATCTCCCAGTGACGGTGCCCATCGAGATCAGCGTCTTCTACAGCTCACCGTTTCAATCGAACATCCTGACACAAACCTATAGTTCCCCCACTGGCGTGACCCTCCTGTACCGAGATGCGGAGGGGAACGGGCAGCCTCGGCCGATGAACGTCGAGATTACAGTGCGCGAGCTGGTCCCCAATGGACAAGTCACCGGGATTCACAAGAAGTTGACGATCACCCCGCTCTACGACGTTGCGATCTCTAATTTGAGATTCACCATGGCTTCCTTTTGCGATCGCCTTGGGAAAAACGACATCACATTCGTCTGGTTGTCGCCCGATGAGCGAAGGCGTGAGATCAAGTTTGACGCAGGCGCTCACGAGGAAAAGGTGATTCCCCAGTTCTCGTGGGGCCACAGGGGGGTCAGCACGCAGACAAACCTCATTGAGCCGAGCGTACAATTTTTCGAGCGTGATCTTATCCCAGATAGCGGCTTTCACCCGATACGCTCAGGCATACCGTTGCTGCCAGGACCGGCAAAGCAGCTTCATGCTTTTGTCTTGAACGAGAAGGCATCAGGGCCGCCAGGACAAGCCATCCTTTCTTCGAACTGCCAGGCAGAGATCAAGTACCGCATCACGCGAAAACTAATGACGTTTGATCAGTTCTGAAACTATGAATCTTAATGACAGGAGGACACATCATGCATCAAGTCAGCAATCCGAGGAATCGCATGAAACTCACAGCGGGCATGCTATTTTTCGCGGCATTCTTCTCCAACTCGATGATGAGTGTGGCAGAAGAACCTACTGGACAGCCGTCATCGGATACCGGTGAAGTCAAAGAGCGTGCCGTCATCCGCGACATGGGCATCTTTCAAAAACCTGGCACCATCATGACTCCGGTCGCACCACCACCTCCCCCTCAAGGAAGCCCGACGGGACCGGTGCCGATCGTTGGGCCTGGCGGCCAGACGATCCTGGAACCAAACTATAAATATCCCTGGGTCGTCAGGATGAACGGTTGCGGTGGCGTCCTGATTGATCCCCAATGGGTGCTCACCGCCGCCCATTGTGTAACGCCCAACATCGGCTTCAACGGCGTGAGTTTTACGCGAACGGACCCATATAGCGGCGCCGTCAAAGAGGGCGCCCGCAAGGCAATGATGGAGCAGCGACCAAACCCTGGTGTCTATCTCCATCCGGAGTACAATCCGAGCCAAGACCAGGCGAACGACATCGCCCTGATCAAGCTGGCCACACCCTTCGTCATCGATCCCTCCATCCAGACCGTCGGACTCCCGAGAACGCCGCGCCCGGCTGGCGTCGTGGGGACGCTGGCCTCGATCGATCACCTGAGGCCGCTGCCTCCGGGACAGATTGGAATTTTCCGAGCACCGATCTCGCCAAACAACAACGAGTTCCAGCCGAAGTTCTACATCACGGCGACGGCCGCCAATGCCTCGCTCTGCCCGGGCGACAGCGGCTCCGGATTCGTCACCGTGGAAAACGGCCGAGCCACCGTACGGGGGGTCGCCTCGCAGGGGACTATCTCAGAATGTCAAACGCCCAAAGGGGAAGCCGTGTTCACCGATGTCTTCACCCATCGCAACTGGATTTTACAGACGATGGGAAAGAATGACGCCACCTATGTCGGCAATACCCGCGTGCGATGGAGCGGTCAGGGTACGAAGGGCGTGATCGGCATCGGATGCATCCACCCCTACCAGGACACGATGTGGGGACCGATCAACGTGGTAGGCGTCGAGGAAGGGGCGGTCTGCGAGGCCGGCCAGACGCAAACTGTGATGTGCAACGTTCAAAAAATTCCCGGCCAAACCATCGGCACCACACAGCCGCCGATTACAGGTTTCTCCATGCGAACCACGATGCCGAACGGCATGTCAGAAGTAAAGGCCTTGCCGTTCAGCAAATCCGTAGCCAGTTTTTATGGCGTGCTGCCGTCCGGTGCGACCCGCGAGTTTACCTGTAAGATCGGCACAACCAGGTTCGAGACAATTCTCGGGAATGCCGGCAACCTCCCGACCGCCGTGATGACACGCGGCGTGGATCAGCCTCAAGCGGACGACGATGAGCCCATGATCGAGCAGCCGAGTCCGTTCGAAGGAGGAGTAGAGAAGAAACCCTAACACAACCCTAGAGCCTTGGGTCTAAAGAGACTCACAGCAGTGATCGACCAAGCCGAAACTTGGTCCTACAGGGAGGACGTACTATGAACATAACGGGAGTGTTGGCACACATGCTTTTGGGGCAAGTCTCATAGCCGTGGGCTGCTCGACCAGTGGTCCGCCTCCTGTTGCTCAAAACACCGAACCGGCCTCGGTCATGGAGGTGCCGGTCATCCCCGATGAGACGGCGGCTGGTCAGCAACCGCCGCCATCTTCAGAGACAGACGGTGAGGTGCAGGAACGCGGTGTCATGCGGGTCCTGCCCGGGGGAGTGTCAGCGGGGGTGTTCACAGCGCAGCCGCTTACCGTTGTGCTGGGGGAATTCGCAATTCGGACGACCAAGGGTTACTACCTCACGGCGGTCAACGGCGGAGGACGTTCGACCGATCCCACCCTCATCACGGCCACGAAGGCCCCTGGCCCCTGGGAGCAATTCAGGATTGCCATCCCAAACCCCGGTCAGGTCTATGACAAAGCGATCCAGACGGCCACCGGCAATTTCGTCACGGCCGTCGGCGGTGGAGGACGGGTGTCAGACGTGCTTCATAGCGATGCCACACAGGTGAAGGATTGGGAACGGTTTCACCTCACCGACCTTGCCGCAAGCGCCCCGTCATTCCACGCGTTCCAGACGATCAAAGGCACTTTCCTCACGGCCGTCGGCGCAGGCGGTAAATATGATGATGCCATCCACACCGACGCCACCGCGATCAATGCCTGGGAACGATTCCGCATCGTCAAGTGCGGCGATCCGGGAAGTGGACATGAATATGGCATCATGGCGGCAAATGGGAGTTTCCTATTCGCCCAGAATGCCGGTGGCCGGTCGCAAGGTACCGTCATACTGAGTGCCCCCACTGCGCTCGAAACGAAGTTCAGGTTCTTCAAGCAATCCAATGGGACGTACGCCGTCCAAACCTCCACGGGCCGCAACTATGTCACGGCGCTCCAGGGAGGTGGCCTCGTCCAAAAGTATCAGGATCCGGATTGCGGGATGTTCTCCGCCTGCATCGGAGGGTTTTCCACGATTTTCCACACAGATGCCACGCAAGTGCAGGGATGGGAACAATTCCGGGTGATCGATCAGGGCAACTGCACCTATGCCATTCAGACGTCGAGCGACTTCTTCGTGGGGATCTACAAAGATCCAAAGGGATATATGTCACTCACCACCCGTCGTGACGGCGCACCCACGGCGAACGAGAAGTTTCAGCTAGTCGTGTACGGCCTTGGGTCTCCGGTTCTCATCCAATAATCGGGCTGATCAGGACATGGTGAATGTGAATGCACCGATCTCTCGGACAGGCACCACAGGGGACGGCGACAGATGCTCGACTTCCACTACTAACCGTCGCATGAGAGGAGTCTTATGAGGAGGCTGAATCTTATGCTCCTGACCATCCTGATGGCGGTTGCCTCGGCAACCCTCACCTCCGCGCAGTCACGAGATACGCTCGGATGGTACGCAGCGGTGGAAACGGAAGAAGGCTCAACCGGTGCCCAAGGGGTTGACTCAGGTGATACCCGGTCTCGAGGTCTTGGGGACAGGTTCAAAAGCCAACCATTCAAACAACTTCAGCCGATACCAGGTCCGCCTGCCCATCTCTGTCACACAGAGATCGTCCAGATGACTCAGTGCAAGTGTTTCAATCAAACCGAGTGCCAGGCATTGACGGCTCTTTTTCCGAATTCTTGTCCGGCCGGGAGTACCCATTGCGAATTCCTCCCGATGAGTCGAGGCCCTATGCCTCCGCTGCCTCAGAATCTCTGTCACTATCAGGTGCCGATGTCCGTCACGGAATGTTCCTGCAACAACGCGGCGGATTGTCAGTTGCTGGCACCGTTCTGTCCGGGATCTTGCCCGCCCGGCAGCACGAACTGCGCCTGTCGACCTTTGAAAAGAGGGAGATAACGCAAGTACGACCAGTTTTGAGTGATGTCCAACCAATAGGAGGCTCCATGACAGTCACGACCATATGTGGATGCATCACGCAATCTTTCATCAATGGAGTCGCAGACCTCTGCTCTTCTCCCCCTGAGAGCGACGGTAGCCGTCATCGGGCTGCTTGTAATAGCTGCTCCGGCTGATGCTCTGATCATCAGAGATCAGCGCAACCAGACTTCCGGCGATGGACAAGGGAATAGCAGTCGCCTGGCGACTGCTTGCTGATCCGCCCGAAATATCCGAGCGGCGTCCGTGGCGATTGGATGTGTTGCCCGGCGAACGGCGACGGCAGCTACAACTGCGACGAGGCCGTAAATCCGGCAAGAAGCGCGATCAGTGGAGCGTTGAAAAACCTCTTGGGGCCACGCGCCACCGTGTTGAAACCGGACAAGAGTCCCGGCACGACCAGGCCGGTCCTTCCTGGGATGAGAGCACCGACTCTGCACTGCGGGGTTGAAGGTGAGAAAGTTGATAGCCCGGTAGCCCATCAATCTGGTAAAGCAGTGGAATCGAAATAGGTTGCGCTGAGTAGCAATCGTCCTTGCCAACGAGAGGAGCAGCTCATGTGGAAACATACGAACACTGGAACGCTGATCATCGGAAGCGTTGGACTCGCCCTATTCTTCTTGGGTGGTGTTCAACTCGCTACTGCGACAGACAGCACACAGCCAGCACCGACACAAGAACAATTATCACCAGACTCCGAGGATGTGCAGAATCGAGGCATCTCAAGAGGAACATTTGGAGGAATCCCGACAGTCCCGGCGATTGATCCCGGCGGACCTGTAGGGTTCTCCTGTAGTGCCAAAACTAAAACCTGTAGTTGCCGTAAATCGACGCCGGGAGATTGCAAGCTCATGAACACACTCGTCTGCGGTAGCAAGCTCGACTGCCCGGGATCGTCTCAGACGTGTACCTGCCAAGCGCACAAATAACAGGAAAGTTCCCTAAATCTCTCGCCGAGAAGGAGTATTGTTGGATGAGATTCTACGCACATTCCCTATTCGTATTGATGGTGCTGTCCAGTGCATGGACTCTACCACTACTTGCACCCACAGTGACAACGGCTGAGGCGCAACTGCATGAGCCTCCAGATGGTAAGTCGGTTTCAGACAGTCACGATGAAGCAAGTGGCCAAGCTGAGCCTGACAGCATCAAACAGCGAGGAATCCAGCGGTTGGCTCCAATAGCCGGGAAAAGCTTGGTGGCCCCTCCCGGAACCATGGCACCGCCTGTTGTCGACACTGGATTCAAATGCAGTCCAAGTACCGAGCGCTGCCGCTGCAGCGGAGCGGCGGATTGCACCTATATGAAGGATTTAATCGGTGGGAGCTGTCCAACATTTACCTGTACCGGTACCGGCGCGAATCAGAAGTGCTGCTGTGTGCTGGGGAGAGGAACTTGTCAGCCCTGAATGCATGGAATGGTCCAGGAGCCTTTTACTCATTCTCCATCAATCTCCGGCACCACCGCCGTGTTGACGGGGGCATCGGGGAACCGGAAACGGACGAACCGACGGTCGAGCCGCCAAGCCCGTTCGAAGGACCTGAGGAGACCAAGAAATAGATAACACCCTATTGGAACTCATCTACTGCGACCACCGTGCGGTGGCATATCGTAGCCGATGGCTACCAGTGTAAAGTGACCGATGCCAAAGAAGGCTGGCAGATGATTGCCGCCTTGTAGACCCCTACCAAAGAGGGGACGCGGATTCGTTGACAGGCTATACGCCACTCCCTAGACTCCGCCCAATTACAGGCGGTGTTCTCATTGCACCACCTCAGCAGCAAGCCATTATGCCTGCATGGTTGAGTTCTGTGACCACACATTCTGACGAGTTTCGTGTGAACCTTTCACAATTGGCAACGACTCACGGGACAGACCGTAACGAGATGGAGCCGTCTTTCTCTCTCACCCTCGCACTGAAAGGAGTTCGCTCATGAAACCATTCATCGCAAAGATCTCGTACGCCATCGGGGCATGGCTGTTGGTGGCCGTGCCGTTCACGTACAGCGCCGACCGACCATTCGATCCCGTTGAAGAAGTCGACGCGGAGCCGGCCGTTGAGGATTTCCGCGCGCGCGAAGCGATGGCCGCTCCGCACGTGAAGCAACTTCTGCAACAGCAGCGGCAATTTATCCAGCAAAACAATCTACCCTTCTCGGTCGGTTTCACTTCTGCGACTGAGCGCCCATTGCCGAAATCTCGCATGGCGCCGGATGTCAAAACCAGAAACCTCCAAACCATGCAGGCACAAAACGAAGAGGCGATGCGGATTCTGCAAACCGCGAAAATTCCTTCGGTTGAGCACCTTCTCAATCAGCGCGCACTGCAGCCCATTGCGCCAATGCTACAAAGAACGCCGCAGTTAGAGATACAACCACGAAGCATTCCCGGAGAAGAACGTCCAACAGAATCTGGCACTCAAGAGGAGAGTACGACAGAACCTGCGGCGGAAGGAGAAGTCAGTTCCCGCGCCGTCTCAACTCCCTGTGCGTCGAAAAGCGCGTTCGGATACCAGCAGGGCACAGGCGAAGCGCTCTCTCCGATCAGGAATCAAGGAGCCTGCGGGAGCTGCTGGGCTTTCGCTGCGGCAGGAATCGTAGAAGCGAGCAAGCGGATCAGGTATGGAGGTGTCGCCAACATCTCCGAACAAGAATTGATCGATTGCGCCGGAGGTATTGCGCACGGAGCCATCGATGGATGTAACGGTTTCTATATTGAGCCGACTATGATGCATATGCAATTCGATGGGGTTGCCAAAGAGAGCAACTATACCTCCTATAAGGCACAGGACCGAGGTGTCTGCAATAATCCGTATTATCGCTACTCCGTGTCGACCTGGGGCTGGGTCGGATTCGGGTATGCCACTGTCGCACAAATTAAGAACGCGTTATGTCAGTATGGCCCTGTTGCGACAACTATTGATGCGACCAATCTCTTTCAAAACTACACCGGCGGCGTATTTCAGCAGAAAGCGAACTCTACCTATGGGCCGTTTCCTTCCATCAATCATGCCGTGATCATTACAGGTTGGGATGATGCCAAGGGCGCATGGCGTGTCCGTAACTCATGGGGAACAGGTTGGGGGGAAAACGGCAAGGCGTGGGTCAAATACAATCACAATGCCATCGGCTGGGATACAGTCTGGGCCGTCGCCAAAGCCCCGCATTGACACATTCGTGCTCTCGGGGGACGGAAGCCTCGCTTCCGTCCCCTCCCTCTCTAGACCCGGCCATGGTTCCGCTTCAATTCCAACTGCTGTACCCTGATTGCCGTCGACTGCTGAATTAGGAGTGATCAACGGAGCTGCCAACGCCTTGGTCGACCTCGTGCCGTCAGGTCATTGAGGACAGTTGACATGTCCTTCCCAACCGGTTGACTCAGGAGCCGGCTCCCTCCTACACTCCATGCCGATCATGCCCATGAACCTTTTGCTATTGCCGACGACCTACCAAACAGCACAACAGAACCTCCCCTCTTGCACCGGTTTAAATTGAAAGGAGCCACCATGAGCGATTCTGGAGAGAAACTTCCAGGCCATAACAATTCCGGCTTGTCCCGCCGTGATTTATTCAGGACTGCAGGACTGGCAACCGGCGGTGCCTTGTTGCTGGGGCTCCCGAATATTCTTTCAGGTCGGTCCGGCACGGCCGAAGCCGCCATCCGCAAAGAGACCTATACGAGCATCACCCTACTCCTCGAATTGGACGGACAATTCGCCGGTCGAATCGCCGCCCTCGATGGAGGTGGAGTCTTTGCCGATATCATTGTCGAACCGCTCGGACAGAGCCCGTATCAACCAAAACGGCCCGGTCCGCCCCGATTCGAGGACATCGTGCTTGACATGACGCTGGGAGCCATCGAGAAGCCTCTATCAAGCTGGATCACCGACACACTCAGCAAGAATCCTACGCCCAAAAACGGAGTCATCATCTATGCGGACCTGAACAACGACGAAATCAAGCGTCTGGAGTTCACCGCCGCCATACTGGAGGTACCATCTTTAGGTGTGGAAATAGGATAAAGGCGCGTACCCTTTCGGTTGAACACTCAACCACCGCCTCGGTTGCCGCCGAGGGGAAAGGATACGCCACCATGCGAGAGAAGAACAGCACCG
>Ga0268299_1001226_pt1 | contig 50072 bp, 37 predicted proteins | sample NOBtaG_FD_193484 | JGI IMG/M metagenome (GOLD analysis project Ga0268299, IMG submission 193484) | Activated sludge microbial communities from bioreactor in Nijmegen, Gelderland, Netherland - NOB reactor | ecosystem: Engineered > Bioreactor > Aerobic > Activated sludge | place: Netherlands... | reverse complement strand
AGAAGGAGATTTAGCAAATTTAGAAAAAAGTGGTGATCCATTACTCGCTTTAGCATTAAGGATTGACCCAATTATTAGGGAGCTAGATAAATTTGCTAGAGAAAATTTTGATGGTGCAAGAGTTGCAGCAGGCGAAAAAGTAGCTAAAGCGCGTTTTGCTGTTTATGGTCGTAGCATTGCGCCGGACGCTAATTTTACCTTACGTTTTAGTTATGGCGTAGTAAAAGGTCATGAAGTTGGAACAACACTTGTTCCTTATAAAACAACTTATGGTGGATTGTATGACCGTGCAGCTAGTTTTGATAATAAAGCACCTTTTGATTTGTCTCCTAAACTTCAAGCTAATAAATCTGCTGTAGATTTAAGCGTCCCAATGAATTTTGTTTATACGGCTGACACCATTGGAGGTAATTCTGGAAGCCCTGTAATTAACCAACAAGGTGAAATTGTTGGAGTAAACTTTGATAGCAATGTTCACCGCTTTGTTTCCCGCTATATTTATACAGAAGATCGAGGTAGAGCTATGGCTGTTCATAGTGCTGGTATGTTGGAAGCCCTACGTAAAGTCTACAATGCTCAAGCTCTTGCCGATGAATTAGAAGGCCGAAAATAACAAACAACAAACTTAATAGCCCAGCGATAAATCACTGGGCTATTATCAAATGCCCTTTTCAAGGGCATCAAAGGATTTTTCTTTTAGAACCAATCCTTATAAAAGCTATTCCAAAATACATTTAATTAATTTCTACAACTTAAACTTTTATTAACAAAAAGAGGCTTTTTACAAGCTTTCTTGCATCGGTAAAAGTGTCATCTAATAAATAAAAAACCAGGAGGATAAAGAATGTTTTTATTACTGATGGAAGTACCGTTATTAAATGACATAGTAGTAATTTTTGGGCTGTCAATAGCAATATTCTTTATCTGCTACCGACTACGCTTGCCTGCAATTGTTGGATTTTTAATTACTGGAATGTTGGCTGGCCCGCACGGATTTAAGCTAGTAGGGGCAGTTCATGAAGTAGAAATTTTGGCTGAAATTGGCGTAGTGCTGCTTTTATTTACCATTGGTATAGAGTTTTCTTTAGGAGAATTACTAAAAATTAAAAAAGCTGTTCTACTTGGTGGAACATTACAGGTTTTATTAACTATTTTTGCTACTTTTGCTTTAGCTAAACAACTGGGCCGTCCAACAGGAGAATCTATTTTTTTAGGTTTTTTAATTTCGCTAAGTAGTACAGCAATAGTCTTAAAACTACTTCAAGAAAGATTAGAAGTAGATAGTTCACATGGGCGAACCTGTCTTGCTATTTTAATTTTCCAAGATATTGCTGTTGTACCAATGATTTTACTTACTCCATTTCTTGCAGGTCAAGCAGGTGATTTAACTAAGTCCTTGCTTATTTTAGCCTTAAAAATAGCTGGAATACTGCTTTTTGTTGCTATTAGTGCTAAATGGATTGTTCCAACAGTTCTTCATCAAATAGTTAGAACTCGTAGCCGAGAATTATTTTTAATGAGTATTGTTGCAATGTGTTTTGCTGTCGCGCTGTTTACTTCTTATATAGGTCTTTCTCTAGCATTAGGCGCGTTTTTAGCTGGTCTAATTATTTCTGAGTCAGAATATAGTCATCAAGCTTTTGGCAATATTTTACCCTTCAAAGACATTTTTACTAGCTTCTTTTTTGTTTCTATTGGTATGTTATTGGACGCTAGATTGTTATTAGCTCAACCAATAAAAATTACTGTAATTGTACTAGTAATAATTCTATTAAAAACTATTGTTGCGGCTGTTGCAGTTGCAGCACTTGGTTTTCCACTTCGTACAATGCTTTTAGCTGGGCTAGCATTAAGTCAAATTGCAGAATTTTCTTTTATTTTATCTAAAGCTGGTACTCAAACGGGTTTGATGTCAGATGAGACTTACCAACTTTTTCTAGCTGTTTCTGTTATGACAATGATAATTTCACCTCTTATTATTTCTCTTTCTCCTCAAATAGCTGATTTTGTTCTAACTTTGCCGATACCTGACAAGCTAAAAAGTGGTTTTGTAAACCCAAATCAAACTGAAATAGCCCAAAAAGAACATCTTAAAGATCATTTAATTATTATTGGATTTGGTATTAATGGAAAAAATGTTGCTCGTGCAGCTAAAGCCGCAGGCATAACTTATTTTGCGATTGAAACCAATGCCGATACAGTTAAATCAGCCAAAAAAGAAGGCATCCCAATTTATTATGGTGATGCAATTCAAGAGTCGGTTCTTGAACATGCAGCAATTAAAGATGCAAGGGTAATGGTTATTGCTATTTCTGACCCAATTGCAACCCGTAAAATTACTGCTATTGCCCGTCAACTTAGCCCCAAATTACATATAATTGCTCGTACTAGATTTGTTCAGGAAATGAAACCTCTCTATGACTTAGGGGCTGAAGAAGTAATACCAGAAGAGTTTGAAACTTCAGTAGAAATTTTTACTAGAGTATTAACTAAGTATTTAATCCCTAGAGAAGAGATAGAAAAATTTATTAGTGAAGTTAGGTGTGATGGTTATGAAATGTTTCGTAGTTTATCTAGCACTTCAGCAAATATTTCTGATCTAAAAGTTCATTTAGCAGATGTAGAAATTAGCACTTTTAAGCCTACAGAAAACTCTATACTAATAAATAATACTCTAGCAAAAATTAAACTACGCAAAAATTATGGTGTTTCTGTTCTAGCCATTCGCCGAGATGGAAAACATATTTCAAACCCTGATGCAGACACACAAATTTTAGCTAACGATACATTGATTGTCTTAGGTGAACCAGAAAATATTACTAAAGTAATAAATTTAACAAAAAATTCCACAGATAATCTTGTAAAAACCTAAAAATAAACTCTGCAATTTTTAGGAACATTTAGACTAGAAATTCTTAACGATTAATTGATAAACTTGCACAAGTTTGTTAGTTAATCGTTTTATTTATTAAGCTTACCTAGCATTTCTCTTAAGTAAAAAATTTTTGAGCTAAAAAATAACATTAAATATTTGTGTATCAAAATGTGAGGAGGAATAAAAATATGCCTCAGTTTTTAGAGCTAAGGAAATTTTGGCTCTCTATTGCTGTGATTTTAATTTTTGCTGGAGCCGCCTTTGGACAAGCAGGCTCAACTACTGCAAGTTTAACAGGTACAGTAATTGACGAGCAAAAAGCTATAATTCCTGGTGCTGTAATAACAGCACGAAATCTACAAACAAACCTTACCCGTGAAACTCAAGCTAGCGAAGATGGAAGCTATTCACTACCACAACTTCCCCCAGGCTTATATGAAATTTCTGTCCAAGCATCAGGATTTTCCAATAATATGACTCGTATGGAGTTAATTTTAGGTAGAAATTCACTGTATGATTTTACTATGCGTGTTTCTGGAGAAGCTAATTTAGTAATTGTTGAAGCTAGCAGTTTACTAGATCAAGGAAAAACTGAAAGTAGCACAAACAACGGTCGGCAAAGAATAGATAATCTACCAATTAACCGCCGTAATTTCTTAGATTTTTCTTTAACCTCACCTCGTGTAACGCCAGATCGCACACCTCAACAAGGCGTTGCTGCTACATCAGGAATTTCCTTTAATGGCCTGCCTGCACGTCAAAATAATATTACAATTGACGGTTTAGACAATAATGACCCAGGCCCTGGAACTGTTCGTTCAACATTTAGCCAAGACGCTGTACAGGAATTTCAAGTTGTTTCTGATGGCTACTCAGCAGAATTTGGTAAAGCCTTGGGTGGAGTCGTCAATATTGTGACTCGTGGCGGAAGTAATGAAGTTCATAGCACTTTATTTTTCCTTAACCGAAATGATTCTTTAAGTGCGCGAAATGCCTTTGCTAATGTAAATCCTGAATTTAAGCAATATCAATTTGGTGCAACTTTAGGCGGCCCTATAAAGAAAGATAAAGCGTTTTTCTTTACTTCATTTGAAAGACTTTCTATTAAGCAAAATAGCGTAGTTGCTATTAGTGATGCAACAGTCCAGTCAGCTTTTCGAGAAGGTTTTCCAATTGCTAATGGCCCAGTACCTTTTGGTGTTGGAACAACAACATTTTTAGCTCGTGGAGATGTTAAAGCTTCGCCCAATAACACTCTTTATTTTCGCTACAACTATGGTGGAACATTTAACGGTGCTGGAGAGCCTTTTGGCGAGTTAATTACTGGTTCACAAGTAGCTAATACAAATGCTGGCGTACAGAATTTACAGGATAATAATTTTGCTTTTAGTAACACATATATTAATCCAGGCTTAAATTTAGTTAATGAAACTCGGTTTCTTTATGCACGTCGCAACCAAGATTTAGATCCAATTGACCCAACTGGCCCACAAATTAACATTGTAGCACCTGAAGGTTTAGTAGTTTTTGGACGTGGAACATTACTTCCACAACCAAAGAAAACTCGTACTTATCAAATACTTAATAATGTCACCTTAAGTCGTGGTCGTCAAACGGTTAAATTTGGCGTAGATTTTACCTATGTTGATGTACCGCTTTTTAGAGTACCTATTTTTCCAGGTGGATTTGCTACCTTTGTACCACTAGATTTAACTGGATTAGGTGGCCCGGTACTTACAGGTTTACAAGCCTTTGATCAATCCTTACGTACACCACAACAAAAAGCAGCCCTTACAAATCTTGCTCAGCAACTACCAAATATAGTCCCTGGTTTTCCTGTGCTGCCTTTAGCAACTATGGGAATACCTGCTGCATTTGCACAAGGATTTTTAGCTAGCAATGCTAGCGGCGTTGTTTCTCGTTCTAAAACTTTTTCTACTTTTATTCAAGACGATATAAAAATCCGACCTAATTTCTTGCTTAAATTAGGTTTACGCTATGATATTAATAAAACTAGCTTTTTAGCAGATAACAACGGCAATGTTAGCCCACGTATTGGTTTATCTTTTAGACCCGCTAAGCTTGAAAAACTCCATTTTCGTGCATCTTATGGGCTATTTTTTGCTACTCCATTATTTGGCCCTGCTACAGTAGGACAAAACACCAGTTCAGGAGCATTAAAAATCCCTGTTATTCCTTTTCCACTCTCACTACTTTTCTATTCTTTACCAGGAAAACGGCTTCCTGATGGGGATACTATCCCGCCAGGTGTACCATTTACTCCACAGTTAAGTTTAGAATTTCGTAACGATCCTGGTATGCGTGCAGCATACACCCAACAAGTTAATGCTGGATTTGATTATTTCCTAGATAGAAATACTGCTCTTATAGTCAACTATGACTATGTTAGAGGAATTAAAATCTTCTCCCAACGAAATATTAATCCTATTGTTAGACCAATCCCCGGTGATGGTGTTGGTAGTGCAGTAACAGGTAGAGTAGACACAACACGTGGAGATGTTTTTGAGTTTGCATCAGCCTATGATAGCTACTATAACGGTTTAACAATTTCTCTTAACCGTCGTGTACTAAATAACTTTGGATTTATTGCTAGTTATACTTTTTCCAAAGCTATAGACAATTTTATTGATATTCGTAATGAACTACAACAAACTGTTGATCCACTTAATTTAGAAGGTGAGCGAGGTTTATCGCTTCAAGATGTGCGAAGTCGCTTTGTTTTTTCTGGTACTTGGGACTTAAATTATACTCAAAACCCATTTTTAAGAGATTTTCAGGTTAGTTCCATTATTAATTTAGAATCTGGCCGTCCCTTTAATTTATTGGCAGGCCAAGACTTAAATCTTAATGGAGATAACCCGCCGGGAGATCGTCCAGCTAGTTTAGCTCGAAATAGCGGCTTAACTCCTGGTTTTGCTAAAGTAGATTTGCGAGTAACCAGGTCAATTACTTTCAAAGAAAGCTATAAATTACAACTTTTCTTTGAAGGCTTTAATATTTTTAATCGAGTTAACATTAGCGATGTTAACCCAATTTTCCCACAAAACCCAGATGGTACTTTTAATTTACCAGCTAAAGATGGAAATCGCTTTGTTGCTACACCTGATCGTTTTCGTGCTGCTTTTGCTCCACGCCAATTTCAATTTGGGATGAGATTTGCTTTTTAATTAACACGTAAAAAAACTTAACTTTCAAAAGAGCTTTGGTTGCAAGCCAAGGCTTTTTTGTTAGTTATAAAAAAGGACTTTTATGGAAAAAGTTGGATTATTAAAAAGAACAGAAACCGCCCTTTTAATCATTGATTTACAAGAAAAATTAATGCCTGTAATTTATAACCGTACAGAAATTTTTTCTAATGTAAATAAATTAATTTTAGGAGCAGAGATTTTATCTGTACCTATAATTATTACTGAGCAATATTCTAAGGGTCTTGGACATACTTGCTCAGATGTTCAATTACCTGATAATCCATTAATAATTGAAAAGATGTGCTTTAGCTCTATGTTATCTAGTGAAGTTATCAATAAATTACAAGAGTTAAAAGTAAAATCCTTGATAATTGCAGGTGTTGAAGCACATGTTTGTGTGCTAAAAACAGCTTTAGACGCACTTTCACAAGGTTTTGAAGTTCATATAGTTGCTGATGCGGTTTCTTCTCGTAAAGTTTTTGATAAAGAAACAGCTTTAGAAAGATTACGCCAAGTTGGTAGCTATATTGTTACAACAGAAATGATGCTTTTTCAATTAATGGACTTTGCTGGTACAGAGGAATTTAAGAAGATTAGCCGGTTAATCAAATAGAAGAGTGAGTATTTCAACTAAAGGGAAATAGACTTAGAAAGGGAGATACAAAAAACAAAGGTAAAATAATTGTTGAAATACTCACTCAAAAAACTATTTGTCTAAAAAGGTTATTGTGGTTTAGCTAATTCGTTGCTAGTTTGTTCAATGAAAATCATTTGTTTTTCACCTTCCAAACCAATTGCATTAAGCACTCTGGAATTATCTTGATCTTTAGTAGCTAAAAATGTGCGGTTGTTTTCTTTGTCCTGTGGAACAAATTTGGCTGAGCTTTTAACTAGTAACTCTTTATTATCATTAAAAATACTTACTTCATTAGTGGTGTCGTCATAAACGACTTTATAAGTACCTTTTTTAACTACAGTACCATTTACATTAACATCATTTGAGAAGGTAACGGTTTTACGTTTTTCTTTAGCAAAAGCAGTAAGAGAAAGGGTGCAAACAAGTGCTAACACAGCAATACGAGTAAATAAATTTTTCATTTTTCTAACTCCTTATTATAGTAGGTAATACAAAGAATTACCTAACAATTTGTTTTAGTTTTTGTAATGATTTGATTTGCCCGTACTAACGCAACTCAAAAAAAAAGGTTTCATCTCTTAGCAAAAATTTTTTATTTTTTTTCCAAGTTTTGGAAAAAAATTTATGTAGAAAAGTTTTTTTTTGGAATACATAAAACACAAATCAACAAAATTCTAAAATTCTAGGAGACTCTTTATTATGGTTAGCTCAATTAACAGTAACTCACCAAATAATAATTCAAATAGTTCAAGTTCTAATACCTATACAGTAAAAAAAGGTGACACTTTATCAGAAATCGCTAGAGATGCTGGAACCAGCCTTAGCTCAGTAATTAAAGCTAATCCACAAATAAAAAACCCTAATCTAATCTATCCCGGCCAACAAATTAATATACCTTCAGTAGGTGGTAATACTGGCAATCTATCAGGCTTAAAAGTATCTCAAGCCTCTATGCCACAAGATAGCCCTGTAGATATGTTTCGCGCTCCAAGTGGCGGTGGAATGCTGCGCGAAGGTAGTCGCGGGCCCGCTGTAGCAGAAATGCAGCAACAATTAAAACAATTAGGTTTTAATCCTGGCCCGGCAGATGGTGTTTTTGGTTCTCGTACAGAATCCGCCGTTAAATCCTTCCAACAAAGCCGAGGCATTACATCAGACGGTGTTTTTGGCCCACAAAGTCGAGCAGCAATGTCTCAACCTGCGGTAAATACTGGCTCAAGACCTGTTATGGGTAATGGTGGTGTTGATGGTGTTAGAGACAACGCTAGCACTGATGGATCTCCTAGCTGGCTAAATATTGCTCGTGGTGAGATTGGAACAAAAGAAATTGCTGGTTCAAGAGACAATCAAAGAATTATTGAATATCACTCAACAACAGGTAAATTTGGTGATGATGAAGTTCCTTGGTGTGCTTCCTTTGTTAATTGGACACTCAAAGAAGCAGGCATCAAAGGCACAGGTAGTGCTATGGCTCGTTCATTCCTTAATTGGGGCAAGCCTACTGAACCAAAACCAGGTGCAGTAGTAGTATTTAGCCGAGGTAATAATCCTAGTCAAGGTCACGTAGGTTTTTACCTAGGCACAGAAGGAAATATGGTTAAAGTTTTAGGTGGTAATCAAAGCGACCAAGTTAAGGTTAGCTACTACCCTAAATCTAGTGTTTTAGGTTATCGCTGGCCTAAATAACACAAGTAAAATCACTGCATCAAAACTGCTCTTCTATTTTAAGGCTGGCTAAACGCACTTAGCTAGCCTTAAAAATTTTCTGGTAAACATAATTAAAACAATCTTCAATCCCTATAAACTGCCAGCTTTTCTATCCCTTTTAATTTTGTCTATGTTAAAATGCTCGACCTTATGAAACAAGTCGTCCAAAACTTCAAAACTGGAGAATTAAAAGTAGAAGAACTTCCCCCACCAGTGCTACGTCCTGGAGGGATGTTAGTTAGAACTGCTTATTCTTTAATTAGTGCTGGAACAGAGCGAACCACAGTTGCTACAGCACAAAGCTCATTAATTGGTAAGGCTCGTCAACGACCTGATTTAGTCAAACAAGTTTTAGATAGCGTTCGCCGTGAAGGGCTAGTAAATACTTATGAAAAAGTAATGGCCCGTCTTGAGACAGTCAAGGCACTTGGCTATAGCACGGCTGGAACCGTGATAGAAGTCGGCGAAGGTGTAACAGGTTTTCGTGTTGGCGACCAAGTAGCCTGTGCCGGTGCTGGCTATGCTTCTCATGCTGAAATAAATTTTATCCCAGAGAATTTATGCACATTGTTACCAGCAGGAGTTTCCCTAGATTATGCTGCTTATACAACTTTAGGTGCAATTGCAATGCAAGGCATTCGTCAAGCTAAAGTACAACTTGGCGAAAATGTTGTAGTAATTGGTTTAGGACTAATTGGACAGTTGACTATACAAATGTTAGTTGCTGCTGGTTGCAGGATTTTAGGAATAGACTTGGATCAAACAACTGTAGAATTAGCCTTAAAAAGTGGCGCACATCAAGCCGTTAACCGTTCTGAAGATGTACATAAAATAGTAGAAAATTTTACTCAAGGTCGAGGTGCTGACAGCATAATTCTTACAGCTAGCACTAATAGTAATGATCCTGTAAAGCTTGCAGGTGAAATTGCTCGTGATCGGGCCAGAGTCGTTGTTGTGGGAGCAGTTAAAATGGATATCCCACGAGAACATTACTATATGAAGGAATTAGAGCTTTGTTTATCTCGTTCTTATGGCCCTGGTCGTTATGACCCTAGTTATGAAGAATATGGACAGGACTATCCTATTGGCTATGTTCGTTGGACAGAAAAACGCAACATGGAGGAGTTCCTTAGACTCGTTGCAGATAAAAAAATAAACCTAGATCTACTTACTACACATCGTTTTGAAGTAGAAAAAGCCTCAGATGCTTATGATTTAATTTTAGGAAAAACCGGTGAGCGATGTTGTGGAGTGCTTCTTAAATATCCAGAAAAAAGTGAAATTATAAGTAAAATACCTACTCGTTATGCGGCTAAACTTGGTCAAAAGACAAAAAGCGAAATAGGAATTGGTTTTATTGGGGCAGGTAATTTTGCTACTGCTAGTTTGCTTCCTCATTTACGCAGTTCTAAAGGAGTTATATTAACAGGAATTGCCAATTCTACAGGGGTTTCAGCTAAAAATACTGCTGAAAGATTTCGTTTTTTATTTTCTAGCACAGATGCAAAAGAAGTAATAAATCATGACTCTACAGATTGTGTTTTTATTGCAACAAGACATGGAACACACGCCGAACTAGTTTGCAACACATTAAAAGCAGGAAAAAGTGTTTTTGTAGAAAAACCTCTTTGTTTAACAGAAAGCGAACTAAAAGAAATTATTAAAATTCAACAGCAGTCAGGAAAAGCTATTCTTGTTGGGTTTAATCGTCGTTTTTCTCCTTTAGCTGTACAGCTAAAACAAGCTTTTGGTCGCAAAACCTCTCCTTATTCAATGATTATCGAGTTAATGCTGGTTTTATTCCAAAAGATAGCTGGATTCAAGACCCGCTACAAGGTGGAGGAAGAATAATTGGGGAAGTATGTCATTTTATTGATTTAATGCAGTTTTTTGTTGATGCTGAACCTACACAAGTTTTTGCTCAATGTATAAAAACCCTTTCAGACAAGGAAGTTGACCAAGATTCAGTAATGATAAACATTACTTTTTCTGATGGCTCAATAGGGACAGTTCATTATTTAGCAATTGGAGATAAGTCTTTTCCCAAAGAACGTTTAGAAGTGTTTGGAGCAGGTGCTGTAGCCGTCCTAGATGATTTTAAGACAGCTAGTTTTACTAAAAATGGTAGTACCAGTAAATTTTCTTCCTCGGCTCAAGATAAAGGTCATCGTAGTGAAGTAGAAAGCTTTGTTGTAGGGATGTTAAAAAACGTAGCTGCCCCTATTGAGTTAAAGTCTTTATATTTAACAACTTTAACAACTTTTCGGGCTTTAGAAAGCTTACGAACTGGTACAGCTTTATCTATTAACTTGTCTTTATTAGAAGACAAAACAACCAACTAAAAATCTTCTCCCCTAGAGTTGATTTTTCCAAAAAATCTTCTTAGCATTGCTGTCATGAAAATAGAACTTATTCGCCAACAATTTCCATCTTTAAAATCTAGTCATCGTCCTACAATATTTTTTGATAATGCAGCAGGAACACAAGTAGCACACCATTGCATTGATCAGGTCAACAATTATTTCCTTACTTCTAACTCTAATACTGGAGGAGTATTTGAAACGGCTCAACGATCAGACAAATTAATAGAAAAATGCCGCGCAACAGTAGCCGATTTTATTGGAGCAACAGACTTGGAAGAAGTAGCCTTTGGGCCAAATATGACTACGCTTACACAAGCTTTTGCTCGTGCCTTTGGACGCTCTTGTCAGGCTGGAGATGAAATCATTACTACATCTCTTGAACACGAGGCAAACATTTCCCCATGGTTAGCACTAGAAGCAGAACGAGGTGTAAAGGTTCGTTTTGCAGATATTAACCTTGATGATATGACAATAAACCTAGAAAGCTTAAAAAAACAAATTTCTGAAAGAACTTGTTTAGTAGCTGTTGGTTATGCTTCTAATGCTTTTGGAACAATTAACCCTGTTGCTGAAGTAGCAAAAATGGCTCATTCAGTTGGTGCAGTTTGTTTTGTTGATGCGGTTCATTATTCACCACACGGTGTAATTGATGTTTCATCTTTAGGTTGTGATGTGTTGGTTTATTCAGCTTATAAAGCTTTTGGCCCGCATGTTGGAGTAATTTGGGGCCGTCGTCATTTGATGGAAGAACTAAAAACTTTTCATTTAAGAACTGTAAAAAATATTATTCCTGATAAATTTGAAGTTGGAACACAAAACCATGAAGGTATTGCAGGAACGCTTGGAGCGTTGGAATATTTGCAAATTGTCCCTAGTTTACTAGGCTGGAAAAACTCAGCTAGCTTAAACCGTAAAAAATTATTGCAAACAGCAATGAACGGCATTCAGGAATATGAAAAAATTCTCTCAAGAAAATTACTAGATGTTTTTGCTAAGCATTCAAATGTAAAAGTTTACGGAATTACTGATCCAAACCGCTTAAATGAACGTGTGCCAACTTTTGCTATTACAGTTGATAAATATTCTTCAAAAGAAGTAGCTATTAAACTTGCTAGTTTTGGAATCAATGTTTGGTCAGGTAATTATTACGCGCTAGAACCAATGTTGCGCTTAGGCTTAGAAGATAAAGGTGGAGCAGTAAGAATTAGTTTAGTACACTACAACACTGAAGCAGAAATAGATCACCTAGATGAAGCTTTAGGGTCATTAAAATAAAGAGAATACATAATTAAATCTACTTTAAGCCAATGTTAGATAAGTATCGTCGGGAATTTGTCGATTTTAACATCAACTTAAACCGTACCAGATATTTTTTCCTTTCTGGACAAAAGGTAGCTTTCCCTACAATAGAAATCTATAATAGGTATAGCGATTTATTTACTTTATCTGTAATTGAATCACTAAAAAAAGAATATTCAGAAACCGACCCTTATTACCAAACTAAAAGCAAAGCTTTATTCAACTTAATTGCTTTTGCTAGCGAACAATATCTAAATCTAAAAGTTAAACACCTCACTCAAGAAATTGCTAATGCTGAAAGTCGTTTGTACATTACTTGGAAAGGTCAAAAAATACTTTTAAGTAATGTCAACAGCTTATTAAACCATGAGCTTGACCATAAAGACCGACAAGAAATATATCAGAAAAAGCTTTCTGCACTTAGTAGTATTAATGACTTAAAAGCTGAACGTATAGAAAAATTACATGAAGGTTCGCAGCTTCTTGGCTATAGCAGCTATTTAGAAATGCTATCCAAGATAAATGGGATAGATTATTTAGCCTTAAACAACCAATTTCAAAAATTCTTAGCAGATACAGAAAAAATTTATAGCATAAACTTAAAGCGGTTTTTATCCATAAATTTAAGATTACCTTTAGAAGAAGCAAGCCAGGCTGATATTTTACAATTTACTAAACAAGAAAATTTTATTGATTTATTTCCGTCTCGAATCTTAAATTTATCTTTTCAAGAAACATTAACAAACTTAAATATTTGGCCTACACAACAAAAAAATATTTATCTTAACCCCATTCTACAAGTAGGAAAGCAAGTAGGAACTTTTTGCTTACCTGTTGTTATTCCAAATGAAATTAAGGTTGTTTATCAGCCTGGTAATGGAGTAAGAAAATATCAGTCTGTTTTTCAAGCACGAGGAAAATCACAATATTTTGCTTTTAATTCAAGTGCTTTAATACCAGAATTTAAGTATGCTGGCGATAATGGTTTAATAGAAAGCTATGGTTTTTTATTTCGTCATTTAATTAATGAACCTTTTTGGCTAGAACAAATGTTAGATGAAAGAGAATCTAGTGAATTACAAACTGCTAATTTACTTACTAAACTTTATTTAATTCGTAGTTATGCTGCAAAGTTAAATTATGAAATATCTTTACATAGCAAAGGTCTTAATCAAGCAGCAGAACTTTATAGCAATGAACTTTCTCAAGCAACACTTTTTTATGCTGACAAGTCAGAATACTTAACAGATTACTTAGATAATCTATACATAGCTAATTACTTAAGAGCGATGTGTTTTGAGACAATGTTAAGAGATTATTTTAAGACTCATTTTGGTTATAAATGGTGGCAAAGTGTGCGTGCAGGTAATTTGCTAAAAGAAATGTGGAATGAAGGAACTCGGTATAATTTAACGGAGTTTGCTCAACAATTATCTTTAGGCGATTTAATAATTGAACCATTAGAAATAGAGTTTTTGCTTAACTTAAAATCTTAGATGGTAGGGAAAAATAGCTGTGTATTTTTTAGCTCTATGTTATCCTTACTTTTCTTGAAAACAAACGGGTCAAATATCATTACTAGCCATTAATATAAGACTTTATAGGTCAACTAGTTCATGGAAAAATGTCCTTTATGTGGTTTTACAGACAACGAAGAAAATGCAGTTAATTGCAAAAAATGTGGAGAAACGCTAGAACCAACGTTGGCTCAAACCAAAAAATCTTTAGATAAAAACCTCACCTCCATAGCCGAAGATCAATTTGTTATCGAAGGCTTATTTTTAGAAAATGGCAACATAAAATACCATTACGTATACGAAAAAACTGATCCAACTAAACGTTATACTATGGCTGTTTGCCCAATATCTAATGCTGACCCATTAGCTAACTTAGGGTTAGAAACTATAGGCAACAATTCTATAAGCTCAGATACAAACAAAGAAAAAAGTCCGTTTTATCAACAGTTTCACTTATTAGCAAGATTTAATTCTCCAGGAATACTAAGAGCGCATAGTTATTTTACTAGCGAAGATTCAGCCTATCTAGTATTAGAAAGGGTAGAAGGGCATTTGCTTAATAAATGCTCTAAACTTTCTGAAACAGAAGCAAGACAAATAGGCATACAGCTTTGTCAAATTGCTGATAATTTTCATCGTCAACGCTTAGTTCATAATGGTCTAACACCTAATAGTTTAGTAATCGATAATCAAGGTCTTGTTAAAGTTATATATTTTGATCGGGTACGTCCTCTTAAACGCTACCAAATAATTAATCCTATTTATATTACAGAAGGGTTTTCTGCACCAGAACTTTACTTACTTAATGAACAATCTATTTTAGATAAAAGGTCTGATATCTACTCTATAGGGGCTATTCTATATTGGTTACTTACAGGTGAAACTTTATCTAACACAAACTCAAAAGCTACTTTTAATAAACCTTACCAGCTTTACCCTCAAGCAATAGTTTCTCCATCTTTTGAGCGTTTAATTTTACGAGCTTTAGCCGTTGAACCAAATGATAGATATAATTCTGTTAATGAAATGAAATTTGCCTTGGCTGCTCTTGGTACACCAACAGCTATACAAGTGGCACATGCTAGCGATATTGGGCGACATAGAGAAATAAATGAAGATAGTGTTTTGATTCAAGAATTAAAACAATGTTTTGAATCAATAAATACTCATATGGGTCTTTATATAGTTTCTGATGGAATGGGTGGAGAAGCGGCTGGTGAAGTAGCTTCTCGTTTAACAGTAAGAGCAATTGCTGAATGGGTGACAGAAAGATTAATCTCTGCTTCTTTACAATCCACTACTACAAGTCTTCTAGTAGAATCTACACAGACAGGTTCTCTTTCCCTAACTAACGATATGGGCGCAAATATACGCGCACCCCAATTAATTACTAGCGCGATTTTACATGCAAATAGTGAAGTATTAGACTATGCCCATTATCATCCTTCTACTCGTGGACTAGGAGCAACTGTCACTGCTGCTCTTTTAGTAGGAAATATTTTAACTATTGGTCAAGTTGGCGATAGCCGTTGTTATATTTTAAGCAATGACCACTTAGATCAAATAACAGAAGATCATTCTTTGGTAGAACGTATGGTGCGCCGAGGGGAATTAACCAAAGAAGAAGCTAGGTTTCACCCTCACCGTAATATTATTTATCGTTCAATTGGTAGCCGAGATGATTTAGAAATAGATATAGTCACTCGTTTAATTAAACGTGGAGATATAATTTTGCTTTGTAGTGATGGTCTTACTACTATGCTTTCAGATTATGAAATCACTTCTATAATAAAAAAACATTCTGACCCCTGGCAAATTACTAAAGAACTAATAGTTGCTGCTAATGCTAAGGGTGGGGACGATAATATTTCTGTAATTGTGATTAAAGTAGATTAACAGCCAAATAGGGAAGAAAAATTTTTTGGATTTCTATACAATACTCCGCTTTGATTAAGGTTTATATTTCAAAAGTTTATTTACCTAGTAAGATCTCTAGTATTTATTTAATAAAAACTTTTGAAAATCAGTTGAAGTCTATTGCCGAAAAAGTTAGAGACAATTATCATAACAACAGTAATCTTGATAATACTCCTAGCTTTTAGTAGTGTCTTAAGTTAAAGCAGTTTTTAATAGTTAAAATTTTAAATAAAGAATTTTTGCTTAATTTTTATTATTGGCTTAAATTAAAACAAGTTTTTAAAACTCATTTGTTTTAGGAAAAAGAAAACTATTTTATAATCTATTTGCTAAAATCTTTTCTTCCCACTAAAGTTTTCTAAAATTTACATTGGGTGTTTTATTAAATTTAAGCTAAAAATAAACCAACTGCTTGCATTAATTAAATAAGAAGGTTCGCGTAATAGTCGATTATTCAGTAAAAAGGAGGCGGCGCGTTATCCTCATAAATCACCATCGAGGTTTACTGCGCTGATTTTTTTAATGATTCGATGCACTAATTGTGGAACAGATAATTTAGATGGTTCAGAGTACTGTGATGAATGTGGAACAAAATTAACTAGTTTTGCACCTCCACCTGCTGCAAGCCCACAACCAATGGCACAAATGCCTCAATCTGTCCCACCAATGCCAGGTATGCCTCAAATGCCGCCAATGTCACGTCCACCAATCCCTCCTGTCCCTCCACAAAGTGGGGGTGTATTGCCTAGAGCAAATTCTCTTACTAATAACAAAACTGTGCCAGAGCCACCTGCACCACCATCTTTTTCTGCTCCAGCGGGAATACCAAAAACGGCCCCCCCCTATTCATCTGCCATGGCTTCTAATGCGCCTTTATCGCCACCTATGACCAGCGATCCCAGTGTTATGCCTGCTAATAATGCAGCACAAACCTATGGAAAAGCTGCTTCTAGGGCTAAATTAATTATTCAACGTGGTGGCACAATAGGAAAAGAGTTTATGTTGACTGATTCTGAATCAAATATTGGTCGTTGGGATGCTGATGGAGGGATTTTTCCAGATGTCGATCTAGATCAAGACGATCCAGAAGCAAAAGTATCTCGTCGTCATGCCCGTATTATTCATCAAAGTGGACAATACTTAATAGAGGATTTAGGAAGCACTAATGGCACTTTTATAAATCGTGGTCGCCGGCTTTTGCCAGGTAATCGCCACCCTCTTAATAATGGTGATGAAATTATTGTTGGTAAGACTTTCTTAAAATTTGTGGTAGAATAAGCCAAATTATCACACAAATTATAAAAAGCTTTTTAGTTTCCATTACTAAATACGCCCTGTTTAGGATACGGCAACAATTAGATTTGCCGAGGAGAGTATGTCAAGGAACAAGACTAAAAACCCTAATGCCCAACTAGAAGCCGGTGTAATGTTAGTTGGGCGATATCTGATTGTCAAGCGCGTTGGTGGCGGTGGCATGGGAAATGTCTACATGGCACGAGACAAACGCTTGGCAGATGCTTTGCGTGCAGTAAAAGAAATGATAGAAATGTTTTCTGATGATAATCACCGACGCAAAGCTGTTGAAGATTTTGAGAGGGAATCCCAATTACTTGCTAGTTTAGAGCATCCTTCTATTCCTACTATTTATGATTATTTTGTTTCTGAAGGCCGCTACTATTTAGTAATGAAATTTATAGGCGGAGGAGATTTAGCAAGCCGGTTAAAGATGTCTCCAACAGGGCGTTTAGAAGAACGTACTGTTGCAGAATGGGCAGTTCAAGCCTGTGATGTACTTAGTTATATTCACTGTCAACAACCTCCAATAATTTACCGTGACTTAAAACCCGCTAACTTAATGATTGATGATAAAACCAATCGTATTATGTTAGTAGATTTTGGGATTGCTCGTTTTGTTTCACCAACACAAAAAGGTGTAACTGCAATTGGAACAATGGGTTATGCCCCTCCAGAGCTTTTTTCTGGTAAAGTTGAGCCTCGTTCAGATATTTATTCCCTAGGCGCGACAATGTTTCATTTACTTACAGGTGCAGACCCTCAAGATAATCCATTGCTGATTTTTGATTTTTCTAAAAATCCTCGTCCTAGACAAATTAATCCTAATATTACACCTGGCATGGATGCTATTATTGCCAGAACTGTTGAACATAAACCTGAAAAGCGTTTTACAAATGCTTTAGATATGAAAAAAGCCTTAGAAGAACATATAAGGCTTTTAGATAGCGGTCAGGCTATGAAACCTGCACCTAGTTTTAGTGCAGAAACTTCTGGACAAGTATTTTGTGGTAATTGTGGGCAAAAAATTGCTAGTGATGACCTTTTTTGCGCCCACTGTGGAGCTAGACAACCCCTTGCTACACCTAGTCCAGTCAAGCTAACAGCTAAACTAGTGCTTATGAATAATTCTGATATGTCGGCATCCTTTATTCTTGATAAAGATACTAACCTAATTGGTAGAATGGATCCTCATACTGGGATTTTCCCAGAAGTTGATTTATCTACTTATGATCCAGAGACTAAAGTATCTCGTCGTCATGCTCGTGTTTATAGAGAGGGCGGACAATTTTTAGTTGAAGATCTATCTAGTGTCAATGGAACTATTGTAAACGGGACATTTAAGCTTTACCCAAAACAGCCTAGAGTACTGCAAAATGGTGATGAGATTCGATTAGGGGAAACAGTATTAAAATTTGTTATTGGGTAATAGTCCTAAATCTATAGTTAGTACCTTTAACAAGTTTTTATATAAAAGTTACTTAATTTATTATGGCAAAGCAGTGCCAAAACTGTAAAAATTCTCTAACTGAGCGGGCAAAGTTTTGTCGAATGTGTGGTACGCCTACATCCATTAACCAAATTCTAAAGAATAGTAATGGAGAGTTAAGCAACCCAAAACCTGAGACTAAATTGCCAGTTGCTGAACTTTTGATATCAAAAGCAGAATCTTTATCAGCACAAAAAGTTGTAGCACCCAGTACAACCAAAAAAAAATCTATATCTGTAGTTCAAATAGCCAAAAATTTTTCCGCTAATCTTATTGCCCCTCCTACTAATGCTTTAGTAGGCTCTTTTGAGCAAGCAGGGTTTCGATTAAGATTAGGTGCATTTATGCTAGATCTAATTTTAATGCTGATGCTCATGTTATTTATTACACTAATTGCTACTAAGTTTATTAGTTATCAAGCAATTATTAATAAAATAGGTTTAGTAGTAGTAATAGGAGGTTGGATCTACAATTTTTTAATCTTAGCTAGTATTAAAGGTCAAACTATTGGCAAACAACTTGTTGGTATCCGAATTATTAGTGTTGATCAGAGCCGTGCAAAAGCAAGCCAAATAATTATTAGACACACTTTTGGTTATTTTATTGCTACAATTGCTTTTGCTTTAGGGTTTTTATGGTTACTTTGGGATAGAAAACAGCAAGGTTGGCATGACAAACTAGCTAAAACTTTAGTAATAAAAAAACGCTTCTCTTAAAAGTAATAAAATTAGCCTTATACCGTAAGTAAATTTCTTAATAGTAATATTATGGCAAATAATACACCTGTTAATCAAGCTATTAATAGTTCATCAAATGCAGCTTCTAAACCTAAGCAAATTAATAAGCCTTTGCGCTATGGTGTACTATTTGGATGGTTTTTTACTTTATTTATTGCTGTTACATCTACAGGTTTAGTTGCTTACTATAAAGTAGTTAAAACCTATCTAGCTAAAGATACCACTGTTTTAACTACACCTACGCCTAGTCCAAGTCCTGAAATAGTAGTGGATACAGCTAATTTATTAGAAGAAGCTAAAGCAGCACTACAAGCAGGAAATACTGAGCAGGCTTTAGAAAAATTAACCCAATTTATTCAAACTGATACTACAAATGCAGAGGCATATAAACTTCAAGCTGATGCTCTAGTAAGCAGTAATCGTTATGAAGAAGCTATTGAAAGCTACCAAAAAACAATTTCTTTAGATCGAGAAAATTTAGATTCTTATCAAAAAATGGGGCAAGCTTGTGAACAAATAGGAAAAGATGACATGGCTATTACTACCTATACTTCTGCTTTGATAATAAAAAGTGATCCAAGTATTCAATTAGCACTAGCAAAAGTTCTAGTGCGTAATAACCGTTTAGATGAAGCACGAAAATATTTTGATATGGTAGCTAAAGGAGAAGACTTGGCCTTAGCAAGTCTTGCAAAACAAGAATTAACTAAATTAGCTGATTCCCGTCTTGCACTTAATAAACCTGTTAAAACACCAACTCCGATTGCTTCACCAATAAATACACCCATTATTATAGCAACACCAACACCTGAACCTGTAAAAGTTGAGCCTCCACCTAAAATAGAGACTCCAAAACCTGTACCTGTACCTAGTGAACCAAAACTAAGTGCAGATGATTATATTAAACGAGGTTCAGAAATGCTTAATGCTGGTAACACTTTTGCAGCTTTAAGAGAGTTTGATAAAGCGTTAAAAGCAAATCCTGGTAATTTAGGAGTTTATTACTTAATTGGACAAGCTTATCATAGACAAGGTAATTTAGCGGCTGCCTTAAATGCCTATAAACGTTGCACACCACCTGCTTGGCAAGGAACTTATTCTGGTGTTTGTGCTAATCAAGTTAAAATGTTAGAGAAAAAGTTAAAATAAATTAGAAAACTATACTATTGGTGAAAATATGCCAAGTTTGCTAGTAAAATTGCCTGATGGAGATGGCAGGGAAATAAAAGTAGTTAAAACAAAAACCTCTATTGGTCGATCATCACGTAATGATGTATGTATCAATGATCCTTTCGCTTCTCGCTTACATGCAGAAGTTAGATATGATGGCAGTAGTTATTTTTTAACTGACCTTGGTAGTGCTAATGGCACTTTTTGTAATGGTGGTAAAGTTGTTGGTACTATTGCGTTTAATATTGGTGATGTAATTCAAATTGGCGAAACAAGAATCACTCTAATAGCGGATCCTGTCACTACACCTTCAAACGAATTAATGTTATCAGACCTAAATCTACATGCAGAAGCAGAACTAACAATTGCTTCTAGCAAACATAGTTCTGGTATTTTTTCTGTTTTAGAAGAAGTTACTAATTCTTCTAAAGGTAACGTGTTAGGGCAAACCATTATTTCCCAACCAAAAGAGAAAGAACGTAAAAAAGATCATTTGTTAGCTGTAGTAAGTAAAGTAGGTGTTACTTTACTTTTGGATGCTTCTTTAGATGACACCTTAAAACGCATTATGGAGCTAGTTTTTGAGGCTTTACCTGTAGAACGAGGCTTTTTATTTTTATCTAGCCAATGGACTCCTAATAGAGACTCTAAACGTCGTATGCGGGCTAAACCTAATGAGTTAGTTTGTAAAGTTGCACGTAATGCTATGAAAGATTTAACTGGAGAAGAGATTAAAATTAGTCGTTCAATCTCTGAAAAAGTCATAAATGAAGGAACTTCTGTACTAACTTCTGATGCTGCACATGACCCGCGTTTCCAAGAGATGCAATCAGTTGTTATAAGTCAAATGCGCTCAATTATGGCTGTACCACTAGCGATAGGTGAAGAAGTAATTGGAATGATTTATGTAGATAATCCTTATGCTACAAATCGCTTTAATCAAGATGACTTACTAGTTTTAACTACTATGGCTTCAGTAGCAGCAATTAAGATTGAAAATGCTTGTCTAATTGAAGAACGAATAGAAAAAAAGCGAATGGAAGAAGAATTAAAAGTTGCTAGTGAAATACAACTTCGTCTGCAACCACTCTCACCCCCTCGCTTGCCTGGCTATGATATGATTGGCATTAGCTTCCCTTGTCGTGAAATAGGTGGTGATTATTATGATTTTATTAAACGTAAAAATGGACGCACTCTTTTAGCTTTAGGAGATGTTTCAGGTAAAGGTATGGGTGCAGCACTTATGATGTCTAGCTTACATGCTGCGCTACATGCACAGGCCCAAACTCCTCTTAAAACAGCCCAAATTGTTACAGAAATTAATAATTATATTTTTGAGAGTTCACCAGAAAATAAATTTTTAACTCTTTTTTGTGCTGAACTAGATCCTATTACTAATCAACTGTTTTATTCTAATGCTGGTCATAATCCTCCCATATTAGTTTCTAATGATGGTAGTTATAGATTATTAGAGTCTGGAGGATTGCCTATAGGAATTGTTGATTCTATTACTTATGAAGAAAACTACTTAGTAATGCAGCCTGGAGATGTACTAGTTATTTATAGTGATGGAATTACTGACAGTGTTAACGAAATAGATGAAGAATTTGGTGAACAGCGTTTAATAGAAGTAGTTCGCCGTTATCGTGCTAGAACTGCTTCACAACTTCGTGACCGTGTTGATGAGGCTATTACCCAATTTATAGGTCAATGTCTTCCAGTTGACGATACTACTATAATGATTATTAAACATTACTAGATTAAGCTATTAACAACTAGTTATTTTACTTATCTTAAATAAATAAAATCCTATTTTATATTAATTTATCTATTTACTTTACTTGACGTAAGTAGCAATATGCCGTTATTATGTCTCTGTTAGTACCTTAATTATTCTAAAGCTTAAGGTTATTAACTAGTAATTTTTCGTTTATTGACTATATTTTTTACTTAATCAAACAATATTCTTTATTTTAAGAACGCCAAAAAGATAGGGAGACAATTAATGGCTAGAACAACTAATAAACAACCATCACTCACTGAACGGGAACGTCAAGTGCTTAAATTACTTGTGGATGGATATGCTAATGAAGAAGTAGGTCAAATTTTAGGGCTTTCTCGTCGTACAGTTGAAGCTCATCGCGCACGTATTATGCTAAAACTTAATATTCATGACTTACCAGCATTAGTTAAATATTCTATTAAATCTGGCATTACTACGGCTGATGACCATCGTAATGATACTAGATTGCCTGATTAATTAACCACTTAAAAACTTGATGCAGCGTAACATAAATAAAATAGTAGCACCTTGAATCTTAAGCCCTAGCGGGGCAATAGATATATAGGGCTTGCGCCCTAGACTATAATATTAACCCTAGTTCAAAGCTGCAAAGCGACAGAGTTTTTTCTTAGCAGTAAAAGACTATGTCGGCCTTTCAGGGTTTAAGATCAAAATACTAAAATTTTTAAGTTACGCTGTACTAAACAGTAAGATTAATAGCTCAGATATATCAGAGCTATTTCTAAGTGTTTTAAACAATAATATTTCTTAAGTTTTTGATTTAGATCATTTTGTATTAGAATTGTCCATAATTAAATATTTGCCTGTTTCGCTTGGCAAAAGGCAAATATTGTTTGTTGTTAACCAAATATAAAAAACTTCCTTTACCTCTATTTGTAGCTATCCAAAAAAACAACCTTTCCATTTATTTTGCCTCCTACAAAAATGCAATATTTTGTGCTAATCCATTTTTGTTGTTAAAGACACAAAATTAAGATCAGTTTCTTTACTTTGTGCTAGTACCAAACAACTAAGCAATATACTTACTAAGTTAATAAATATTAGCCTTAAGAAAACCCCAAAAATAGTTTTTGTTAGATATCTAACTAGATACTTAGCTAAAGATTTAAGCAATGGCATAATAAGCAATATTACTAGAAAAATAAAAAAATAGTCCCTTATAATTTTAATTATTTAGCAAAAACTCTATCCAAAAATTGTTGCTTTTTTCTTCGATAAATATTATATCTAGTGTCCTCAAGCTATATGCCAACAACATATAGTGACTGAAAAGAATATCTACTTAAAACTACTATCATAATAAAACAGCAAGGAAATGTTATGGCTTCTTTTGATTTTGATCTAAGCTACAATAGTCAACAGATAGATTTTGATAGCAATACTCCCACATTTTTAGCTACTGGTATTGATATTGTTAAGCCAGATACTAAATCAAAAACTGATAAGTCTGGGGCATGGTGGCGCAAGAGTGTACATAAAGAAGCAATAAAAATAGACTCTGAGCGCGATAATTTATTAACAGATTTTGGTAAAGCTACTCTAACAGACCGCTATGTTTTAGAAAATGAAAGCTACCAAGACATGTTTGCCCGTGTTGCTGCCGCTTTTGCTGATGACCAAAATCACGCACAACGCCTTTATGATTATATTTCAAAACTTTGGTTTATGCCTGCTACGCCAATACTTTCTAATGGTGGTGCGGAAAGAGGAATGCCAATTTCTTGTTTTCTTAACTCTGTTGGTGACAGCCTTAAAGCCATTGTAGATACTTGGAATGAAAATGTTTGGCTAGCCTCAAATGGCGGTGGTATCGGCACTTACTGGGGAAATGTTCGTTCTATAGGTGAGGCAATTGGTAAAGCAGGCAAAACTTCAGGTATTATGCCTTTTATTCGTGTAATGGATTCCTTGACCCTAGCAATTAGCCAAGGCTCTCTTAGACGAGGTTCAGCAGCCGTTTATTTAGATATTCATCATCCTGAAATTGAAGAATTTTTAGAAATTCGTAAACCCTCTGGAGACTTTAACCGAAAAAGCTTAAACCTTCATCATGGTATTAATATTACAGACGAATTTATGATTGCTGTCCGAGATGATAAGACGTTTAATTTACGTAGTCCAAGGACAGGTGAAGTAATTAGGCAAGTTAATGCACGTCAACTTTGGCAAAAGATTTTAGAAACCCGTTTACAAACCGGAGAACCTTACTTAATCTTTATTGATACAGTAAATAAAAGTATTGCTAAACATCATCAAGATTTAGGCTTAAAAGTAACTATGTCTAATCTTTGTAGCGAGATACTTCTTCCTACAGGTGTTGATCATAAAAACCAAGAGCGTACTGCTGTTTGTTGTTTATCTTCACTTAATGCAGAAAAATGGGATGAGTGGAATAAAGACCCTCTATTTATTGAAGATGTATTTCGATTTTTAGACAATGTGCTACAAACTTATATAGATTCTGCTCCAGAGCAAATGAATAAGGCTAAGTATTCTGCACATCGGGAACGTGCTGTTGGACTTGGACTTATGGGACTCCATTCTTTCTTTCAATCAAAAGGCGTTGCCTTTGAAAGCGTAACAGCTAAGTCTATCAATATAAAGATGTTTCGTCATATTCGAGAACAAGCTAATTTAGCTTCAACTCGTCTTGCTGATGAGCGTGGTTCTTGTTTGGATGCTGAAGACCGAGGAGTTAAAGCCCGTTTTAGTTATAAACTAGCAATTGCTCCAACTGCTTCTATAAGCATTATTTGCGGTGGCACAAGTGCGGGTATAGAGCCAATTCCGGCCAATATTTATACACATAAAACTTTATGTGGTTCCTTTGTAGTTAAAAATCCTTACCTAGAAAAACTTTTATCTAAACGTAGCATAAATAATGAAGCTACATGGCAATCAATACTAGCTAATGAAGGCTCTGTAGCACATCTTAATGAGCTTACAGATGATGAAAAATCTATTTTCCGTACAGCCTTTGAAATTGATCAACGTTGGGTAATAGAACTAGCTAGTGATCGCGCCCCATTTATTTGTCAAGGTCAATCACTTAATATATTTCTTCCCGGTGATATTCATAAATGGGATTTATTAATGCTTCATTGGTTAGCTTGGGAACGAGGAGTAAAAAGTCTTTATTACTGTCGTTCAAAGTCTGTCCAACGGGCAGCATTTGCTGGTGTAGAAAATGTTAAGGCAACAGATATTAAAACAAACTCCACCAATTATGAGGAGTGCCTTTCTTGCCAATAAAGCTTAAATAAATAAAACTTAAATAAATCTTTAATATTAAATAACCAATCGATAAAAAAAGGGTTAAGTGTCTTCGCTATGTATAACACTGCTGTCAGTCAATCTAATATGGACATTGCTAATTCTAATCCTCTTTTGCTTATAGGAACAAAAACCATAGATTTACTAGAATCTACAGGAAGTTATGATGTAGATCGTTATCCTTGGGCTTATGAGTGTTGGAAACGGCAACAACAAATTCATTGGATGGGCGAAGAAGTCCCACTAGGTGAAGACTTAAAAGACTGGCAATCTGACACCATTAGCGAAGTAGAACGTAATTTACTTACCCAAATTTTCCGCTTTTTTACCCAATCAGATGTTGAAGTGGGTGATAACTATATGAAACGCTATATGCGTATTTTCCAACCGCTAGAAGTCCAAATGATGATGGCTGCTTTTAGTAATATGGAAACTGTCCATATAGACGCTTATGCAATGCTACTTAAAACTTTAGGAATGCCTAAAACAGAATTTGAAGCTTTTCGTGATTATGCAGCAATGCGAGCTAAGGTAGACTACATGCACACATTTGGAGTAAATACCTGTGCAGATGTAGCACGTACATTAGCTATGTTTGGTGCATTTACTGAAGGAATGGCACTTTTTGCTAGTTTTGCAATGTTACTTAATTTTCCTCGTCAAAATAAAATGAAAGGGATGGGGCAAATTGTTTCATGGTCTGTTCGGGATGAAAGTCTGCATTGTGAAGGAATAATTAAGCTTTTTCATGAATGGAATAGGCAAACTGGCGTAGTAACTAAAGCTGTAGCAGATGACATTATAGATGTTGCTAAAACAATGGTGACACTTGAAGAACAGTTTGTAGATTTAGCTTTTTCTTTAGGAGATGGACAAGTAGAAAAAATGTCTGCTCAGGAAGTAAAAAACTATATTCGCTATATTTGTGATTGGCGATTAACTCAGCTAAAACTTCAGCCTGTTTATGGATATTTTGCTAGAGAAAATAACGAATATAAGCAAGTCCAGCCTCATCCGTTGCCTTGGCTACTTCAAATATTAAATGGTGTTGAGCATGCTAACTTTTTTGAAGCTCGCGCAACGGAATATTCAAAAGCTGCTACACAAGGTCAATGGCACGGCGATGAAGGAGCTTGGTCAGCTTTTGATCAATGGCAAAAACAACGTTCTTCCTAGCAATAATCTAAAATAATCTAAAATAAATTTTTTTTCTTAATAAACCTTATTTACTGTTAAAAAGATTGGCATATAATTTTCAATATGCCAAAACTTAGGATTCTACAAGAAAACTTACCTACACGTTGCGAGATTTGCCATCAGTCGGATCTTTTTAATCCTCAGACTGGCGATTGTAAGCGATGCTCCAAAATAGCCAAACGCCTAAAAAACCAAGCTTGGCATTGTATCAGCCATCCTAATGATGCTGGAGTTTTGCAAGTTTTTGGAGCTTTACTAATATTTGGTGTTCATATTTATTTTCTTCCCTACGCACAAATGTTTATGCAAGATTTCTGGCTTACTTGTGGAATATATTTTTCTTCCTTAATAGTAGGACTACTCTTAATTGTTTGTGGTAAAGGTCGTCCAATATTCTAATTAGTTGTTATTTAAGTAATTTATCAAAAACCTCTTTATGAGCTAAATCACGATGAAGCCGCCAATCTTTTTGCCTAGCTTCAACCAAAATAGGATCTAACAAATCTAGTTTTTCTATTTTTTCTAGTTCTTCTAGTTCTTCTAGTTCTTTTAGTTCTTTTAGTTCTTTTAGTTCTTTTAGTTCTTTTAGTTCTTTTAGTTCTTTTAGTTCTTCTGATAATCCACTCTCTTTTTCTGTTAACTCTTCTTCAATCTCCAGTTCTTCATTATTTCCCTCAGTTAATAATTTCTCCTTGGCAAATTTAGCAGAAAACTTAGCTTTTTGATCAATAGATTTAGCATATTGTTCTAGGTTTTGAAATTTATTAGCTTTAAGTATTTCTTCAATTTGTCTAAAAGTTTCTTGTGCTAAATCTAATTTTCCTTCTTGGATTTTTAGATAGCAAATATCTAACAAATGAGGTAGAAAAGTAACTTTGATTTGTTTATCAGTCCCATAAAGCCTACTTAAAAACCAAGGTACTAGTCCAAGCTGATTTATTTCAAACCTACTTGTTTCTAAAGCTAATTTTTTTTCAAATAATTTATTAGCTGTTTCAAAATCTTTTTCTAATATACAAATCCAAGCTATATTGTTAATTAATGTGCTGAAATAAAGTTCTTGTTTTGTGTCTGGAAGCGAAGCTAATTTATTATATTTCTCTGTTAATATAAGCCTTGCTTTTGAAGTTAAGCCTTGTTTTAGGTAAATATCTGATAATTTTTCTAAAACACTTATACTTCGATTTTTAAGTTTTTTGTTTGATTCACAAAATTCTATAGTTTTTATTAGTAGTTTTTCTGCCTTGTCGCTATCTTTTTTCTCTATATAAAAATCAGCTAAGGAAATACTATTACTAACTATTAAGTATAATAAGGAATCTATATCGTTGTTTGTGGTTGATAAGTTATTATTTCTTATCTCTAAAGCTCGTTCTAAGTATTGGATTTCTTCATCTGAACGCTTCTTAGGCAAAAATGCAAGTCTTTCTAACAAACTAGCTATTTGAATATCATTTTTATCAAAGCCTTTTTCCATTTGGCTAAGTGCTTGTAAATAGTAATCTTTTACCTCTTTCTCTGGTAAAACTCCTGCTAATCTATTTAAGCTTTCTAAATAGCGTGGATCTTTTAGTCCAAATCCTTTAGCAATTTCAAAAGCTTCTAAATAATATTGTTTAGTTTTTTCTAAAGTTGCATTACTATCAGACTCATAATCTTCTTCTAACTGCCAATCTCCTGCTTCAATTAAAACATCCCAGCGTTTTGCTGGATCAGTAAGTTGTTTTAGTTTTGTTTCCCAATCAGGTTTTTCTATTAGTTTTTCTATTGGTTCTTCTATAGATGTATTTGTGGATGTGTAATTACGTGCTGACCACCAATCAACTGCTACCCAACCAATCAATCCATAAATTGGTAAACCTAACATTAATAAATAGATAAAACCTCCTATTATCATTACTTTAACTGTAGGCATTACATTAGAAAAATGTGAAACTAGCTTTTTTGCTAGTAAATAACGTTCTGCCCAGGTTTGTTTAATAAATGGAGGTGCAGTCAAGACTTGAAAAATAGTTTGCAATCTAATTTTACGATCATGCTCTTTTGGCAAAAGCCTATTTATTCGGCTTGCAGCAATAGAAAATTGCCACTGCACAGGCAAGCTAATAATAGTACTAATAGCTAAAAATAGTATGATTTTATCATTAAGTAACCACCAAGCTAAAAATAGGACTAGAGAATTTATTATATAAATTACTGTTTGCGCTCTTGGAAAACGTACATAAACCAAGGCTTCTAAGACTCGCCCACCATCCAACGGTAAAATAGGTAGTAAGTTAATATAATTAAGAATAATAGAAATTAGTGCTATTTCATACCAAAGTTGATTGAAAGTAATTAAGTAAATATATGCAGCTACAAAACCACCTATTACCCCAGGAACAGGCCCAAGTAAATAAATAACTAGTTTTTGCAGTGGTGTAGCATCTTCTTTATCTCCAATAGTTACGGCCCCTAAAAAAGGTAAAAACAATACTTGAGTATCCTTAAATCCAAATAAAACCATTCCTGCTAAATGACCTAACTCATGTATTAGTAAAACTCCAAGCAATATAAACACTGTTTGCCATGAAAAACTTATACCAAAGGCTAGAGCAGCTACTACCACACTTACTAAAAATAATCCTGCCTTAGTCACCCAACCCCACTTCACCCGATTATTTTCATCTGCAATAGCTTGCTCAAAAGCTAGAATATCTGCGTTTAATTGGGCTTGTGTATTTGATTCACCTAAAAAACTGGTACTATCTGATACATTACTTTTATTTTCTGTAATATTTTTAGACTGTTCTTTAGATATTTTTTTAGATATTTCTGTTAATTTTTTACTAACATAAAAAATAGGTGCAAGTAGTTTTGCTGCCCCTTTAGCACTATATCGCCATTCCCCTTCTGAGCCTACTTCTACGGCCCAACCATTTTCAATTTGATAAGAAAGAGCTTCTTTTGCAAAGCTATTTTGATTTTGTAAAAATTCCTCAACAGTGCAATAAATAGCTTCTGTGTCCTCTTTTTGTCTTATCTGATTAATCCATTGTTGATGAACTAACCATTGTTTTGATAAATCTGCAAAATAATAAGTGTTAGTTTGAAAGTTTTTTGGTAATGGTAAAGTAATATTATCTAAACAATCTGTAGTAATCATTGTCTTTCCATTATCAAAAATTGAAGTAAAAATAACATCAAAAGAGCGTATCCAGCCAGGCAGTAAAGTAGAACTAACAGAAGCAAAAGCAGGAATATTTGGATGCACATATATTTGGTAAAAAGCTACTTTATTTGTTTGAGTCGCTTTTTGTGAGTAAGCATATTGAAATCCCAAAGAATCTAAAGCTTTGTGTGTTTGGGCCCAAATAGGATTAAGATTTTCTGGAACTTGAGAACTATCAACACATTCATTGTAAGGTAATTGGTTTCTTCTCTGCATCAATCTAGCCCAAACAATTGCATATTGTAAACCTTTGACTAAGAAAAATAACGCTGCAATATATGCTATTATTTCAATAAACCACATATTAACTCCTCTTTAGCCAAAACAGTATTATTTCTAGTAAATCACCTATCTTTATACCTGCTTTTGTATAGATATATACTAAATTACTTTCTATTTGATAAGCACCTAGTAGCTTATATACTATACAGAAAGTTTTATAAGCCAATAGGAAGTTTTTAGCAACAAAATAATTAACTAAAACTAAAAGATTTTTTTCTAGTTTTAGTTAGTTTTATCGAGAAATTATTAAATTTTTATTAGTTTTATTTTTAGTTAATATAAGCTTTGTTTATCCTATCTATTTATTGTTCAGATATTTAGCTTATTTATTTGACAGCTTGACTTCTCAGCAAAGAAGAAATATGTAAAAATCTTCAAGCTCTTAGACCCTAAATAAAATTAATTTAATTCCAATAAGCTGAGATAAAATAATGACCAAAAACAAAAATTTCTCGTCCCAACCAAAAATAACTCTCCATCTTACTAAACTATTTGCACTAATATTAATATTCTCTTTAACTAGTTCTAATATGGATGTTTACAGTCAATCAACTAATAAACAATCTAAACAATCTAAAAACAAACCCAGCAAGCCACCTCAGCCAAAAGTGATTTCTGCAACAGGTGTTGTAATAGATAACCCTGCGGATAAAGTGGCTAATAACACAGAGGAAGAAATTGATTTTAAGCTTGTAGAGGCTCTTTCACTTCTTAAACAAGGGCGGGTTCAAAAAGAAACTGGTCAGTATCAACCATCAATTCAAACTTTTCTACAAGCAATAACTACAAAAGTAGAAATTAGCGATAAGGTCAGACCTGAACTTGCTGATGCCTATTATAGATTAGCCATTGCACAACGTGAAGAAGGTTTATTAAACGAGGCTATTATTTCTTTTAGAAAAGTTCTAGAACATCAAAATAACTTAGCTGAACAAATTGCACTAACAAAACAGATTGAATCAGAAGTTGCAACAACTTATCATCGCATTGGACTAAGAGAAGCAAAAGCTGAACGTTATAGAGAAGCTATTAGTGCCTACAAAGACGCTTTTAATATTAATCAAGAACCACAAATTAAAATAGAAATTGCTGATAGCTATCATCGTATAGGTTTATCAGACCTAAAATCAGGAAATTATACTCAAGCCATAGATTCTTTTAATAAATCTTTAGAATTTTCTCCTAATTCAGCAAAAGTTTTCTTTAGCCTTGCTCAAGCCTATGAGCAAAAAGGCGATATTTCCCAAGCAATGGATTATTACCGTCAAGCAATACAAGTTAAAAATGATTTTGCAGAAGCACATTTTGCACTAGGCAAAAACTATCAACGCTTAAACCTAGCCACAGAAGCTGTAGCAACTTTGACTACAGCAACTAAAAATAATGAAGCTTATCCAGAAGCTTATTATCATTTAGGACTTAATTTTTTAACCTTAAATAAAACTAATGAAGCAATATCAGCTTTTAGCAAAGCTATCCAACTTAAACCAGAATTAGCAGAAGCACATTATCAATTAGGTGCAACACATACAAGACTAGGAGATTTTACAAAAGCTGTTGACCCTTTAAACAAGGCTATAAAAATCAAACCAAATTACCCTGAAGCAGAGTTTTTATTAGGTATTGCTTATTACAGATTAGAGAAGTTTGATGCCGCTGCTCCTCTTCTAAAAAAAATAGTATCTTTATTTCCTGATCGCCTTGAAGCTTATCAATATTTAGCTAATAGTTATTTAAGCTTAAAAGATTATTCATCAGCAATAACTATACTTGAAAAAATTCGCTCATTAAGTCCAGACGACAAAGACAATGTTTATAAACTAGGTAATAGTTATTTCCAAACTTCAAAATATGAAGAATCTATTGCGGCTTATGAAACTTTATCAGACAATAACAATTATCCTGATCTTCAATATAAAATCAGTCAAGGCTACTTAAAATTAAATACCCCTGAAGCAACTAAAAAAGGAAACAATTTGCTTTCTATGGTGTTAACTAAAGCTAAGACATCATTTAATGAAGGAAAGAAGTTGGAAAAACAAAAAAATTACTTGGCTGCAATCAATAGTTACAAACAAGCTACAAGTATTTATCCTGATTATGTAGATGCAATTTATCGTTTATCGTTTTGTTATTTTTTAGCAGGAGACAATGCTAATGGCAAACTTCAATATGAAGAATTGTTGCAAAAAGCAGGTAAAAAAGATCAAAAGAAAGTAAATATCTTAGCTAGTAAGCTGTAAGTTAAATTAATTATGCCACAATATGCACTAGAAAAAGACATTATTACTAAAAAATGTGATGTATGCGGCAAAAGCTATCTAATTACACGTCACACTAAAACTTGTGTACATTGTGGCTATAACAAAAAAAACAAATCCCAGCACCCACATGTAGCACTAGATCTTAATGCTTCTAGTTTTGCAGATGGGATGCAAAAATTTTTATCTTCAAACAAATATTTTGGCAGCACAGAAAAAAAGATTGTTATTCTTTCTGTTATTCTAGGCTTTGTAGGCAGTTTATTTTTCCAAAGTGGACTGCCAATTTCAAGCAAAATAGTTTTTATTCCTCTAGCAATTGTTCTTAGTTTATTTATTGGTTTAGCCATAACTGGAGCAGCGGCACTAAGTAATATCTTTCAAAAACTCGCCAAACCTTTAAGCTCAGAAGCTACTCAAAAACGCTACAAAGAATGGAAAGAAAATAAAGTGACTAAAAAGATAAATAAGGAATCTTAAAAGATGAGAAACCAACAAAATAAAGAAATAACCCCAGGTCTTAAAGTAAATATAGTGCTAAAACAAGACCAACGAACAGGCAAAACTACCCAAGGAATTGTTAAAGATATTTTGACAAAATCCTCTTATCATCCACATGGAATTAAAGTTCGCATTCAAACAGGCGAAGTAGGTAGAGTTAAAGAAATTATTGATTAATGATCTTAAAAATAGCTATCTAACTAACTTTATAAACAACTCCCAAAAAGTTATAATCTTCTAACTGTTTTCTAAAATTTTTAATCTTAAAAGGAGATTGTTTATGTATCAAACTTTTAATCTTATCCCTATACAATCTAATCTTAAAAATACTAACAAAAATAGATTAGATCCTATTTCAAATAACTTCTTATCTAACAATAACTTATCTTATGATAAGCTATTGTTTTCAATATATTGGAATAATTATTTTGATCAAGCAGTTTATCAAGAAACTGTAGGAAACATTAAGCTTTTTCTAAAAAATGCAAATAAAATAGATTGGATAAATAACTTCCTATCCAATAATAGTTTATCTTATGAGCAATCTTTCCATCCAACTTATAATGACAGCACTGATAGCAGCTATTTTGACAAAATAGTTTATTTGGAGAATTTAACAAAATCTGGAAATATTGGTCTTTTTGTAAAAGAAATAAATAAAATAGACTGGACAAAACACCCTGCCAAGCATTTTATTTATGTCATCCGCCTTGCATTAGAAGTTGAGGCTGTTTTTGCTGCTCAAAAACTTTCACTTCTAGGTGCTAAGTTATATCCTCAAAACCTAGAATTAGAAAAATTTGCTTTTATCCTTAAAAATCCTGTTCTTATCTCTAAAAATCAAATATCAAATTCTGATTTAGAAGCTAATTCTAAATGGATAATAAACAATAGACAAAAATATAAAGGTCAATGGGTAGCCTTAAAAAATGGCTTGCTACTAGAAGCATCTAAATCTCTTAAAACACTTACCTTAAAATTTTCTGAGCATAAAAACATTTACTTTACAAAGGTACATTGATGGCTCTTTCCTTTGCAGATGGAACGCCTTTTACAAGGGCTTGGACACCTTACGACTATAGACCTGCAACAGGCTCAGATTCTACAGAACGCATTATGATTCCTATAGAAATTGAAAGCTTTCGCACCTCAGCTTTTATTGATACAGCCTCGCCTTATGTTGTTTGTTCGCCAGAAGTAGCAGATGCAATAGCAATAAATTCATCTGCTGCAATACAGGAAATAAAATATAACATCCGAGGTAACAAAATATTAGGGGATTTACACCGTCTATCAATAACTCTGCTTGCTCAGGAAGGAGAAAATTTATCTATAGAGTCGTCTGTTTTTGTTCCACAAAATATAGATAAAGAAGTTTGGGCAAATTATCCAACCGTCCTAGGGCTTAAAACTTTCCTTGAACATCTACGCTTTGCCATAGACCCATTAAAAAATAGATTTTATTTTGGATTATGTAGTTACACTATATAGGATTAAGTTAGCTATATAAATTCTTGTAGTTGTTTTTCCAAATTAATGATTTGTGTTTTTGTTATTTTTGGTTCCTCTGTAAGATTAGTTACTTTTTAATTATCAATACAACCAACAAATGTAAAAGCTCCTAGACAAGCGATAATAACAAGTTCTTGCACAGCAAAAGCATTATTTTTTCCTGCCTTGCATTTAGTCTAGTAAAACATTTTCATAAGATTTAAGTTTAATCTGTTCTTTTGTCAGATTTCATCATTTGCCAAAACTCGCTTAGAGCTAAATGTCTTTTAAAATCCGCCAAAAATAGAGATTTACCAGGTTTTTCTAGCGGCCAAACTAAATCTAAATACTGATACGCTAATTCTTCATGTCCTCTGTAAATTAAATCTAGCATTACATCCCAGAAAACTACTTCAAGATCGCCTGATTTGCTTTCTCCTTCATATGGGCTAAGATTCATTAGTCGTTTAACTTCTTTAGCTTGTTTATTTAGCATACTTAAAGATGGAGCAGATTTTCTCATTAGATTTAAATTTGGGCGCAAAGTTCCCTTGTGAAATTCTAATATCACTTTTGGAAAAGGGGAGTTACCAAAACTAGTTAACCAATAAGCAAAAGTAGTATCTACTGTTTCTAATAATAAACCCCCACCGGAATTTTTACCTATTGCTAATATGTTAGCATGTCCTGTATCAATAGGCTCAATAGCCTTAATAATTTCTCCTAGCTCAAAAAATAGTGTTGTAAAACAACAATGCGCCCCGCCAGAATAATAGCCAATAGCTATATCAGGAACTCCATCTCCTGTTTTATCTAATGCAGATTTCATCAATCTAACAGAGCGTTTTTCATTTATTGTAGGAAAAGAGTAGCCTTTAATATCATCACAAAAGTAAAAAGACCCATAACCTTTTAAAACTATTTTCTTTTTACCATCTTTTTCTATAAAAAATAGGGATTGTCCTTCCGTCTCAGAAGAATTAAAAATTTTAATGAAATATCCATTAATTTTTCTGGAATCTATTTTAGCTTTTTCAGGTAAAGAAAGTTCATTACCATACTGCAATGTGACTTTATGAAATCCTGTCAGTTTTTGCGATTTGTTAAGCTTAATTACAAGAATATACTCTCCTTGCTCTTTAGCAATAAATGGTATTGATTCATCATTACCTCCAGCTAATACATTTTTACCTAAAGGATCATAAAGCATAAAAGATAAATCTAAACCTTCGTTTGCTAAAAAAACAATTTCTATATACTCATCTTGTTTTAACTCAAGAGCAAAAATTTTTTGCTCTTCTACACCTATGAGAAAGCTAGTTGGTTGATTAAGTTGAAGTTTTATTTTATTTTGTGGAGGATTTATTGTTGAGGCAAAAGATGTAAGAAACAACATAAGTACCAAAAAAAACGTTGGTAATATATATTTAGTTAAAAAAAATACACTATTAACTATAAAATCTCTAAAGAACATTTTCATTACTCCTATAAACTTACTAACTTATAGTTAAATTTTAGTGTAAAACAACCTGTACTTTCTAGAATCTTTTTCTCAATATCATCAATAAAAACTTCTGGCTTAATAATATAATTCTATAAGCATAAATATTTATAGAACCATCGTCTTTAGATAAATTAACTTGCTTTAAGAAAAATAAAAAGTATTTTTCTTAAACAGGCCACTTGCGAGAAGTATGTATAACCCTAAGTATTTGAACTATTTTTTTCTTCACGCGATATACAATAATATAAGGTAAATCTATTAATATTAATTCTTTAGTGTTATATAAGCGTCCAACCCTACCCCTATTTGGAAATTCTGCCAGAGTTTCAGCATAACCAGCAATGGAAATGGCTACTTTTCTCGCTACTTCTGGATTGTCTTTGTGAATATAAGACTTTATTTGATACAGATCTCTCGCAGCAAGCTTTGTCCATTCTACTTGCATTCTGGCATTTCCTCTTCTTTGTCTGTACCCCAACTTTTTACCCACTCTACTACTTTGCTATGTTCTATTACCTCTCCTCTATCAGCAGATTCTATAGCCTGTTCTACTGCTTTGATTTGCCACTCATGAAGTTCTAAGTATTCTTCTATGGCTTGTGCTGCTAAATAAGATTTTGAACGCTCTGTTGACTCTGCTAAAGATGCTAAACGATTAGCTGTATCCTTTGATACTCTTACAGATATTAAAATACTCTCATTCATTTGTTTTCTTCTCCTAGATTTAGAATGATGATAGTGTATATATTATCATCAGAGTGATGATAATATATACATCTCATAGGCAGATTTAAGGCCAGGCTTTTTGAACCATCGATGCAAAATAACCAAGTTATTCTTTTTTAGCTTAACTAATATAGCCTAATGCCCGCATTCGTTCTTTAATTTCTTCCTCTTCGCCATCTTCAAAAGCATTTGAGCTAACACCATCTCGGTATGAACTCCCTTGGCGGCGAATAGGGCGAGACATTGAAACTTCAGGTAAAAAGGCTTCTTGCAAAACTCGCCCGTCCATGTCCTCTGTTAATGCTTCGTCCATTGCATAAAGCGCGGTAGGTGCAATGTCTCTCAAATGAGCATTTTCTATTTTTACCCCTTTATGAAAGCCATCTCCACAAGCTATAAAAATTCCATAAGGAGCATGTGCGCCTGAAGTGGTGCTAGAAGCAATAAAAGTTCCTTGTTGGCTACGACCTTCTAACGGTACATAATTTGAGTCACGAGTAACTAAAACTAAATCTGGAAGTAGTTCAGAGTAGCGACCTTGAAAAGCTTCTTCTCTAGTCAAAACTTGCTCAAAAGCTGGCAGATTATCAAAAGGTGACTTAAGCTGTTTTAGCTTTGTTTTTACCTCTTGCAAAAGCGGCAGGTAATCCTTTTGTGGGACAATTCCGGTTGCTTCTCTCCCCTGCAAATTAATCCAAACACCTCGATCTTGACCAAAGAAGACTTTAGTTTTTGACCAATCTATTTCTTCAAAAATTGCTTTTCCCCGCAAAGCTTTTTTATCTAAAGCATTGTCCCACCCGGCTGGAGCAGCTACTTTAATTCGATTTTCTACTTTTTCTTTTAAGCTAGCTAGCTTTTGTTTTGCTTTCCAAGCAAACCCATCTTGATAAGCAAGCCAACCTTGTTCACGTAGCCATTCATTAAGGCGAATTTCATAATGTGAAGCACAAAAACCATGATCAGAACAAACTAAAATCGGTGTGCCTTCTGGAATATGTTTTAGCAGTCGCCCAACAGCTACATCTGCCTTTTCATACATTTCATAAATAAAATTCTTAAACTCGGTTTTTGCCTCATGTTTATGGTGTGTTCTGTCCATATCAGCCCAAAAATCATGCTGAGTTCGATCTAAAATCGAGTAAACCACCATTAGAAAATCCCAGTCATATTTTGGCAACAGAAAATCTAAGGCTCGTTGACGAGCATCTAGGCAGAGGCGAAATTCAGCAGCTTTTTCTACTTTATCAGTATTTCGCTTAGGTTCAATTATGTAATCTGGAACTGTTTTTAATAATTCGCTTTTTAGCTCTGTTGGATGTGTAAAATTTGACTGCAAAGTTGGGGTAAGCATTCCTGTAACTAAAAAACCTTCTACCGGGACAACTGGATAAGTTGTAGGAACGTTGACCACGCCTACATTGCGACGACGTTCAGAAAGTATTTCCCAAACGGTTTTTGTTTGAATATCTAACGCGCTCATTGCGCGAAATTCATAAGCACCAGGCTGTTTAATAAAAGGTGAGTAAACCCCATGCATTCCTTCAGATGTTCCAGTAGTGCAACTTGACCAGCCAGGAAAGCTATTTGGGTGAAGCGTTGAGCGAAGCGGGCCGCTAACACCTTGAGTAATTAATTTTTGTAGATTAGGCAGTTTACCTTCAGCAATCATTGGGTCAATAATGTCAAAAGTTGCACCATCTAAACCAATAATTACAGCTTGTTTTTTTGGGTTTTTACTCATAGTTTTACTACTGCATATAGCCAAGGCTACGTAATTTATCTGCAATACCTTCGCTAGCAAAAACTTCGTCTGATGTGTTTTGTGATAATTCTTTGTAAGACGTGCCTTCGCGCTTAATTTGCTTGTTAGCAAGAAATTCTGGTGTAAAGATTTCCTGTAAAACTCGTCCGTCCATTTCTGGTGTTAATGCTTCATCTAAGTGAAAAAGCACGGTTGGGGCAACATCTCGTAGATTAGCACCAGAAATTTGCTCACCTTGACGAATATTTTTTCCCCAAGCAATAAAAATTCCGTCTGGTGTATGCTCTCCTGTGTTGTGATTAGATGGTGTCAAGTATTTATCGCTAGATAAATCACCAAGATAAGCACCATAATTGATACATAAAACTAAATCAGGAGCAAAATGACGATAAGGGCCATCAAATGCTTCTTCTTGAGTCAAAATATATCGAAAAACCCTTTCACCATTAGGATATTTATGGTCAATCAATTTATTTTTTATTTCCTGTTTTATGTCTTCTGCCATTTGCCCTGGCTCAACAATCCCGTGTGGCTCACGCCCCTTTAGATTTAGTCTGATTCCACCATCTAAAGTATAGTAAGCTTTGGTCTTAGACCAATCTAGTTTTTCAAAATAATTTTGTGTATCAGACTCTTGAGACTTCATTTTAGCTACGCCGTAACCAATTTCTTTTTGAAAAGGCTTGCGAATTGCCCGATAAACGCTTGCAACTTCATCTAATACACCAATTCGGCGAAGTGCAGATTTTAATTTGGCCTTTTCTCCTCGTTCAACCAAATAGCCGCAATCTAATAGCCAACGAGGAATATCAAATGCGCTATAAAACGGGCCAAAACCGTGATCAGAGACAATAAAAACCGTTGTCTCTGAGTCTAAATCAGCTAGCAGAGTCCCTACAGCATGATCAAGCTTTTCATAGATTTGAAAGATTGTATTATGAATACTAGCGGGTTGTTCCTGATGTTTAGGGTGTTCTTTGTCCATTGCTGCCCAAAGGCGATGTTGGGCGCGGTCGGATTCAGTAAAAACTGTCCAAAATAAATCACTAGGATATTTTTTTAGCAGGTAGCGGGAAGCCTCTAGGCGACGATCTAAAGAAGTTAGCAGTTCATCAGCAATCTGCTCTTTATTTTTACCGTGTAAATTTACATCTACAACATAGCCCGGAACAGCCTTTTCTAGCTCATTGGCTAACTCAAGTGGGTAAGTGTAAGGATGTTCGCCACCTGGCCAAAGCATTCCACAAACTAAGTAACCATTGACCTTAACCGCAGGAAATGAACAAGGATCATTGATTACCCCAACTTGTCGGCCACGTTCAGAAAGCAACTCCCAAATAGACTTGGCTTTAATATCCAGAGTTGTCATTGCTTTTAGGGTAAAGTTATCTTCCCGACGTACTAGCGGCATAAAAATCCCGTGTCTACCTTCGCTAGTACCTGTAGCAGCGGAAGTCCAGCCAGGAAAGCTATTTGGAGTAACAGAAGAACGTAAAAAACCTGTACAACCTTCTTCAATCAATCGTTTAAGATTAGGTAATTTACCTTGATCAATTAAAACATCAATGACTTCAAACGTCGCTCCATCTAGACCAATTACTGCGGCTTTCCCACTCATAGATTTTCTTTACCTAAATTATTAATTAAAGTGCTACACCTGTGATTTCACTAGGAATTGCTACCCCTAATTCTTTCATAATTGTAGGAGCAATATCACAGATATGCGGTTTTTTATCTTTAATATCTTTACGGTTAATTAAAAAATGGGCATCGTCCTGGGTGTGCATACCAGTAAAAATTTCTTTATCCATCAAAGTTTGTTTATTGGTAGCACCTTTCATATCAAAACCATAGTTGGACAACACTATTAAATCTGGTGCTTGATCCATAAGTGGGCCTTGAAAAACATCTTCTTTCATAAAAACTTTCTTAATTGCAGTTTTACCATTAGAGGAAATTTCCTTTAATCCTGCTGCAAGTTCTGCACGAAGTCTTTCATATTCTGCACCAGGTTCAACTGTGCCTTGTGGGTATTTACCCTTTAGATTGATATAGATACGGGTAGGATCAAGGGCAAATGCTCGGCTACCTGGGCCTATTTCCTCTACTGACTTTGGTTGCTCAGAAGTAAAATTTAAGTAACCGTTTTGCTTTAACCAATAATTTAAGTAAACCTGTTGGTCAAGACTAGTAAAGCCATGATCAGAACACATCATAAAAGTAGTATTATTATCTAGTCTATCATAAACTTCACCAATTAATTTATCTACCCGACGATAAAACTCAATAAAACCGCTATGATATGGATGATTAGGATTAACTAAAGCATCCCACATAAAGTGATGTAATCGGTCGGTTTCTGTAACTGTACCAATAAATAACGACCATTTTTCTTGGTCAAAGAGTTGTAAAATGGTTTTACGACGTTTCTCAAACACATCATAAATATCTGCTAAGAAAACGTCTTTAGACTCGCGGGCTTTTTGAGCATCTGGATCAAGTCTATATTGCAATTCCATAAGCGTTGGGTAGAGTTCTGGAGGGTAAGTAGCTTTCTTTAAGTCTGTCGCTACAAAACCAGAAATCAAAACTCCATTTAATGGTTTAGCCGGGTAAGTTTCCGGCACGTTGATTACTACTGAACGTTTGCCATAATTACCAAGCACATCCCAAAGAGCAGGAACTTTAACGCTTTTAGAATTAGGAAAATAGATTTTATAGCTATTAGGCTGTAGGTCTAAAAAGCCAAAAATCCCATGTTGTGCAGGATTCATTCCTGTATAAAAACAAGTCCATGAAGTAGAAGAAACTTCAGGAATAGAAACATCCATTTGCCTTAAACTACTGTTAGCAGCAATTTTAGCTAGGTTTGGCATTGTACCATCTGCACAAAATTGCTTAAGCAAAGCGTAAGGTGTACCGTCTAATCCTAATAAAACTACTTTTTTTTCTTTTACTTCTGGCTGTGATTTTCCTAAAGATCTTAATCGGTCTAAAATACCCATTATTACAACTCCAAATTACTTAACATAAAACCTTACTTAAAAATAACCTAATTCTTCCAGACGACGTTTAACTTCTTCTTCTTCTTCTTCTGAATAAACTTCGTCTGCTGGTTTAGGGACATAACCCATTTCTTCTAGTTTATGGATGATTTTTTTAGCACTTTCTTCAGGAGTTTCTTTTGAACTATCAACCATAACTTCAGGGTTAAGAGGTGCTTCGTAAGGGTCAGAAACACCCGTAAAACCAGGTATTTGTCCAGCCATTGCTTTAGCATAAAGTCCTTTAACATCTCGTTGAGCGCAGACTTCTAGCGGGCAATGGACATAAACTTCTACAAAATCACCTATCATTTTTCTTACTTCATCACGAATTTCACGATAAGGAGAAATTGCAGCACTAATAGCAGCAACTCCATTACGAGAAAGCAGATGACAAACAAATCCGATGCGACGAATGTTTGTATCACGGTCTTCTTTAGAGAAACCTAAGCCTTTGCTTAAATTTGTTCTGACTACATCCCCATCTAGGATCTCAACTTTCAAACCGCGATGGCGTAGTTCTGTTTCAACTAAGTGGGCAAGCGTGGTTTTACCAGCACCTGAAAGGCCAGTAAACCACAGTGTAAAACCTTTATCTGACATATAAATGATTACTCCGAAAAGGAATGATTGTAACAAATAGGTCAGTGTACAATAAAACCCTGGCAAGCGAAACTAGTTCATCCTAAACTTCAGAAAGGCAAAAGAAGCATAAACAGGAGACAAAAAATCCGGTCTTAAAACCCTTTCTAACTAGTTAATTTCTTAACCTGATAAACTAATCAATGGTGTTTTTATCATTGCTAATTTAAGCAATTTTTTCTTGCTAACAACAAAATTTTTCTTACATAATCTCTAGGCTTTATCAAATTCTACTAGCTAAAGTTGATGGTTTAATATGTTGAAAATAAATAAATTACTAGCCCTTTCCTTAAGAATAGTTTTTAGTTTTTTTCTAATATTTATCTTATCCAACAATATAAAAGCCAATAAAGACCCAGAGATTTTCACTTATGAAGAGCTTGTAGAATTATGTGAAAAAGAGCAGTTACCTGAGAATTTACAAAAAAAGCTAACCTCTCTTTTAACAACACCTTTTGTTAATAACAGAGCTTTTCAACAAGGGGTAGTTCCACAAAAACCAAAGTCTAAAGAAATAGGAGAATTTTTAAGAGTAGTTTTTTGGAATATAGAACGCGGCCTTAATTTAGAAGCAATTGAGCTAGTTTTTACTAACCCAGAAAAATATATTTCCCTACTTGACCAAAAAGTCTATTCTGCTGATAGCAAAAGAGGTAGAGAAGTTATTGAGTATGTTAATATGCTTAAACAAGCTGATGTTATTGTACTAAATGAAGTTGATTGGGGTGTAAAGCGTACCAAATATAATAATGTGGTTGAACGACTAGGCACAACACTTAAAATGAATTATGCCTATGGAGTTGAGTTTGTAGAAATAGATCCAATTAGTTTAGGGACAGAAAAGTTTGAAGATATTCCAGAACCAGATAGAAGCGAGTTAGTAAAAAATATCCAAGTAGATAAAAATCTTTATAAAGGCTTGCACGGGACAGCTATTCTTAGTCGCTATCGTCTTGAAAATGTTCAGCTTATACCATTTACATATCAAGCTCATGATTGGTATGAGGAGGAAAAAAAAGCTACCAGTTTTATAGAAAAAGGAAAACGAAAAGCTAGCGAAACTGTTTTTTTAGAAAAAATTCATCGTGAAATCCGTCGTGGTGGTAGAACAACTTTAATAGCCGAGATTGTTGATGAGGCTATCCCAACAGGCAAAGCAGTTATCGTTGCAACACATCTTGAATCAAAAACTAAGCCTGAAAACCGTGCCAAGCAACTAGAAGAACTTTTAGGGAGGCTAAGAAATATTAAACACCCAGTAATTTTTGCTGGTGATATGAATACTTCTACTTCAGATGCTACACCTACTTCTATCTTAAAAGAGCTAAAAAACCGAGTTGGTGATGAAGAATTTTGGGTTAAACAAGGCTTTAAGTATGCAACAGGTGTAGGTTTAATTTTAGATGCTTTTGGAGGAGCAATTAAATTAAGTCGAACCCATTTAGATCCAACAGTTAAAAGTGTTAGATTTATCTCTCCAAATCCAGAAGCAGAATTTTTTACCCTTTTAGAAGAATTTCGTTTTGATGATAAAGGAGCATTTGATCTTCGAGGTGATAAAACACGCTCTTTTGATAGGAAGGCAGGCACATTAGCAAATTCAAACCAACGAAGTACTAAAGGTTTTGTAGAAACTTATCAAGTTAAACGTAAAATTGGGCCTATAGGCAAATTTAAGCTTGATTGGATATTTATTAAGCCTCCAAACTTTACTAACCCAACAGATAGTAAGCAACCTTATGTTTTTGCACCTCATTTTGGGCAAACTTTATCAATACTCAATTTTAGTTTTGGAGAAGGAATTTCCGATCACAACCCAATCATACTAGACTTACCATTTAAGTAATATTTCTAGCGATAAGCAAAGACAAATTGACAGTTTAGTAATGCTGCTGGCACAATGACCAATTGCTATAGCACTCAAAATTTAATCCTACCAAAAATCAAAATTAAAGATTATGCGTATGCGTCGGGCAATTTATCCTGGATCATTTGACCCCATTACTAATGGTCATTTAGACATTATTGAGCGTAGCTCTAAGCTTTTTGATGAAGTAATTATTGGGGTTTTAGTAAATTCACAAAAAACACCTCTTTTTAACTTTGATGAGCGAATAGAAATTATTCGCGCTGTTGTAGCAGATTGGCCTCAAGTTAGAGTAGATACTTTTAATGGTCTACTTGTTAATTATGCACAATCTCAACAAGCTGATTGTATTGTTAGAGGGATAAGAGCCGTTTCTGATTATGAATATGAACTACAAATGGCACTAATGAATAGACGATTAGCACCTAATATTGAGACTGTTTTTATGATGGCGGCTGAAGATTACAGCTATTTAAGTTCCCGACTAGTCAAAGAAGTTTTTATGTTAAATGGCTCAATTACTGGACTTGTGCCTAGTTTAGTTGAAGAAAAAATGAAAGAAAAGCTTCAAGCTAAAAAAAATACTTAAGTTTATTTTGAAAGGTTAAATTAATGTCCTCAAGTATTTCTAAGTTTGTTCCTTCCACACGTGTTGCAAAAATGTCGGCATCATCTACTTTAGCCGTATTGCAAAAGGCGGATAGTTTGCGTCGTGCTGGATATGATGTAATTGATCTAGGCGCAGGTGAGCCAGACTTTAATACTCCAGAACATATTAAACAAGCAGCCCATCAAGCAATAACTGACAATTTCACTCGTTACACCCCCGCGGCAGGAACTAAAGAAATAAAAGATGCGATTATTAAGTATTTTAGCCAGGAAACTAATACAGAATATCATCCTTCTGAAATAGTGGTGTCGGCTGGTGGAAAACAAGCTATTTTTAATGCTATTTTGACATTGATTAATCCAGGTGATGAAGTATTACTACCTGCTCCTTATTGGGTAACTTTTCCTGAAATTGTTACTCTCGCCCAAGGAAAAACTGTAATTATTGACACTGAAATCAATAATTTCCAGTTAACTAAAGAAATGGTTGCTAATTATATTAGCCCTCGTACTAAACTATTAATTCTTAATTCGCCATCTAATCCATCAGGAAGAGTTATTGACCAAAAAGAATTTGTAGCTATTGCAGAACTGGCAGCAAAAAACAATATTTGGTTATTATCAGATGAGTGTTATTACCAATTTGTTTATCCTCCAGAAAGACCCTTTTCAGCAGCAAGTTTAAGAGAAGATTTAAGAGCTAATACACTAATATGTGGTTCATTTTCTAAGACTTATGCAATGACAGGCTGGCGACTTGGTTATGCACTTGGGCCTAAGGATTGGATAGCAGAAATGGTTAAAGTACAGAGCCATTCAACCTCTAATCCTTCTTCTATTGGACAAAAAGCGGCTATAGCAGCATTAGTTAGCCCACAAGATAGCGTAGTAGAAATGCTAGCAGAGTATAAAAAGCGAAGAGATTATTTAATTCCAGCATTAAATTCAATTGCAGGTTTTGAATGTGTTGAACCTGAAGGTGCGTTTTATGCTTTTCCAAACATAAAAAAAGTTTTAGCAAGCAATGAAAAGATCAAAACTTCAGATGCTTTAGCAGAATATTTACTAACACAAGCACATGTTGCTCTAACTGCTGGATCTGCTTTTGGTAGTGAAGGCTATTTGCGTATTTCCTATGCTACTTCGCTAGATATATTAAAGCGTGCCATTGAAAGAATAAATGCTTGCGTAGAAAAATTAATTAAGTAAGATAAAAGAAAAATTTAATTGACCCCAAATTAAGTATGTTTTTAGTCCAGGAGGGTAATTTATGCCTGTACAAATGAAAAATTATTGTGATTATGAGCCATTTAAACCAAAGGTAGAGTCAATGAATGTAATGATCATTGATAATTTACTTAAGTCTGAATCAGATATTTCCCCAACAGCAGTACAAGAAGCAGACTTTAACCCCCTAAAATGGTTGAGAGAAGAGCGTCATATTGCTGGACTAGCACTAGAAAATATTACTAGAAATGTACTTACATTAATAAAAAATAGCCGTACCAAAATTGTCCATCTTTCTGATTTTAGCGAAAATGTTATAGAGATGTTTAACCCTGATGCAATTATCATTAGCGGCTCTTTAAGGGATTGGGATCTTTACAGCCCAGAACTACTAAAAGGTTTTGCTAATATTATCCAAAAAACAACAGTACCAATTTTAGGCATTTGTGGGGGACATCAATTAATAGGCTTAAGTTTTGGTGCTAACATTGTGACACTAGATGGTTTATTACCTAAAGAAAAAAGAAATGGGCGAATTAGAGAATATGAATATCATTATGTTAGAGTAATAAAGCCAGATGATCCTATTTTTGTAGGTTTGGATGATGTTAATTCCCGGTTTTGGCAAGCAGGTAGTCACCAACATGTTTTAAGAGTTTGGCAAAATCATGGGCTAATGATTGATAAAATTCCAGCAGGTTTTGTTAATTTGGCAAAAAGTTATCTTTGCCCCTATCAAATGATGGTTAAGCGAACTGATAACCAATTAATTTATACGGTACAATACCATTTAGAAAAATCTTTTGAAGATTGGAATAAGTTGCCTACTCGTTGGGAACACCGCAATGATAGCCGAGATGGGCGAATTATTTTTGAAAATTTCTTACTAGAAGCCTTAAAACATAAACAAAAAAATAAACTATATAAAATAGCCTAATCTAAAATATGAAAGTTTGCCCAGAGTGTCAAACACAATACCAAAGTAATGCAACCTTTTGCGGCCAAGATGGTAGTAGGCTAAAGTCATTAGAAAAAACTGCATCCATTGATCCTTTAGTAGGCACTTGGCTAGATGCAAAATTTAAGATCCTAAGCAAAATAGGACAAGGTGGAATGGGAGCAGTTTATAAGGCTGAACATGTAAGAATGGGCCGGCTTTGTGCAATAAAAGTAATCCCTCCTGAATTTGCCCAAAATACTGAAGCTTTAGAACGATTTGAAAGAGAAGCAAAACTATCTGCATTACTAAAAGATCCTCATGCCATTGGAGTTTATGATTTTGGTAAAACTACTGATGGTATGTTTTATTTAGTAATGGAATTTGTTGAAGGTGAAACCCTTTCTTCAATTTTACGTCGTGAAGGCCCTCTACCTTTAGATAGAGTAATTGAAATTTGTAAGCAATCTGCTGCTGCTTTGGCTGATGCACACAGCAAAAATATTATCCATCGTGACCTTAAACCCGATAACATAATGATTTGTAATGATAATGGTCGAGATTGGATAGAGGTTTTAGATTTTGGTATTGCTAAATTTTCTACTGAAGATAGTGACTTAACCAATGCAGGTTTAGTTATGGGAACACCTGCTTATATGTCTCCAGAACAGGTTAGTGGAGATAAACTAGATATTCGTACTGATATTTATAGTTTTGCATTAATTGTTTACCAAATGCTAACAGGAGCTTTACCTTTTCCAATAGAAAGCTCCCAAACAACTATGATTAGCCGCCTTCTACATAATCCTCAGCCCCCTAGCCTAATTAATCCTAATATAAAACTACCTAAAGAAGTAGAAAGTGCAATAATGGCGGGGCTTGCTCGTAATAGGGAAGAACGAACTTCAACAATTGAACAGTTTGTTACAGAACTAGAAATTGGTATGGGAATAAAATCTACCACCGTCCCAACACAACCAGTTAAAGCAATTTTAACTAATAAATTAACTGAAGAAAATTTGGTTCCTGAATATGCTAGATATAATAGTACTTATGGTTTACTAAATGTTACTATTCGTCAAGCACTTCTAGGGCATGCAGAAATATTACTTCTAAAAAAAGAAGCTTGTTGGTATAACTTAGTTTTTGGTAAAGATAATCGTCTCTTTAGGCTTTTTGCACATGAAAATAATCCTAGTGATTTTTTAGTAAGAGAGATTCTTAGTTTATCTCATATTACTAAAGAAAAACCTAGTAGCTTTCATATGTCCTATCAAGTTAATAATTTACTTCCATTTTATGTATTTCTAAATACTGATTTAACAAGCAATTATGAAGAAAGCCTTACCCCACAAGATTTTTCTAATCCAACTTTTAATTTATTAGATATAAATTTAAGACAATCTTTAACTCGACGAGCAAAGATTATCTTATTACGTAAGGAAGTTTGTTGGTATAACTTAGTTTATACAAGAGGGTCACTTAATTTTAAGATCTTTGCAAATGAAAATAATGCTTTAGATTTTTCAGTACGTGAAATAATTAATCCTTATGATATGAAAAGTGAAAAATCTAGTATTTTTAATCAAGATTATCAAATTACTAATTTGTCACCTTTTGTTAGTTCTTTATTGGTAGATTTTTGATCTTTGTGTCACCAATAAAACATTAATATTTTGCTAACTTATAGTAATTTTATTCACTTAAGAAAAAAATTAAATACTTTTTTCTATAGCTTAATAATTGACTTTTCAATAATAAATAGTAAAGTTTAAAGGTTTATTAGATTAGTGATGTTTTAAGAAATTACAATACATTAAGTATAGCGTAAACTAAGTAAGTTAATATTTCTTGAATTTCTTGAGTCCTGAAGGGACAAAATAATTGTAGCCTAGGCCGTAAGACCTAAACTTGGTGATTATACATAGCTAGAGTCGCGTAGCGACGACATAATAAACCTAATTAACACAATATTTTAATTATGTCGTCACTACGTGACTCTATAAATACTATACTATCATACGTAGGGTTGAAACCCTACGCTACAAATATGCCGCCCCGTTGGGGCGTTAAGAAATAAAATCTCAGAAAACTTTGTTTACAATAGACATTATTGGGAATAAAGAAATAAGCAATCTAAGTGCTTATAAATCAATATCAAAATTTTTCTAAAATGCTATTCCTGATAATGTCTAATACATTAAGTTAAGGATTTAGTTATCTTCGATTCATTAATTAATTAGAATTTGCCCAAAAAAAGTGGCAAATATAAAATAGAAAAAGGGACTCTAATTTTTAGGGTTTTGATTTAGCCATGAAACAGTGTATTGAATGTAAACGTGCATATGAAGATTCTAATACTTTCTGTGTTTTTGACGGACAAAGACTAGTTTCAGTTGAACCAGACGATCCCTTTATTGCCCTAGAAATAGATGGTAAATATAAAATTGAATCTAAAATTGCTCGTGGTGGTACAGGAATGGTTTATAAAGCCATTCATATACAATTAAATGCCCCTGTAGCAATAAAAATTATTCATCCCCATTTAGCTAATGATCCTAAAGCTGTAGAACGTTTTCGACGTGAAGCACTGCTAACAATGAAAATACGTCACACCAATGCTATTGCAATAATGGATTTTGGTGTTACAAAAATTAAAATGCCAGAAAAGTCTATTGGCGATTTTAAAATTAGTGGAATTGAAACTAAAACTGTTTATGTAGTTATGGAATTACTACAGGGAGATACTTTAGAACAACGCCTAGTATCTAAAGGTACTTTTTCTTTACAAGAAACTAACAGTGTAATCCAGCAAATTTGTAATGCTTTAGCAATTGCTCATGACCATAGCATTGTTCATAGAGATCTTAAACCAGATAATATTTTCTTTCATAAAGATGAGGATAGAGAAATCATTAAACTAGTAGATTTTGGTATTGCTAGGTTTTTAGGTAAAGTTGATGATGAAGAAGAAGCAACCCGTTTAACACAAGCAGGGTTTGTTGTTGGCACCCCTTTTTATATGTCGCCAGAACAATGTGGAGGTCTAGAAGTTGATACCCGGTCAGATATTTATTCATTAGGAATAATAATTTATCGTATGCTTACAGGTGTTTTACCATTTGATGGTAAAAAAGCTGGTATTATTGTAATGAAACATATATCAGAAAAGCCAAAACCTATTTATGAAGCCAAATCTGGCTTACCTGCTATTGTAAATGCTGTAGTAATGCACACATTAGCTAAAAAACCCGCTGACAGACCCCAAAATCCTAGAGAACTAAGCCAAGAGTTAACAGCAGCTATTAAAGCTGTTACTGAACATGAGCTACAAAAAGTTTTTATGGATGCTTCAGAACATGATTTAGAAGCAGCCCTTTTACTTACTTCTCAGCCTGGTAGTGCTGTAAATATTTCTGATTCTGTTTCTCGGTTTTCTACTGGAGGATTAGAGGCAAACTTTCTAAAAGCTACTTCTGCTGATACGGTAGAAACACAAGAAATAGGCCCAGGAGTAG
>Ga0268299_1001225_pt1 | contig 50224 bp, 42 predicted proteins | sample NOBtaG_FD_193484 | JGI IMG/M metagenome (GOLD analysis project Ga0268299, IMG submission 193484) | Activated sludge microbial communities from bioreactor in Nijmegen, Gelderland, Netherland - NOB reactor | ecosystem: Engineered > Bioreactor > Aerobic > Activated sludge | place: Netherlands... | reverse complement strand
GTCTGCAACGCTATCGGCAGATTGCTGGACACCTTCACAGCCGAAGAATGCGCAAACTACTTCGAGAATTCGGGATATCGCTTAACCTAAAATCATCCCGCTCTAGCGTTGCAGCACCTGCCGGCAGGCGGCGTCGCGCGCCTGCCAGCCGCGGCGCTCGAGCTCTGGCTGGTCGTTCTCCTCGACCGGCCAGCCGAGGCAGAGATAGGCGACCAGCGTCCACCCTTCCGGCACGTTCAGTTGCCGCGCGGCGGCTTGTGGATCGAGGATCGAGACCCAGCCGACGCCCAATCCCCGCACGCGCGCGGCCAGCCACAGCGTATGCACGGCCAGCACGGCGGAATAGCGTAGCGTCTCCGGCATGGTCTGGCGGCCGAGCCCGGCGCCCTGCGCGGTGGTTTCATCACAGAACACCGCGAGGTGGCGCGGCGCCTCACGCAAGCCGGCGAGCTTCAGCCCGGCATAGACCTGCGCCCTTTCGCCCTGATAGCCGTCGAGGGCGCGCGCATTCGCGGCCTCGAAATTGGCGGTGATGGCGGCGCGGTTCTCCGGCGCGTCGACGCTGACGAAGCGCCAGGGCTGCGCGTTGCCGACCGACGGCGCCAGGCAGGCGAGGTCAAGCAATTCGTCGACCAGGGCCGCGGGCAGCGGATCGGTGCGGAAATGGCGCACGTCGCGGCGCCAGCGCAGCAGATCGCGGAACTCGGACCGGAAGCGGTCGTTGAACTGCGGCGAGCGCCGATAGGCGACGATCTCGCGAAACACAATCAGGCCGCGCGCGATGTGCCGGCGGCGACGATCTCCACGATCTCGCCCATGATGCGGCCGATGTCGTAATCCTTCGGCGTGTAGACGCGGGCGACGCCCATCGCCTTCAACCGCTCGGCATCCTCGTTCGGGATGATGCCGCCGACAATAAGGGGGATGCCGCCGAGGCCGCTAGCCTTCAACCGCTCCAGGATCTCGCCCACCAAAGTGATGTGGGAGCCGGAGAGGATGGAAAGCCCGATCACATGCACGCCTTCCTCCAGCGCCGCATTGGCGATCTCGGCCGGGGTCAGGCGGATGCCCTCATAGACCACTTCCATGCCGGCATCGCGGGCGCGGACTGCGATCTGCTCGGCGCCGTTGGAATGGCCGTCAAGGCCCGGCTTGCCGACCAGGATCTTGATGCGGCGGCCGAGCTTCGCCGAGACCTCCTCGACGCGGGCGCGGACCCGCGCCAGATCGGCATGGCCGGCATCGATGGCGGCGCGGGCGACACCGGTCGGCGCGCGGTATTCGCCATAGACCTTGCGCAGAACGGCACCCCATTCGCCGGTGGTGACACCGGCATGGGCGCAGGCGATGGAGGCTTCCATCACGTTCTTGCCCGCGCGCGCATCCGCTTCCAGCCGCTGCAGCGCGGCACCTGCCGCATTCGCGTCGCGCTGGGTGCGCCAGGCCTTGAGCCGCTCGATCGCCTCGCGCTCCGCCGCCGCGTCGACGGTTAGGATGCCGCCATCCTCAGCGGCGGTGAGCGGCGAGGGCGCGCTCTCGGTGAACTTGTTGACGCCGACCACCACCTGGTTCCCGGCCTCGATCGCCGCCAGGCGCCGCGCGTTGGATTCGACCAGGCGCTGCTTCATGTAGCTGTTCTCGATGGCCGCCACCGCGCCGCCCATCTCCTCGATGCGGGCCAGCTCGGCCCGCGCCGCCGCCTTCAGCGCCTCGACCTTGGCGTTGACGACGTGGGAGCCGTTGAAGATGTCGTCATATTCCAGCAGGTCGGTCTCGAACGCCAGGATCTGCTGTAGGCGCAGCGACCATTGCTGGTCCCAGGGCCGCGGCAGGCCGAGCGCCTCGTTCCAGGCCGGCAGCTGCACCGCGCGGGCGCGGGCATCCTTGCTCAAGGTGACGGCCAGCATCTCCAGGAGGATGCGGTAGACGTTGTTCTCCGGCTGCTGCTCGGTGAGTCCCAGCGAATTCACCTGCACGCCGTAGCGGAAGCGGCGCAGCTTGGGGTCCTGGACGCCATAGCGATCGCGCGCGATCTCGTCCCACAATTCGCCGAAGGCCCGCATCTTGCAGAGTTCGGTGACGAAGCGCAGCCCGGCATTGACGAAGAAGCTGATGCGCCCCACCACCTGCGGCAAGTCTTCCGCCGGCACGCGCGCCTTCACCCGATCGAGCACGGCGATGGCGGTTGCCAGCGCATAGGCCAGCTCCTGCTCCGGCGTCGCGCCAGCTTCCTGCAGGTGGTAGGAACAGACATTGGTCGGGTTCCATTTCGGCACCTCGCGATAGGCGAAGGCGATGACGTCGGCGGTCAGCTTCAGGCTCGGCTCGGGCGGGAAGATGTAGGTGCCGCGCGAGAGATATTCCTTGATGATGTCGTTCTGCACCGTGCCCTGCAGGCTGGTGCGGGCGACGCCCTGCTTCTCGGCCGCGGCGATGTAGAGCGCGAAGAGCCACGGCGCCGTCGCGTTGATGGTCATCGAGGTATTCATGCGGTCGAGCGGCAGCCCGTCCATCAGCGCCAGCATGTCGCCCAGATGGCTGACCGGCACGCCCACCTTGCCCACCTCGCCCTTGGCCAGCGCGTGGTCGGGGTCGTAGCCGGTCTGGGTCGGCAGGTCGAAAGCGACCGAAAGCCCGGTCTGGCCGCGGGCGAGATTGGTGCGGTAGAGGGCGTTGGAGGCCGCGGCCGAGGAATGGCCGGCATAGGTGCGGAACAGCCAAGGTTGGTCCCTGGGCTGCTCCTTGGGGGATTTGCCGTCGCGCTCCGTCCCCGGATTTGCTGTGGCTGTGCTGCACATTTTGCACCCCTGATCCGATGCCATGACGATCCGCCGTTAAAAGGCGTTGTTTTGCAATGCAATATAATGACCCGGCGACCGGGGCGTCCAGAGCGCAGAAGTCCGGGAACCGTCACACCCGGATATGTTGCGATGCAATATTCATTTGAAATTAGGAGTTATTGGAACAAGATACCCCTCGTGCAGTGCAGCATTCCGAACCGCGAATCAGGGGCCGGCGGAAGCGAATGCCAAAGCCAAGAAAGTGGAGATTGCCATGTGGCCCTATACCTCTGAGGAACAAGTCTGGCTGGTGCCCGCCAAGGACTGGGTGGCCGACCGCCTCGCGGCGGAAGCCAAGAAGCGCAAGGCCGGCGAAAAGCCGAGCGCAATGCCGGCGCCCCACCCCATGCCGGCGCCCTACGACGATGGCATCAGCGACCCGCAGCTCGCGGCGGCGCGCCCGTAGCGCGCGGCGGCCCTAGGCGGCGTCCAGGGCCTGCGTGACGTCGGCCAGCAGGTCGGCCAAGTCTTCCAATCCCACCGACAGGCGGATCAGGCCAGGCGTGATGCCCTGGGCCGCCTTCTGCTCCGGCGACAGGCGCTGATGCGTCGTCGTCGCCGGATGCGTCGCCAGCGATTTCGAATCGCCGAGATTATTGGAGATGAGGACGAGCCGCAGCGCGTTGAGGAAGCGGAACGAAGCTTCCTTGCCGCCCTTCAGGTCCAGGCTCACCATCGAGCCGCCCGATTTCATCTGCTTGCGCGCAAGGTCGACCTGGGGGAAGTTCTCCAGCGTCGGATAGTGCGCGTGGTTGAGCTTGGCGTGGCTCTGCAGCGCTCGGGCGATCTTTTCCGCGCTGTCGCATTGCCGCTGCAGGCGCAGCTCCAGCGTCTCCAGCCCCTTCAGCAGCACCCAGGCATTGACCGGGCTCAAGCTCGGCCCGGTGTGCCGGATGAAGGGCTGCAGCGTCTCGTCGATGTATTTGGCGGTGCCGAGGATGACGCCGCCGAGGCAGCGGCCTTGGCCGTCGATATGCTTGGTCGCGGAATAGACGACGATGTCGGCGCCGAAGTCCAGCGGCCGCTGCAGCAGCGGGGTCGCGAACACGTTGTCGACGATGACCTGCGCACCGGAAGCATGGGCGAGGTCACAGACCGCCTTGAGATCGACCAGGCGCAGGCTCGGATTCGACGGCGTTTCCAGCAGCACGGCCTTGGTCGGCTTGCTGAGCGCTTTCTTCCACTGGTCGAGATCGCGGCCGTCGACGAACTCGGTCTCGACGCCCCATTTCGGCAGCAGCTCCTGGACGATGTAGTTGCAGGAACCGAACAAGGCGTCGGACGCGACCACGCGGTCCCCGGACTTCACCAGGCAGGCGAGCGAGGCGAAGACCGCAGCCATGCCACTCGCTGTCGCCCGCGCCGTCTCGGCGCCTTCCAGCAGCGCCATGCGCTCCTCGAACATCGCGACGGTGGGGTTGCCGAAGCGGCCATAGACGAAGCGCGGCTTGGAATTGTCGAAGGCGGCCTGGGCCTCTTCCGCCGATTGGTAGACATAGCCCGAGGTCATGTAGATCGCCTCGGCCGTCTCGGCATATTGCGAGCGGGTGGTGCCGCCATGCACCATCCGGGTGCCGATGCCCCATTCCGGGCGGATGTCGCGCGTGTAGTTCATGCTGCCGGCTCCTCCGGATTCACGGGAATCCGGGCATAAAAAAACCTCGACCGGTCAAAAGGGTCGAGGCGTGCAAATTCGCCAGGCACCTTTTAGCCGCTTGTTTTACGTGGCCGCAATCCGGTCCAAATCACCACGTCGTGGCGCGCAGTATTCATGCCGTGGCAGCCAAGTCAAGGGATGTGGCGGGGGCCCGCATTTCGCCGGCCGAGTCCGGCCCCGGTGGCACTGATAGTGCGTCGCACTCAGCCAGATCGAAACATAACGCCGTGTTCGTTTTAGATTTGGTAATTAAATTACGTAGCTAGACCTTAGTAGGAACATTCCTAACCTTTTTGCATTGCGTAATCGCAGGTGCGAAGGCATCATTTGTCATCGGCCCGTCACGTGGACCGGCCAGCATCGACAAGGGATCAGGGACATGTCGGAAGCCGCCGAGGTGATACAGCTGCACAAGGGCAAGAACGGCCACAAGGACCTCTACGAGGTCGGCGAGATTCCGCCGCTCGGCCATCTGCCGGCGAAGATGTATGCCTGGGCCATCCGGCGCGAGCGCCACGGCCCGCCGGAGCAATCGATGCAGGTCGAGGTGGTGCCGACCCCGGTGCCCGACCAGGACGAGGTCGTCGTCCTCGTGATGGCGGCGGGCGTAAACTACAACGGCATCTGGGCGGGCCTCGGCAAGCCGATCTCGCCCTTCGACGTGCACAAGGCCGAGTACCACATCGCCGGCTCCGACGCCTCAGGGATAGTCTGGGCCGTCGGCTCCAAGGTGAAGCGCTGGAAGGTCGGCGACGAGGTCGTCGTCCATTGCAACCAGGATGACGGCGACGACGAGGAGTGTAACGGCGGCGACCCGATGTTCTCGCCCTCGCAACGCATCTGGGGCTATGAGACGCCGGACGGATCCTTCGCGCAATTCGCCAAGGTGCAGGGCCGCCAGCTGATGCCGCGGCCGAAGCACCTGACCTGGGAGGAGAGCGCCTGCTACACGCTCACCCTCGCCACCGCCTATCGCATGCTGTTCGGCCACCGTCCGCACATCCTGCGGCCCGGCCACAACGTGCTGATCTGGGGCGCCTCGGGCGGCATCGGCTCGATGGCGGTGCAGCTCTGCGCCACGGCGGGCGCCAACGCGATCGGCGTCATCTCGGATGAGAGCAAGCGCGATTTCGTCATGTCGCTGGGCGCCAAGGGCGTCATCAACCGCAACGAGTTCAATTGCTGGGGCCAGCTGCCCGACGTCGACGACACCGCCGGCTACAACGACTACATGAAGCGCTGCCGCGAATTCGGCAAGGCGATCTGGCAGCACACCGGCAAGGGCGTCGACGTCGATTTCGTCTTCGAGCATCCCGGCGAGCAGACCTTCCCGGTCTCCTGTTTCGTGGTGAAGCGCGGCGGCATGGTGGTGTTCTGCGCCGGCACCACCGGCTACAACCTGACCATGGACGCGCGCTTCGTCTGGATGCGGCAGAAGCGCATCCAGGGCAGCCATTTTGCCAACCTGCTGCAGGCGAGCCAGGCCAACCACCTGGTCGTCGAGCGACGCATCGACCCCTGCATGTCGGAAGTATTCGGTTGGGAAGACATCCCCGCCGCCCACACCAAGATGTGGAAGAACCAGCACAAGCCGGGCAACATGGCGGTACTGGTCCAGGCCAAGCGGCCCGGCTGCCGCACCCTGGAAGACGTCGTGGAAGGCTGATGCGACGCGGGCGGCGTTTGCCGTCCGCCGAAGCCTTTTTCGGGAGCTGGTTCGATGAGCGTCGCCGCGCAGGCCCTGGCGCCTGAATCCGATTTGATCGCCTCCTGCCGCGCCGCCCTTGGCGCGGCGGAGGATGTCCTGGCCCGCGCCCAGGCCTCGCTGGGGCGCCGCCTCTCCAAGGACGGCAAGCTCGACGCCGCCGCGCTCGACCGCGAGCAGCATGCGGCGCACGGCTTCGCCTGGCTCGCCACCTATGTCGCCGCGCTGCGCGCCACGCTCGATTGGGCGGACCAGCTGCAGCGCGAGGGTGCGCTGGGCGAGCGCGAGCAGCTCATCCTGCGGATCGGTTTCGCCGAATACGCGGCGCAGATCCTGGGCGGCCTGCCGATGAGCCAGGGTGAGATCGTGCGGCCCAGCGATCTGGGCCTGGCCGAATCCGATCTGCCGGCCCTGCGCGCGCAGGAAGAACGCCTGCGGGGCGGCAATTCCCCGGCGGCGCGCGCGCGGCTGGCAGCGCTGATCGCCGAGGGCGATTTCGGCGAGGCGGCGCTGGGCGACGAGACGCTGCTGCTGGTGCGCGACCAGTTCCGCCGCTTCGCCGAGGATCACCGCGAGGATGCGCATCGCTGGCATTTGCAGGATGAGTTGATCCCGCTCGAGATCGTCGGCCAGCTCGCCGAGATGGGCGTCTTCGGCCTGACCGTGCCGGAGGAGTTCGGCGGCTCAGGGCTAGGCAAGCTCGCCATGTGCGTGGTGACCGAGGAATTGTCGCGCGGCTATATCGGCCTCGGCTCGCTCGGCACCCGCTCGGAGATCGCGGCGGAACTGATCCGCCTCGGCGGCACGGACGCGCAGAAGAAATACTGGCTGCCCAAGCTCGCCAGCGGCGAGATCCTGCCCACCGCCGTCTTCACCGAGCCCAATACCGGCTCCGACCTCGGCTCCTTGAAGACCCGCGCGGTGAAGAATGGCGAGACCTACAGGGTCACCGGCAACAAGACCTGGATCACCCATGCGGCGCGCGCCGACATGATGACCCTGCTGGCGCGCACCGATCCCAACAGCACGGATTACCGCGGCCTCTCCATGTTCCTGGCGGAGAAGCCGCGCGGGACAGACGCGAACCCGTTCCCGGCCAAGGGCATGTCCGGCGGCGAGATCGGCGTGCTCGGCTATCGCGGCATGAAGGAATACGAGATCGGCTTCGACGGCTTCGAGGTGCCGGCGGCGAACCTGCTCGGCGGCCGCGAGGGCGAGGGCTTCAAGCAGCTGATGGCGACCTTCGAGTCGGCGCGGATTCAGACGGCCGCCCGCGCGGTGGGCGTCGCGCAATGCGCCATGGAGCTGGGCCTGAAATACGCCCGCGAGCGCATCCAGTTCGGCAAGCCGATCTATGACTTCCCCCGCGTCCACGGCAAGCTGGCCTGGATGGCGGTCGAAACTATGATCGCCCGCCAGCTTTCCTATTTCGCGGCGCGGGAGAAGGACAGTGACCGGCGCTGCGACATCCCCGCCGGCATGGCCAAGCTGCTGGCGGCGCGCGTCGCCTGGGCCAACGCGGACAACGCGCTGCAGATCCACGGCGGCAACGGCTATGCCCAGGAATACGCCATCAGCCGCGTCTTGTGCGATGCCCGCATCCTCAACGTCTTCGAGGGCGCGGCCGAGATCCAGGCCCAGGTCGTCGCGCGCGGCCTGCTCAGCGGCCGGAACTGACCCTGGGGCCTTCTGCCCTGCATCACGGTCGCCTTCGGGTCGCGCCATGTGCATGGTTTCGCCGCAGGACAGGTGCCGTGTCGCTGTGATCTAATCGGGGCCTCCCGGGATCAGGGGACCCTGCCGATGGCCAAGCGCGTCGATTTCTATTTCGCCCTCAACAGCCGCTATTCCTATCTGGCCAGCACGCAGATCGCGACGCTGGAAAAGGATTGCGGCGTCGAAGTGACATGGCGACCGCTCGATTTCGACCTGCTCATGGTGGCGCGCAAATGGGACCCGTTCTCCGGCGCGCCGACCTCCGGGCAATACGACACCGCCTACCGCAACGCCGACGCCGGTCGCTGGGCCGCTTTCTACGGCATTCCGCTGAAGCCCGTGGTGTGGGAGCGCTATGACTGGCTGCGCTTCAACCTCGCGGCGACCGAGGCGGCCAAGGAGAGCGAAGGCTGCGCCGCCTTCGCCCGCTCGGTCTATGCCCAGGTGATGGGCGACCGCGACGCGCGCGACACGGATGCGGTCATCTCCGCCGCGGCGCGCGATGCCGGACTCGACCCGCGCCGCCTGATCGAAGCCTCGAAATCCTCCGACATCAAGGCGCGGCTGCACCACGCGGTGACCGACGCGGTGGCGCTCGGCGTCTTCGGCGTGCCCAGCTTCCTCGTCGATGGCGAGGTGTTCTGGGGCAACGACCGCATCGCCCTGCTGCGCTGGCATCTGACGGGGAAGCGTTAGGGCCCGCCCCTTCCCTCGTCATTGCCGGGCTTGACCCGGCAATCCAAGTCTCGTGCAGCCGCGGCAAACTTGGATCACCGGGTCAAGCCCGGTGATGACGAAAGAGAAGATGCTTCAGGGGTCTACTGCACCACGTTGCCGACCTGGCGCAGGTCGCTGAGCGGGATGTGGCAGGCGATGCGGTGGCCGGCGGCGGAGGTCTGCACCGGCGGCGGCGTGGTGTCGCAGATCGCGCCCACCTTGCGCGGGCAGCGCGTGGCGAAGGGGCAGCCGGCCGGCCGGTTCTGCGGGCTGGGAATCGCGCCTTCGAGGATGATGCGGCGCTGCTGCACGTCCGGATCGGCGATCGGCACGGCGGAGAGCAGCGCCTCGGTATAGGGGTGATAGGGCGGGGCGAAGACCTCTTCGGTGCGGCCGAACTCCATCACCTGGCCGAGATACATCACCGCCACGTAATCCGCGAGATAGCGCACCACCGAAAGGTCGTGCGAGATGAAGACGAGCGTGGCGCCGCGCTTGGCCTGGATGTCGACCAGCAGGTTGATGATCGCCGCCTGAACCGAGACGTCGAGGGCGGAAACCGGCTCGTCGGCCAGGATCAGATCCGGCTCGCCGGCCAGGGCCCGGGCGATGGCGACGCGCTGCTTCTGGCCGCCCGAGAGTTGGCGCGGCATGCGTTGGGCGAATTCGGTCGGCAGGTTCACCGTCTTCAGCAGGTTGTTGGTCTCCGCCCGCGCTGCGCCGGCGCTCAAGCCCCGCAGCTTGCGGATGGCGCGGCTCATCACATAGCCGATGGAATGACTGGGATTGAGCGTGGAATCCGGATTCTGGAACACCATCTGGATCGCCCGCTTGATCTCCGCTTCGCGGTTCTCCACCGGGATCTGGCTGATCTCCTTGCCGCCGAGGGTCACCAGACCCTCGGTGCCGAGCTCGATTCCGGTCAGCACCTTGGCCAGGGTCGACTTGCCGCAACCGGATTCGCCGACGATGGCGAGCGTCTGGCCGCGATTGGCCTCCAGGTCGATCTTGTCGACCGCGTGCACGTCGTAGCCGGAGCCGCCGAACATGCCGGTCGATTGGTGATAGGTCTTGCGCAGATGGGCAATCCGCAGCACCGCCTCAGCGTCGGCCGGCGCGCCGATGGCGAGCGCGGCGATGCCTTCGGGCAGCTTCTCATGCGGCGGCAATTCTTCCGCCCGCACGCACTTGGCGCTGTGGCGCGCGCTCAAGGCCAAAGTCGGCAGCGGGTCCTGGCCGCAGCGCGCCGGTTCGGCGAAGCGGCAGCGCGGCTGGAACACGCAGCCTTTCGGCCGATTGAGGATCGACGGAACCTGGCCCGGAATGGCGGTCAGCGGGCGCGAGGTCTTGTCCGCGCTGAGCGAGGGGATGCAGGAGAGCAGGCCCCGGGTGTAGGGGTGGCGCGGATTGCGGAACACCTCGGCGATCGGGCCTTCCTCAACCAGCTCCCCCGCATACATGACGCCGATGCGGTCGCAGATGCGCACCACCGTGCCGAGATTGTGGCTGATGAAGATGATGGCGGTGTTGTGCTTCTCGCGCAGCCGCGCCACCAGGTCGAGCACGGCCGCCTCGACCGTCACGTCGAGGCCGGTGGTCGGCTCATCCATCACCAGCAGCGATGGCTCGGCCATCAGCGCCATGGCGATGACCACGCGTTGCTGCTGGCCGCCGGAGAGCTGGTGCGGATAGCGGCCCATCATGCTCTCGGGATCCGGCAGGTTCACCTCGCGCAGCATCTGAAGTGCGCGTTCGCTCGCCTCCTGCTCGCCGGCGCCGAAATGGATCATCGGCACCTCCATCAGCTGCCGGCCGATGGGGATCACGGGATTGAGGCTGCTCATCGGGTCCTGATAGACCATGGCGATGCGCCGGCCGCGGATCGCGCGGAGCTCGTCCGCCGGCATGTGGGCGAGGTCGCGGCCCTCGAACAGCACCTGGCCGCCGGTGACGCGCCCGACCGAGCCCAGATACTGCATCACGGCGAAGGCGATTGTGGACTTGCCGCAGCCGGACTCGCCGACCAGACCCAGCGCCTCGCCCTGGGCCAGCCTGAAGCTGATGTCGGGCACCACCCGCATCTCGCCCGCGCGCACGAAATAGGAGATGCTGACATTGCGCAGCTCGAGCACCGGCGCGTCGGCAGCGAGGGGAGCAGGGCGGGCGGCGAGGGCGGTTGCGGTCATCGCGGCGTCTCCCTAGTCCCGCATGCTGATTTCGCGCATGCCGTCGGCCAGCAGGCTGAACCCCACCACCAGCGAGGTGATCGCCGCCGCCGGGAACAAGGCCATGTGCGGATAGATCGACATCAGCGCGTAGCTGTCCTTCACCATGCCGCCCCAATCCGGGTCCGGCGGCGGCAGGCCGAGGCCGAGGAAGCCGAGCACGCCGATGGCGATGGTGGTGTAGCCCATGCGCAAACAGGCATCGACGATCAGCGGCCCGCGGGCGTTGGGCAGGATCTCCACGAACATGATGTAGAGCGCGGATTCGCCGCGCATCTTGGCCGCGGCGACGTATTCGCGCTCGCGCAGCTCGAGCGTCATGCCGCGCACGATGCGCATGATCTGCGGCGTGGCGATGAAGATGACGGCGAGCACGATGTTGAAGGCGCTGGGCCCGAACCGCATGATGACGATGATGTAGAGCACGATCGCCGGGAAGGACAGGATGATGTCCGAGACCCGGTTGATCAGATTGTCGACCCAACCGCGGTAATAGCCGGCGAGCAGGCCGAGCAGGCAGCCGAGGGCATAGGCGGCGAAGACGGCGACCGGCGCCACGCTCAGCACGGTGCGCGAGCCCCAGATGATGCGGGTGAGGATGTCGCGGCCCGACATGTCGACGCCGAGCCAGTTGACCGCGCTCGGCGTCGGGTCGCCGAGCGCGTCGAGGTTGCTGGCATTGGGCTCGAAGGGCGCCAGGAGTGGGGCGAAGAGCGCCACCACCACCCAGAAGGCGACCAGGAAGGCGCCGATCACGCCGACCGGCGATTCGCGCAGCAGCCGCACCCGTTCCCAGATCTGGGAGACCGCGCCGGCGTTTTCGGTCATGGCCATCTGCGCGCTTCCTCAGCTGAACCGGATGCGGGGGTTGAGCATCATGTAGCCGAGATCGCCGGCGATCTGCGTCATCACCGAAACGAAGACGGCGAAGAGCGAGGCCGCCTGCACCGTCGCCACGTCCTGCGCCAGCGCCGATTCCAGGATCATGCGGCCGAAGCCGGGATAGGCGAAGACCGCCTCGACCACCACCACGCCGGTGATGAGGTAGTTGATCTGCAGCAGGATGACGGTGAATGGCGCGATCATGGCGTTGCGCAGGGCATGCTTCAGGATCACGTCGCGGAAGCTGAGACCCTTGAGGATGGCGGTGCGGATGTAGGGCCGCGTCATCACCTCGACCATCGAGGCGCGCACCATGCGCACGACATAGCCGAGGTCGTAGAGCACCATCACGGTCACCGGCAGGACCAGCTGCGCCGCGATCGGCCAGCCGGCGCCGGAATCGAGCGGCGAGGTGCCGGGCAGCCAGCCGAGGCCGATGACGAAGATCGAGGCCAGGAACACGCCCGAGGCGAATTCGGGCACCGAGGTGGTGACGATGCTCCCCACCGAGATGGTGCGGTCGAGCACCGAGCCCTCGCGCATGCCGGCGGCGATGCCGAGCAGGATGGAGAGCGGCACGATGATGGCGAAGGCGAGCGCCGCCAGCAGCAGGGTGTTGGCCAAGCGGTCCCAGATGATGTTGTTGACGGCGGTCTTAAAGAGCGTCGAATAGCCGAGATCGCCGGTCAGCGTGTTGCCCAGCCATTCGATGTATCGCTCCCAGACGGGCCGGTTGAGGCCAAGCTCTTCCATGAGACGGTCGCGCTGGTCCTGCGTCGAGAACGGGCCGAGCACCTTGGTTGCGACCTGGCCTGGGGTGAATTCGAAGGCGGCGAAAACCAGGGCCGAAACCGCCAACATCGTGAATACAAGCGACGCCAGCCGCTTCAGCAAGAAAGCAAGCATCCGTCCCCTTCCGGCTTCGCACGCAACTTCGCTCTGGCGGATGGTGCGCCGTCGGCGCCGCCGCCTCCCTGCATTCTTCTTGATTGCTTGCAGAAGACCATAGGAAGCGCCGGGTGTAAATGGAACACCTCGCGCGACGCCCAGTATCGCGGTTGCGACGATGGGCGGGGGAGGGGAGGCCCGCTCTAGCGCCAGATCCAGAGGTCGATGGCCTCGTCCCGGCCCCGGACCCTCTGCCCAGTCAGGCGCTGCAGGCCGGAGAGCAGGTCGCTGCGCCCCGCCGCCTGCACGCTGGCGACGAACTCGGCGGAGGCAACGATCGCGGCGCCGTGCTCCTTGCCCATTTCCTGCAGGCGGCTGGCAACGTTGACCGTATCGCCGGCGACCGTGATCTGGCCCTGGCGCTCGCCGCCGAGCAGCGCCGCCACGACGGGGCCGTAATGCAACCCGACGCGCAGCCGCACCGCCTCGGCGCCATGGCTCTTCAAATCCAGGTTCCAGTCGCCCAGATCGGTCATCAGCTGCTGCGCGGCGGCCAGCGCGCGGGCGGCATCGTCGGGCGCGGTCTCCGGCAGGCCGAAGATGATCATCGCGCCGTCGCCCATGAACTGCTCGATGACGCCGCGATGGGCCAGCGCTGCGCGCTCGATCCGCCCGTGCAGGTCGCGCAGGAAGGCGACCGTGGCGGCAGGACCCATCTGCTCGCTGCGCCGGGTGAAGCCGGCGACGTCGACGAACATCACCGCCGCGCTCTGCGCCCGCTCGTTAAAACTCGGCCGGCGCTGCGCTGCCAGCCAGTCGGAGAGCAGCGGCGAGTGATAGCGCGCCAGGTTGTCGCGCTCGTGCTGCAACTGGCCGGAGATGCGCCGCTGCTGCACGATGCGGCCGGTGAAGGTGGCGAGGCCGATCGACAGCAGCACCAGCGCGAAGGTGGTGGCGTCGAGCCAGAGATAGGCCTCGGCGAAGGCGAGGTAGGTTCCCAGCGCGGCGGCGAGCCAGAGGGCGCCGGTAGCGCTGCCCGCTACCCCAAGCGAGCGCTGGTTGGCGGCAACGAAGGCGAGCAACCCGAGCAACCCGGCGACGATCACGTCGATCGCGAAGGTCGAGCCGTCGCGCCGCAGATACTGGCCGGCGGCGATATTGGCCGCGGCCGTGGTCAGGGCCTCCACGCCTGGCAACTGCGGCGAGAAGGGCGACATGAACATGTCACCGAAACCGAGCGCGGTTGAGCCGATGAAGACTGCCTTCCGCGCCAGCTTTTCGGCAGGCACCGCGCCGTCGATGACATCGACGAGGGCGTAGGTCGGAAAGGTGCCCTGGCCGCCGTAGTGATTGAGCGCGATGGTGCTGTCGGTGCTGGTCAGGATTTCGTTTCCGCCCAGGCTGACGCTGGCGCCGAGCATCAGCTGCAGCTCCGACCGCGCGATGTCTCGCAGCAGTTGCACGGCCACGAGCGGCATCGCCGGCAGGTAGTCGGACTGATCCACCGGCATGGCCAGCGGCACGCGGCGGATGGCGCCATCAGCGTCGCGCGGCACGTTGACATGGCCGAGCAGCGCCGCCTGGGCCAGACCGTCGATCGGCAGCAGCGCGCCCACCGGGCGCATGGTGAATTGCGGCAAGCCGGGCGTGGCCTGCACGACCGAAAAGCTGTTGCGACGGACAAGATCGCTCCAGCTGTCGGAGATCGCCGCGACGTCGGGCGCCGCCGCCGCGGCCAGGATCACCTTGCCGTGGCGCGTCAGCGCGGCCGCCAGCGCATTGTCGCCCGGTGAAAGCGAATTGCCGATGCTGGGCGTCTCGCGCTCCAGCAACAGCAGGTCGACCGCGATTACCTTCGCGCCCGCATCGGTCAACCGGTCGATTGCGGCGGCGATCGCGTCGCGCGGCACGGGGAAACGTTGCAAGCGGCTGAGCGTCTTGTCGTCGATGGCGACAATGGCGAAATCCGCGGGCGGGGCGATGGGCCCACGCGCCATGTGCCGCAGGTCGAGCAGGCGCCCCTCGAGCGAAGCGGTGACGGCGTAGTTGCCGGTCGGATGCCACCAGCCGATCAGAAGGCCGGCGGCCAGGGCGGCAAGCGCCCAGGCGGACCGCAGTTTTCCGATCGATGTGCGCATGATGGGGGGTCGGGCTCGCTGCCGCCGATCAGGGGAAGGTCACCCGCGCCAGCGTCCTCGCCACCCGTTCCGCGCCCCATTGCTTGGGTTCGCCGACGGTGCCGTCGCGGGCCACGTCGATGCCGTAGCCGGTGCCGATGACATAGCCGTCGCCGCGCTTGCTGCGCACCTCGACGCGGCCCTTCAGCACCAGCACGTTGGTGCCGCGCTTCGGCGTCTCCATCACCCATTCGGTCGAGCGCACCGAGGCGACGGCGACGGGGCCGAAGACGTTGAACGTGCCCCAGGTGCGCACCGGCGCCAGGAACCTGGCGATGCCGCGATGCAGGCTCATGGCGATGGTCTCGTCGTCACCCTGCTCGCCGACGAGGGAGCCAAGATTGATCTCCGTCTCGGCGCCGATGGTCACCGTGGTCTGGTCGGAGCAGAGGATCTCGACCCGGCCGTCGCCGCCGGTGCGGATCTGATCCTTCGGCCCCAGCGCCATGCCGGCCTCGGCCGGGGCTCGTTTGCCGTCATGGGACAGGCTGGCCTCGCCGGCGACCCGCGCGATCTGGCAATTGCGCAGCTCGGCGAAGGCGGGGTTCGACGCCAGCAGCGCGCCGGAGGCTAATCCAGCCGCCAGAATCGCCAGCCGAAGCATCGGCTTCATGGATTTCACACCACGCATGGGCCACCTCTATTCCGTTCCAAGTCCCCAGAAAGTCCTGTTATACTATCATTTGTGTCGCACCACCGCCGGGGAATCCGCAGGCGGTCCGGCGGCGCGGGACCAATACGCATACAGACATAGGGATTTCGGCGCCTGCCTCCTGTGAGGTGCTTCACAGGATCGTCCTGGCGCCGCGGGCGCATTCCCGCCAGATATCGGCGGGACCATGGATTCATTCGGGATTTGGCATGCGGAAACTGGACCAGAACGAACGTCAGGCTTTGATCCGGCGCAGCTTCCTGTTCCAGGACGTGGCCCAGCCCGTCCTGGAGCGGCTGGCGTCGCTCTCCGTCACCAAGCAGCTGGGGCGGCGCGAGACCCTGTTCAACCGCGGCGACGAGGGCGACGCGCTCTATGCCGTGATCGACGGGCTGGTGCGCATCTGGGTCGGCAGCGACAGCGGCAAGGAGCTGACCTTCTCGATCATGGAACCCGGCGACGTGTTCGGCGAGATCGCCCTGCTCGATGGCCTGCCGCGCACCGCCAACGCCACCACCCAGGAGGCGACCCAGCTGCTGGTCATCCAGCGCTCGGCGTTTCTCTCGGTTCTCGAGGGTGACGCCAAACTCGGCCGCCACATCATCGAATTGCTGTGCGAGCGGCTGCGGCGCAAGACCGACTTGTTGAGCGACTTCGCCTTCGCCGAGCTGCCGGTGCGCCTGGCGCGCAAGCTCAACGACCTGGTGACCGCCCATGCCGAGATCGACGGCAACGCGGCGCGGCTCGGCCGCATCTTTTCGCAGACCGAGCTGGCGCAGATGCTGGGCGTCTCGCGCGAGGCGATCAACAAGCAGCTCGCCGCCTGGAGCCAGAAGGGCATCGTTAGCACCGAGGAGGGCGGCCTCACCATCACCGACCTGGGCCGCCTGCGGACCCAGGCGGCATTGGAGCGCGATTCGGCCTTCTAGCCGGTGTGAAGCGTCTCACAGCGCCACGCCGGCGGATCCCGTAGACCAGACGGGACGCGGTGAGCCGGGGATCGGTCCGGATCGAGCCGCCGGATATGAGGGAGACGACACATGATTCTGAAAGATCATCGCGGCGCGCCGGTGAGCGGCGCCAATGCCCGGTCGCTGGAGCTCTACGAGACGGCGATCAGCCAGTTCAACTGCTATGTCGGCGATCCCGTCGCCACGGCCGACGCGGCCCTGGCCGAGAGCCCGGATTTCGCCATGGCGATCGCGCTCAAGGCCTATCTGCTGCTCTCCGGCATGGAGCGCGGGCCGGTCCCGGCGGCGGCCGAATTGCTCGCCAGGCTGCGCCAGCTGAAGCTGAACGACCGCGAACGCCGCCATGCGGCCGCTGTCGCCTGCCTGGTCGACTGCGCCTACCACCGCGCCTCGGAGCGGCTGGAGGACATCCTGGTGGAGGACCCGCACGACATCCTGGCGCTGCAGATGGGCCATCTGCTCGACTTCTACCGCGGCGACAGCCGCAACCTGCGCGACCGCGTGGCCCGCGTGCTGCCCGAGTGGCAGCAGCAGATGCCGGGCTATCACGCGCTGCTCGCCATGCATTCCTTCGGTCTCGAGGAGACCGCGGACTATGCCCGCGCCGAGGAGGCCGGCCGCCGCGCCATCGCGATGAACGGCCGCGACGGCTGGGCCTATCACGCCGTCGCCCACGTGATGGAGATGATGGGCCGCTACGAGGACGGCGCCAAATGGCTGCGCGAGGGCGAGGACGGCTGGGCGCCGGAATCCTTCTTCGCCGTGCACAACTGGTGGCATCTGGCGCTGTTCCGGCTGGAGGCCGACCAGAACGCCGAGGTGCTGAAGCTCTATGACGGCCCCATCAAGGGCGGCCAGTCCAATGTCGTGCTCGATATGGTCGATGCATCGGCGCTGCTGTGGCGCTTGCAGCTGCGCGGCCTCGATCTCGGCGACCGCTGGGAAGCCATCGCCGATCGCTGGCAGCCGCTGGGCGAGGACCGGCTCTATGCCTTCAACGACGCCCATGCGGTGATGGCGCTGCTCGGCGCCGGCCGCCGGCACGAGGCGGAGCGCGTCGTCGCGACCATGTCGCAAACCGCGCAGAAGCAATCCGACAATGCGGCGATGACCCGCGACGTCGGCCTGCCGCTGGCGCGCGCCTTCCTCGCCTTCGACCAGGGCAGCTATCCGGCGGTGATCGAGATCCTGCGTCCCTTGCGCAACATCGCCGGCCGCTTCGGCGGCAGCCATGCCCAGCGCGACCTCATCGACCTGACGCTGATCGAGGCGGCGCAGCGCGGCGGCCAGCGCAAGCTGGTCCGCGCCCTGGCCAACGAGCGCCTCGCCTTGAAGCCCAAGAGTCCGCTGGCGCACCGCTATCGCGACCAGGGCGCCCGCAAGGCCGCCTGATCGGCTATCCTCTCGTCACGAACGGCCCGGTGAAAAGCCGGGCCGTTTCTTTTTCAGTGCTCGCGGAAAACGTCCCGCAGGTCGGCCTGGCCGCTGCCGCGCCGGGCGGGAAGCTGCTGCGATGCGTGCGGCGCCCAGCCGGTCAGGAACAGGATCTGGAAGGTCGCGCGCAGCCTGCCGTCCGGCTCCGCAAAGCGGGACTGGTAGAGGGCGGCCGCCCTGGCGAAGACGGCACGGCGCGTCGGCCGTTTCAGCCGCTCCAGCAGGATGTTGGTCTCGCCCATGCCGCGCAGATCGGCGAGCAGGCGGAACATATCGAGATAGGTCACGGTGATCGTGTCGCAATCGGCGACCGGCAGGGCGAAGCCCGCGCGCTGCAGCAGGCCGGCCGCGTCGCGCAGCGCGGCGAAGGGCGAGACGCGCGGGCTGGCGCCGCCGGTCTCCGCCAGTTCCGCCTCCATCAGGCAGGTGCGCAGCTCGTTGAGCGTGGCGGCGCCGAACAGGCTGGCAAGGAACAGCCCGTCGGGCTTCAGCGCCGCGCGAATCTGCGCCAGCCCGCCCGGCAGGTCATTCACCCAATGCAGCGCCAGATTGCTCAGCACCAGGTCGAGGCTCTCGGCGCGGAGCGGCAGCATCTCCTCATCGGCGACGAAGCGCAGCCCGCTGGCATCGCCCAGGGCAAGGCCGCCCTGGAACAGGGTTGCGACCTTGTCGCGGACGGCAGCCGTCTCCGCCAGCGCCTTGCCCCGGCAGCCGAGATCGAGCGCCAGGGGGAAGCTGCGGGTCACGTCCGCCAGCCGGTCGACCAGCCGCTCGCCCACCTCGCGCAGCAGGAAGTCGTGATCCCCCGGCAGCGCCGCCGCACGCGCCCGCCGCTGCCGCAGCATCCGGCGGTCGAAGACCCGCGCCTGTTCCGGGACTGTGTCCTGCACCTGGTCTCACCCTGAGTGGCCAAAACCGGCGGCCAATTGACAACAGCGGCCGCGGCTTCGCAAGCTGGGCCATGCCGAGCTTCGCCGACCTTTCGTATCTCGCCGCCTGGCGCGGCGTCCTGCGCCGCTCCGCGGCGGGCCTGTTCGACGCGGTGCTGCCGCCGCGCTGCCTGCAATGCGGCGATCTGGTCGGCGGCCACGGCGCGCTGTGTGGCGCCTGCTGGTCGAAGTTGCGTTTCCTGGGAACGCCGTGCTGCGCCGCCTGTGGCCTGCCCTTCGAGTTCGACCTCGGCGGCGAGGCTTTGTGCGGCGCCTGCAGCGCGCGCCGCCCCCGTTTCGAGCGGGCGCGCGCGGCGCTCGTCTACGACGATGCCAGCCGCGACCTGATCCTGCGCTTCAAGCATGCCGACCGGCTGGAGGGCGCCGCGACCTTTGCCGGCTGGATGGCGCGCGCTGGCGCCAATCTGGTCGCGGAAGCCGATCTCGTCGCCCCGGTGCCGTTGCACTGGCTGCGTCTCGTGCGCCGGCGCTACAACCAGGCCGCCGTGCTCGCCAATGCCATCGGCGGCGCACAAGGAAAACGCGTGGTGCCGGATCTGCTCATCCGGCGCCGGGCGACTCCGACCCAGGGCCATCTCGGGCGCGAGGCCCGGCGCCGCAACGTCGCCGGCGCCTTCCAGGTCAACCGCCGCCACGCGCAAGCCCTTGCCGGCGCACGGATTCTGCTGATCGACGACGTGCTGACCACCGGCGCGACGGCGGAAGCCTGCGCAAAGACCCTGCTCAATTCAGGGGCCAAGGCGGTCGATCTGCTGGTCTTCGCCAGGGTGGTCCGCCACCAGTAAATTTCGCGTCGCGCGGTCTTGCTTTTCGCTCCTTGACGGCCAAAAGTACTGGCCGCGATCGGGTTTATGCCGGGTCGTGTGTGAATTGATCGCGGACGGAGTGAATGGCGCAGGTCGAGATCTACACCACCATGCTTTGCCCCTATTGTTCGCGGGCGAAGCAGCTTCTGGAAGCGCGCGGCGTGCAATACAAGGAGTTCGATGTCATGACCGACGGCAAGTTGCGTGCCGAAATGCGCGAGCGCGCCGGCGGCCGCACCTCGGTGCCGCAGATCTTCATCAACGGCCAGCATGTCGGCGGCTGCGACGACCTCTACGCTCTCGACCGCGCCGGCAAGTTGCAACCCCTTTTGGACCAGGCATCATGAGCAAGATCTTCAAGGCGGCCTGTGTGCAGATGAACTCGGCGGCGGAGATCGCGCCGAACATCGCCGCCGCGACCCAGCTGATCCGCCAGGCCGCCGCCGCCGGCGCGGAGCTGGTGATGACGCCGGAGAACACCACGCTGATCGAGCCGAATCGGGCGAAATCGCTGGCCAAGACGCCGAGGGAACAGGACCATCCCGGCCTGCCGCATTTCTCGAAGCTCGCGAAAGACCTCGGCATCTGGCTGGAGATCGGCTCCATGCCGGTCTTGGCCGAGGATGGCCGCATCGCCAATCGCTGTTTCGTCTTCGGTCCCACGGGCGAGGTCGTCGCGCGCTACGACAAGATCCACATGTTCGACGTCGATCTGCCGAACGGCGAGACCTATCGCGAATCGAACGGCGTGCGGCCGGGCGAGCAGGCGGTGGTGGTGGCGACGCCGTGGGGCGGCCTCGGCCTCACCATCTGCTACGACGTGCGCTTCGCCTATATGCATCGCGCGTTGGCCCAGGCCGGCGCGGTGATGCTGTCGGTGCCCGCCGCCTTCACCGTGCCGACGGGCCAGGCGCATTGGCACGTGCTGCTGCGCGCCCGTGCCATCGAGACCGGCTGCTTCGTCTTCGCCCCGGCGCAGACCGGCGAGCATGCCGAGGGACGCAGGACCTACGGACATTCGCTGATCATCGCGCCCTGGGGCGAGGTGCTGGCCGATGCCGGCGATGATCCGGGCTTCATCCTGGCTGAGATCGACCTGGAGAATGTGCAGAAGGCACGCGGCATGGTGCCGGCGCTGCGTCACGACCGTGACTTCAAACGTCCGCAAAATCTCATGCGCGCCGCCAGCGAATAGGCGCGGCGCGTTTCATTTCAGAGCAAAGGGAGGATCACATGTCACTGCGAATTGGCGACACGGCTCCGGATTTCGAGCAGGATTCGACCCAGGGAAAGCTGAAGTTCCACGACTTCCTCGGCGATTCCTGGGGCATCCTGTTCTCGCACCCGAAGGATTTCACGCCGGTCTGCACCACCGAACTCGGCTACATGGCCAAGCTGAAGCCGGAATTCGACAAGCGTAACACCAAGATCCTGGGCCTCAGCGTCGATCCCGTCGGCAACCACGAGAAATGGGCCGCCGACATCGAGGAGACGCAGGGCGCCAAGGTCACCTATCCGTTGATCGCCGATTCCGATCTGCGCGTGGCCAAGGCCTATGACATGCTCCCCGCCGGCGCCGGCACCACGTCCGAGGGCCGCACCGCCGTCGACAATGCGACCGTGCGCTCGGTCTTCATCATCGGCCCGGACAAGAAGGTGAAGGCGATGCTCACCTATCCGATGTCGACGGGCCGCAACTTCGACGAGGTGCTGCGGCTGCTGGATTCCTGCCAGCTCACCGCCAAGCACACGGTGGCGACGCCGGTGAACTGGAAGCCGGGCGAGGACGTCATCATCCCGCCTTCCGTCTCCGACGAGCAGGCCAAGGCCAAGTATCCCAACGGCTGGAAGACGCTGAAGCCCTATCTGCGCGTCATGCCGCAGCCGAAATAGTTCGCCGCTCACATCGAAAAAAACGGCCGGCGCTCGTGCCGGCCGTTTTTGCGCCCGCTTGGGACAGCGCCCTTCACGGACGATCTCGCTACACGCCTCCAGGCGCTATGCTTTGCCGACGGTGGCCGTGCGTGCCGTCCGCTCACCATAGCGCATGGATGAGTCCCACGAGGGCAAAGGCGGCCGCGATGGCAAACGCCCATCGCTGGGCTGCGATAGCGCCGTCAGGGTCGCGTTGCTCCTGCCGGCGCGAGGAGCCGGCGCCGTAGTCGACACGCCGCAATCCTGTCATGACACCCTCCTTCTAATCGGCCTGAACGGCGAATCCAGTGTGGCCTGCTCCTTGCCCGTGCTCGGTCCAGGTTGTGGCTTGCGAAGTTCCAGTCAAGCGGATGGTCGTTCGCCGCTGTGTCGTTCGTGCAGCGATTCTGGTCGTCGAGATGGTAGGCGTGTTTCCAGACGCCGCGGATCGACCGGGACGACTGGCCTTGGACAAGCGGTGCGTCGGGCGAGCAGGGCAATCGTGGCAGGGCCAGTTGCACCGATTTTCTCCACTCGGCGCGACAACTAAATCGAAACTTGAATCAGGTCCCGGGGCTTGCCAAGCGAATTTTCGTGCAGGTTAATATCGACGTCGTCGATACCATTCGCGCAGAAGGCGGGCGAAGCCGTGCCGAACGCGAGGATCGAGTTCAGCGGCGGGAAGTCCGCCGAGGGCGGGGCGCTGCGCTCAATCCGTCGCGAAATCTCCCTCCCGGTTCGCGACGGCAATCCAGACGGCTCGTCCGACGTGAGCCAGAAGACCGGCGAAGGTGGCGAGCCAGGCGGAGACGGCGACATATATGAAGACGTTCGGGATTGCGGCAAGGAACGGCAGATCCAAAGCCTTCGAAAGCTGAAAGGTTCCAGTCGTGTACATGCCGAGCGGGAACACCATTCCCCAGAATTGCGGTTCGTAGGTCAGCCTGTCTTTCCGTATCAAATAGCGCCAAACCATCAGCGCCAGCAGAAATGGAATCCACCACGTGGCCGCGGCCCAGAAGAACAGCGTAAAGCCCTTGAGAAACGGCAAATAGCCTGCCAGCAGCGGCCATCGGTCCGCCCGCAGGATCAGCGTCGAGCCGGCGAGAGTCGTGATTGCGACCGCGCCCATGTTGATCCAGTAAGGCGGACCAAAATCGCTTGCCGCAAGTCGCACAAAGGTCAGGCGATAGAAAATCAACGGGATGATGGCAAGGTAAAGCATGCAGCCGATCATGAACATCGCGAGAGAGAGAAACTGAATCTCCATCGGCGGCGCAGCCTGCACATCCAGCACGCCGCGCAGCACGACGATCGACTGCGTGGCAACCGCGGCGATGAGCCAAGCGCCATTGATCCCGCCCGCCAGCGACGGCTTTCTCTCGCGCACCGTGACGGCGGTGAAGAACGCATACATCACCAACGCCCACAGGCCTGATCCGGCATACCAGAGCGCGCCCGCCAACGTATGGGCGCCCACGACGACCGCATTCTGCGTCCCGAGGACACAGGTTCCGGCTACCAGCGTAAAAAAACCCGGTGCGCGCTGATGGTTGAAGAGGTCCTCTTTGATCTTGGTGCGATATCGGAACAAGCGCAGCAGGGTTAGCGCCCAAAGAGCCAGATAGGCGGCCCAGTTGATGCCGACGAGGACATGGGCGAATAGCGAGAATCCCAGCAGTTCGCAGGCAATCGATACCACGCCTGTCGCCATGACCAGGGCAAAATACCCGGGAAACAAGGTCTCCGCAGCCGCGAGCACCAGTCGACGCAAGTTCGACGCACTCTGTCTGCTGTGAATCGTCTTGGTCATCCTGTCAACGCGCGGCCGGAGATGGGGCGGAATGAGGAAAGACAAGTATTGCCGGCGGGCTTCCGGCATTGACCTGCGTATTCTCCAGGGGACATGCCGGCAGCCGATCGGGAACTGGAGGTCTCGTGCCGCTTGCGGCTCGCGCACAGCCAGCCCGACGCTCGCCAGCATCCGAGATTTGCCGCGACTCCGCAAGGATGACTTTGACCGCGCGTTGCGCTGGATCTGCCCGCTTGCCCGCGCGAACGTGGCCTATGTCCGGGCGACGACAAGATAGCTCAGATAGACGATATAGGAGCCGACGAAGAACGCCGCCTCGGGCCGGCTGACCTGTCGGCCGCTGATGAAGACCGGGATGCAGGCAAGTGCCACCAGGGCCATTACCGGGATGTCCAGTGTGATGAGGCCCCGCGGGACGGGGATGGCATCGGGCGACAGCAGGCAGGTGGCGCCGAGGATGAACACGATGTTGTAGACGCTGCTGCCCAGCAGGTTGCCGATCGCGATGTCGCGGCGGTTCTGCAGGGTCGAGATCAGGGTGGTGACGAACTCCGGCGACGAGGTGCCGATGGCCACGATTGTCAGGCCGATGAAGGCGTCGGATACACCCCACAGCCGCGCGATCGAAACGGCGCCGTCGACCAGCCAGTCGGCGCCGAAAACGATGACGATGATGCCGCCGGTCAGCGCGGCCAGGGGCTGGAGAAAGTCGCGCCGGATGCGCCCGGTGAGCTGGTTGACCGGGTATTCCTCCTTGAACTCCCTCCTCATCGCGCGGCTTTCGCGACGTGCCGCACGGACCACGAGCGCGGTATAGAAGGCGCCCAGCGCGACCAGGATGCCGCCTTCGATCGGCGTCAGGTTGCCGTCGAGCGACAGGGCCCAGAGGGCCACGGCGGCGAAGACCATCGCCGGCAGGTCGAGTTTCAGGGTCTGCAGATGCAGCGCGAGCGGGGAAATCAGCGCGCTCATGCCGAGAATGAGGAGAATGTTCGCGGTATTGGTGCCGGCGATGTTTCCCACCGCCAGGGCGCCGTTGCCCTTGTAGGCGGCGTCGATGCCTACCGCAAGCTCCGGCGCGCTCGTGCCGACTGCGACGATCGTCAGCCCCACGATGATCGGCGGCACGCCGAGCCGACCCGCCAGCGTACTGCCGCCGCGAGTGAGAAGCTCCGCGCCCACAATCAGGGCCAGGAGGCCGGCCAGGCACAATCCGATCGCCGTCAGCATGCGCAGCAATATATCGTCATGCGCTCCGGCGCTGTCCAGATCGTGCCAAGGCGGACGCAGTCATATCGTCGCACCTGGGGCGGCATATTCCGGTCGCGTCGAAGGTCGTATCGACTATGATGGCGACGCCGGCGCGCAACCGTCAGTCACCGAAGCGGAGCAAGCAAAATGGCAGCATTTCCCTGGGCAAAGGGGCCGCCGAAGAAAATTCTCCTGGCCACTGATCTCAGTTGCCGATGCGACCGCGCCCTGGATCGTGCGGCACAGCTGGCGCGACAGTGGGATTCTCACCTGCTCGCGGTGCATGTCCTGGACCCGGGCGAGATGATTCTCGCCGAATCGCGCGTCGACGATTTGGTGCGCTGGCGGCCGCCGCAGCGCGTCAGCATGGCGAAGGCCCGGATCCAGCGCGATCTCCTGCAGGAACTGCCCCATATCCTGGTTCGCGTGGAAGAGGGCAATCCGGCCCAGGTGATCGGCGAAGTGGCGCGCGCGGAGAAATGCGATCTCATCGTGACCGGCATTGCGCGAGACGAGGTGTTCGGCCTCCATCTCCTCGGCGCGACAGTGGAGCGGCTGGTCCGCCGCACACCAATTCCAATTCTAATCGTCAAAGCCCGCACCCGGCCGTATCGCGAGGTCGTCGTGGCGACCGACTTCTCCGACCACTCGATCCACGCGCTGAACGCGGCCGCCAAGTTCTTCCCCGAGGCGTCGCTGACCCTGTTTCACGCCTTTGAACTGCCGTTCGCCGGCCTGCTCGACAAGCGCGGCCTCGGCGATCCGTTCGGCGAGCTGGAGCGGGAGGCCTGCGAGAAATTCCTCGCCAGCTCCGATCTCAGCGCGGATCGGCGCCGCAGCATCAAGGTTGTCATCAAGAACGGGTCGCCGGAAGCCGCGCTTCGCGACTACATGCTGGAGGGAGGCGTCAACCTGGTGGCGCTCGCCACGCACGGCCGTAGCGGCATCTACGACGCCTTGATCGGTAGCGTCGCCAAGCGGATTCTCGAGACCGCTCCGGGCGACGTTCTGCTGCTGCGCGATCCACGGACGCTCAGTCGCCGCTGAGCCACTACGCGGGGCGACCGCGCATCACTTCAGGCGTTGCGCCACCAGGCGCTGGACGATGGCCGGCTTCGGTTCGCTTACCTCGCCGCATTCGTAGGCCAGCACGGCGAAGCCGTAGCGCAGCGCGAATTGCAGCAACTCGCCGGGCTCGAGCAGGAAGTCGGGATTGCTCGGCTTGCCGAAGCGTTCGTTGCCCTGTCCGAAGGTCTCGTAGATCAAGATGCCATGCGGCGCCAGCGCGGCGGCGATGTGCGGGAAAAGCGGCCGGTGGAGGTAGTTGGTCACCACGATGCCGGCGAATTCGCGGTCTTCCAGCGGCCAGTCGGAGCCATCCTCCAAATCGGCCTCGATCACCTCCAGGCGCGAACCGGCAAGGGGGGCCAGCGTCGCGACATCCCGGTCCACGGCCGTCACCACCAAACCCAAATCATTGAAATACTTGGCGTGCCGGCCGCTGCCGGCAGCCAGGTCCAGGACCCGGCCATGGGCCGGGACCAGCCCGCCGAAGCGCCGCACCCAGGGGGAGGGCGGCAGGATTGTGTTCCCTAACATATTCCCCGCGCTCATGCTCATTGGTGCCATGCCTCTTTGGGGCTTGTGAAACCGGCGCCCAGCGACAATTGTCTTGTCCGAACGTTTCCACCCGAACCCGATCGCGACGCATGATTCTGTATCAACTCCGCTGCGGCAAGGACCACGAATTCGAGGCCTGGTTCAAGGACGGCCAGACCTGCGATCGTCAGCTCTCGCGCAAATCCGTCGAATGCCCCGTCTGCGGCAACCGCAAGGTGGCCAAGGCGCTGATGGCGCCGCGCATCGGCGCATCCGAGAAGAACCTGCCGGCAAAGCCGCAGCCCGCTCCGCAGGACATGGCGGTGATGGCGGGCACCATGCGCGAGCATCTGCAGGCGATCCGCGCCAAGGTCGAGGAGAACTGCGACTATGTCGGCGACAAGTTCGCCGACGAGGCGCGCAAGATCCATTACGGCGAAACGGAAGCCCGCGGCATCTATGGCGAGGCGACCGACGCGCAGCACCAGGAACTGGTGGAAGAGGGCGTCGAGGTTGCGCGCATCCCCTGGCTGCCGCGCTCGGACGCCTGAACGAGCTTGCGCTCGACCCCAAACGGCGGCAAGACAGCCGCCGTTCTCATTTGGCGGCGAAGCGCTCTGGGCCGCAGGGCTTCAACAGCGGGTCGCGGCGGCCATCCAGGATCTCCTCCGCCGCGAACATTCCGACGACCGGCGCCAGGGTGATGCCGGAATGCATCACGGCGAGGTAGAGCCCATCGATCGTCGGCACGCGCCCGATGATCGGATATCCGTCGCCTGGCATAGGCCGGAAGCCCACGGTGTGGTGGGAATATTCCAGGGCATTGCCGTCCTTCAGCATGCCCCGCATGGTTTCGAAAAGTTCGCGCGCCGCCCTCTCCGCCTCCCCGCCAGGATCGCTGCCGCCGAAATCGGCGCCCGCCAGCAAGCATCCCGTCGCGGTTTGGCGCACATGCAGGCACGGCGACATGACGAGGCCGTTCAGCAGCCTCGCATGCGGCCGGCTGGAGATGAGGAGGCCGGGCGGCGCGTCGAGCGGCGGTGCGAAGTCGAGCCCAGCGGTGAGTTTGGCGGTGCCAGCCCCGGCAGCGACGACCACCTCGTCCGCTTCGAGGGCGCCCGCTGACGTCTCGACCGCGGTGACACGGCCGTTCCACTCACGCAGCGCCAGCACCTCGCGCGGCGCGACAATTTCCGCGCCGAGGCCGATGGCGGCGGCGAGCAAGGCTTCGGCGGCGGGCAGGGGTTCGACCGATCCCTCTTCAGCCACGTGCAGCGCCAGGTCCGGCGGATTGCGCAATTGCGGCTCGATCCGCGCCGCTTCCGCGCGATCCACGCGGCGGATACCGTAGCCCCAGGCACCGTGCTCGCGCGCATAGGCTTCCAGTTCATCCTGCGGCAAGTCCCACAGCAGCCCGCCGGCCCAATTGACCTTGATGGCCGGGACGTCCTTCTCGAGCCGCCGCCATGCCGCCATGGAGCGGAGACGCAGGCGGAAATAGGGCTCGGGGTTGCCCCAGCTGGCGTTGATCCAGGCCCAGGAGTTGCGGGTGGCGGCACCGCCGGGCGCGCCGGCGTCGAGAACCGTCACGCGCGCGCCGGCGCGCGCCAAATGCCAGGCGATGGAGGCGCCGATGATGCCGGCGCCGATGATGAGGACATGTTTCGTCATCGGGGGAATCAGGCCGGCTTCGCCGCCAGCATGTAATTGACGTCGAGGTCGCGGGTCAGCGACCAGCGCTCGGTCAGCGGGTTGAACGTGACGCCGGTCATCTGGTCGACGGTCATGCCGGCGCGGCGCAGCGCCTGGGCGAGTTCCGACGGCTTCACGAATTTGCACCAGTCATGGGTCCCGCGCGGCAGCCAGCGCAGCACGTATTCCGCCCCGACGATGGCGAGGGCGAAGGCCTTGGCGGTGCGGTTGAGCGTCGCCAGGAACAGCAGCCCGCCCGGCTTGACCAGCTGGGCGCAATCCTGGATGAAGGCGCCGACATCGGCCACGTGTTCCACCACTTCCATAGCGAGCACGATGTCGTAGCGGTTGCCGGTCGCGATCAGATCCTCGGCGGCGCAGGGCAGGTAGGTGATCTTCAACCCCGCCTGCTCGGCATGGGTGCGCGCCACGCCGATGTTGCGTGGGGCGGGGTCGATGCCGGTGACCTCGGCGCCCAGGCGGCGCATCGGCTCGGTCAGCAGCCCGCCGCCACATCCCACTTCCAGCAACGAGAGGCCGGCGAAGGGCGACTCGCCCGCCGCGTCGCGGTCGAAATGCGCGGCGGCGACATCGCGGATATAGGCGATGCGGATCGGGTTGAAGCGGTGCAGCGGCTTGAAGTCGCCGGTGGGGTCCCACCAGGCCTCGGCCATGGCGGTGAACTTGGCGATCTCGCTCGCATCCACCGTGGTGGAGGGGCGGGGCTGATCGGCGGCGGCGTGCGGAGCGTGGTGGTGTGAACTCATCGAAAATGGCCGAATCTGGCGGGTTTGCGCCGCTGGGACGAGGCTCGAGGTCTTGCCTCGCAAGGGCGAGTTGAGTATGGATACCCGCCACCGGCAAGACAATTCCTTTCCGGCCGGTTTTCCAAGGATTTTAAGGGCTTCACCGTCAATGAACGCGCCAGCGAGGACCCGGACACGCGTGGTCATGAAGTTCGGCGGCACCTCGGTGGCGAACATCGAGCGCATCCGCGCCGTCGCCCTGCGGGTGAAGCGCGAGGTCGATGCCGGCAACGAGGTCGCGGTGGTGGTTTCGGCCATGTCCGGCGTCACCAACCAGATGGTCGCCTGGTGCGGCGAGTTGTCGCCGCTCTATGACGCGCGCGAGTATGACGTGGTGGTCGCCTCGGGCGAGCAGGTGACGAGCGGCCTGCTGGCCATCGCGCTGCAGACGATCGGGGTGAACGCCCGCTCCTGGCTCGGCTGGCAGATCCCGATCGAGACCGACGACGCCCATGGCAAGGCGCGCATCGGCGCCATCCGCACCGAGGAACTGGAGAAGCGATTCGCCCAGGGCCAAGTCGCGGTGGTGGCCGGCTTCCAGGGCGTCGGTTCGGACAACCGGGTGACCACCTTGGGCCGCGGCGGCTCGGATACCTCGGCGGTGGCGCTGGCGGCGGCTCTCAAGGCCGATCGCTGCGACATCTTCACCGATGTCGACGGGGTCTACACCACCGATCCCCGCATCGTCGCCAAGGCGCGCAAGCTCGACAAGATCACCTACGAAGAAATGCTGGAGATGGCGTCGCTGGGCGCCAAGGTGCTGCAGATCCGCTCGGTCGAGATGGCGATGAAGCACAATGTGCGGGTGCAGGTGCTCTCGAGCTTCGAGGACAAGCCCGGCACCCTGGTCGTGAATGAGGACGAGATCATGGAACAGGAACTGGTCAGCGGCATCGCCTACAGCCGCGACGAGGCGAAGATCACCCTGCTGAAGGTGGCCGACAGGCCGGGCATCGCCGCCTCGATCTTCGGGCCGCTGTCGGACGCCAACATCAATGTCGACATGATCGTGCAGAACGTGTCGGAGAGCGGCGACACCACCGACATGACCTTCACCGTGTCGAAGGCCGATTTCGAGCGCGCCAAGCAGGTGATCGAAGGCCAGCGCAACCGGGTGCAGTTCGCCGGCATGATCGCCGATTCCAACGTGGTGAAGGTCTCGGTCATCGGCGTCGGCATGCGCTCCCATGCCGGCATCGCCCAGCGCATGTTCCAGGCCCTGGCGGAGAAGGGCATCAACATCCAGGTCATCTCGACCTCGGAGATCAAGATCAGCGTCCTGGTGGCGGAGGAATACACCGAGCTCGCGGTACGCGCCTTGCACACCGCTTACGGCCTCGACGCGGCCTGACACCGGCGGCGGGGCGGGGAGGAACCGGACCACAGATGAATCGTGCGCAAGCCGAAGCCCTGCTGAACCATCTGTGGCGGCGCGGAACCGCGTTTCTCGGTTGCCGCTACGCCATCATGGGCGGCGCCATGACCTGGGTTTCCGAGCGCCGCCTGGTCTCGGCCATTTCCAATGCCGGTGGCTTCGGCGTCATCGCCTCCGGCTCGATGCCGCCGGAGATCCTGGCGAGCGAGATCGCCGAGACCTACAAGCTGACCGACCGGCCGTTTGGCGTGAATTTAATCACGCTCCACCCAAAACTTGAGCAGCTGATCAACGCCTGCCTCGACGCCAAGGTCGGGCATGTGGTGCTGGCGGGCGGCCTGCCCCCGGCCGGCGCGATCCAGAAGCTGAAGCAGGGCGGCGCCAAGGTCATGTGTTTCGCCCCCGCCGTCGCCATCGCCAAGAAACTGGTGCGCGCCGGCGCCGACGCCATTGTCATCGAGGGCATGGAGGCGGGCGGGCATATCGGCCCGGTCTCCACCAGCGTGCTGGCGCAGGAGATCCTGCCGGCGATCACCGAAGTGCCGGTCTTCGTCGCCGGCGGCATCGGCCGCGGCAACGCCATGCTGGGCTATCTGGAAATGGGCGCTGCCGGCGTGCAGCTCGGCACGCGCTTCGTCTGCGCCACCGAATCCATCGCCCATCCGAATTTCAAGAAGGCCTTCATCCGCGCCGCGGCGCGCGACGCGGTGCCGTCGGTCGCGCTCGACAACCGCTTCCCGGTCATCCCGGTGCGCGCCATCGTCAACGAGGGCGTGCGCAAGTTCATGGAGACCCAGCGCGACGTCATCGCGCGCTTCGACCGCGGCGAGCTGGATCAGAAGGCGGCGCAGCTGGAGATCGAGCATTTCTGGGCCGGCGCGCTGCGCCGCGCGGTGATCGACGGCGACGTGGAGACCGGCTCGTTGATGGCGGGCCAGAGCGTCGGCATGGTCACCAAGGAGCAATCGACCGCCGAGATCATCCAGGAACTGGTCGAGGACGCGATCCGCGCCCTGCTGGATCGCCCCCACGCGCTAACGCTCTAGGCCGCCATGACACAGGCACCCGGCCTCTCTGGCGCTCGCATGTTGCTCAAGCGATTGCGCAACGTGATGGCGCGCGGCGGCGCCGCGCAGATGCGGCTCGACCAGACGGTCAAGCTGATCGCCGCCGAGATGGTGGCGGAGGTCTGCTCGATCTATCTGCTGCGCGCCGGCGAGGTGCTGGAGCTCTTCGCCACCGAGGGCCTGAAGAAGGAGGCGGTGCACAAGACCCGCCTGCGGGTGGGCGAAGGCCTCGTCGGCGACATCGCCAGCCATGCCCGCCCGCTGGCGCTGGCCGACGCGCAGCATCATCCGCAATTCGCCTACCGCCCGGAAACCGGCGAAGAGATCTTCCAGTCCCTGATGGGCGTACCGATCCTGCGCGCCGGCCGGGTGATCGGCGTGCTGGTCATCCAGAACCGCACGCGCCGGCAATACAGCGAGGAGGAGATCGAAACCCTCGAGACCGTCGCCATGGTGCTCTCCGAGCTGGCGGCGGGCGGCGAGCTGGTGAGCCAGGAGGAGCTGCGCCCCGGCGACGGCATCGCCGTGCTGCCGCTGCGGCTCGACGGTGTCACCTTCTGCCCCGGCCTCGCCAAGGGCATCGCCGTGCTGCACCAGGCGACGCTGCAATTGCAGCAACTGGTGGCGGAAGACCCCGAGCGCGAGGCGGAACGGCTGACCGGGGCCCTGGAGGAGCTGCATTCCTCGATCGACCGGCTGCTGGATGCCGGCGATCTCGGCGGCCAGGGCGAGCATTTCGAGGTGCTGGAGACCTATCGCCTGTTCGCCCAGGACCAGGGCTGGCGCAGCCGCATGCTGGAGGCGGTGCAATCGGGCCTCACCGCCGAGGCCGCGGTGCAGAAGGTGCAGAACGACACCCGCGCCCGCATGCGCGACGTCACCGACCCCTATCTGCGCGAGCGACTGTCCGACCTCGACGACCTCGCCAATCGCCTGCTGCGCCACCTGTTGGGCGCCGATGCGCCGGGGGCAAGGCGGCTGCCGGAGGAGGCGATCGTGGTGGCGCGCTCCATGGGTCCGGCGGAACTGCTCGACTACGACCGCACGCGGCTCAAGGGGCTGGTGCTGGAGGAGGGTTCACAGAACGCGCACGTGGCGATCGTCGCCCGCGCGCTCGACATCCCCGTCATCGGCCGCTGCGCCGATCTGATGCAGAAGGTCGGCGAAGGCGATCCGCTGGTGATCGACGGCGACAACGAGCAGCTCTTCATCCGCCCGGCCGACGACATCCTGCAGACCTTCGCCGAGAGCATGCGGCAGCGGGTGATGAAGCGCGCCGCCTTCGCCGCCCTGCGCGACCTGCCCGCGGTAACGCTGGACGGCGTAAAGGTCGATCTCAACATCAATGCCGGCCTGCTGATGGACGTGCCGCAGATCGCGGCGACGGGCGCCGCCGGGATCGGCCTCTACCGCACCGAGATCCCGTTCATGATCTCGCACGAATATCCCGAGGTGGCGCGGCAGACCGAGATCTACCGCAAGGTGCTGGACGGCGCCGGCGACCGGCCGGTGGTGTTCCGCACCCTCGACATCGGCTCCGACAAGGTGCTGCCCTATTGGAACCGCGCGCCGGAGGAGAATCCGGCCATGGGCTGGCGCGCCATCCGCATCGCCCTCGACCGGCCGGCCATGCTGCGCCAGCAATTGCGCGCCATGCTGAACGCGGCCGACGGACGGCGGCTGCAGGTCATGTTCCCGATGGTGACCGAGATCGCCGAGTTCGATTCCTGCCGCCGGCTGCTGGAGCGGGAGGTGGCGCGGCGCAAGGCGGCGGGGCTGGCGCTGCCCGAACCGTTGCTGCTCGGCGCGATGGTCGAGGTGCCGGCGCTGCTCTGGCAATTGCCCGAGCTGGTGGCGCGGGTCGATTTCCTGTCGGTCGGCAGCAACGACCTGCAGCAGTTCCTGTTCGCCGCCGACCGCGACAATCCCGCCGCGGCGGGCCGCTACGACACGCTGGCGCCGGCCATGCTGCGGGCGCTGGCGGAAGTGGCGCGGGTGGCGAACGCGGCGGGCAAGCCCGTCGGCCTGTGCGGCGAGATGGCCGGGGATCCGATCGCCGCCATGGCGCTGCTCTGCCTCGGTTATCGCGCGCTGTCGATGTCGCCGCCGCGGGTGCTGCCGATGCGGGCCGCGATCCGCAACCTCAATTTCGGCCGCCTGATGGCCTATTGGCAGGCGGTGCGTCATCTCGACGGCGCGACCCTGCGCGGGGCGCTGCTCGATTATGCCCTGGATCACAATGTTCCGCTTTAAGGCGTTGCCAGCCTTCGGCGGGGGTTTATATATAACCGACATAACACGGCATTCCGGCGGCGCGCGCGGCGGGGATGGTACCAGCCGACGGTTCCACGGGCACCAGGCCTCCTAGCGCGCCAATCCAGTCCCGGGGCGCAGGGCGTGAGCATGATGGACGGCGCTGGCACCAGCGAATCGCATCGAGGTCCGAACGGCGGATTGGCCGAGGTCGGCGCCATGCTGCGCGACCGCCGGGTGGAACTCGGCCATGACATCCAGGCCGTCGCCCGGCAGACCCATATCAAGGTCAGCTACCTGAAGGCGATCGAGGAGGGCCGCCGGCGCGATCTGCCGGGCGCCGCCTATACCATCGGCTTCGTCCGCACCTATGCCGATTTCCTGGGCTTCGACGGCAACCGGCTGGTGACCGACTTCCATGCCCAGCTCGCCGGCGCCCGCGCCCGCCCGGCCGGTCCGGGTGTTCCGCCGGCGCAGGAGTCGCGGCGGCTGACGATCTCCCCGGTGATGGTCGCCGGCGCCGTGCTCGCCTTCGCCCTGGTTGGGTTCTTCCTCTGGGGCTATCTGTCCGATATCGGCGGCGATGCCGGCGATGGCGCAGTGGAAGAGGTGGCGGAGGGCGAGGAAGCGCCAACCGAGGCGGCCGCACCCGCCGATGCGGCGCCGGCCGAAGCCGCCACGGCGGAACAGGCGGCACAGGACTCCGCTGCGGCGCCGGCTCCCGATGCGACCAGCGCCGACGGATCGGGCAGCGCCGCCGCCGGCACCGATCAGGCGGCGCCGGCGGGAAACCAGCCAGCTGATCAGACGGCTGACCAGACGGGCGACCAGGCGGCGTCGGAAGACCAGGTGCCGCCGGAGGCGGCGGCGGCCGATGGCGCGGAGCCGGATGCCGCTCAGGTTCAACAGGCCACCGCGGCCGAGGGCGATGCCTCCGCCAAGGTGGTGCTGCGCGCCCGGCTGGAAAGCTGGGTGCAGATCACCAACGAGAAGGGCGAGGCAATCTTCTCCCGCGTCCTGCGCGCCGGCGAAACCTATACCGTCCCCGCCGAGCCGGGCCTGATGATGACCACCGGCAATGCCGGCGGGATCGAGATCCTGCTCGACGGCAAGAAACTGAAGAGCCTGGGTTCGGTCGGCCTGGTCCGGCGCGATTTCCCGCTCGATCCGAAAAAACTGAAGGACGGCAGCGCCTTCAAGCCCGGCGCCAACACCCAAACCACGCCATAGCCGGGCAGCGGCCCTCAAAGGCCCTGCCCGGAGGCGGGATTAGCGTTCGGATTCAAAGAGTTGCCGGCTGGGTCCCAGGCTTGATCTTTTGCCCCCGGCAGCGCATGTTCAAGCCCGTATGCGCCGCGCCCCGTGACCCAGGCCGGGGGCGTGGCCCGCAGTCACGCCGGAATTTGCCGAAGGAAAGACCCGAGAGATGAGCGTCCGCCCGTATCGCGACATCAGCCGCCGGAAATCCCGGCAGATCCGGGTGGGCTCCGTGCTGGTCGGCGGCGACGCGCCGATCAGCGTGCAGACCATGACCAACACGCTGACCGCCGACGCCAAAGCGACCATCGAGCAGATCCGCCTGGTGGAAGAGGCCGGCGCCGACATCGTGCGCGTCTCCTGCCCCGACGAGGAATCGACCGCCGCTTTGCCGCAAATCGTGCGCGCGGCGAAGATCCCGATCGTCGCCGACATCCATTTCCACTACAAGCGCGGCATCGAGGCGGCCAAGGCGGGTGCTGCCTGCCTGCGCATCAACCCCGGCAATATCGGCAGCGCGGCGCGCGTGAAGGAAGTGGTGCAGGCGGCCAAGGATCACGGCTGCTCCATGCGCATCGGCGTCAACGCCGGCAGTCTCGAGCGCGAGCTGCTCGAGCGCTATGGCGAGCCTTGCCCGGAGGCGATGGTCGAATCCGCCCTCAACCACGCGAAGATCCTCGAGGATCACGACTTCTTCGACTTCAAGATAAGCGTGAAGGCCTCCGACGTCTTCCTCGCCGTCGCCGCCTACCAGGGCATCGCGGAAGCCTGCGATTACCCGCTCCATATCGGCATCACCGAGGCGGGTGGATTGCGCGCCGGCACGGTCAAATCCTCGATCGGCCTCGGCATGCTGCTGTGGTCGGGCATCGGCGACACGGTGCGTGTCTCGCTCTCCGCCGAGCCGGCGGAAGAGGTCAAGGTCGGCTTCGAGATGCTGAAGTCGCTCAACCTGCGCCATCGCGGCGTCAACCTGATCTCCTGCCCGTCCTGCGCCCGGCAGAATTTCGACGTGATCCGTACGGTGGAGGCGCTGGAGAAGCGCATCGCCCACATCACCACGCCAATGACGGTCAGCATCATCGGCTGCGTGGTCAACGGCCCGGGCGAGGCGCGCGAGACCGATATCGGCTTCACCGGCGGCGGCAACAACACGCACATGGTCTATATCGCCGGCCAGCAGCATCACCGGCTCAAGGATCAGGACATCGTCGACCACATGGCGGAGCTGATCGAGAAGAAAGCCGCCGAGATCGAGGCCGAGAAGGCCAAGCAGGCGGCGAGCGCGGCCTAGCCGCAGGGCGGGCGGCTTTCGGGTTTCAACGTTTTTCCAGGTAGGTTTCGGTGTCCCAGCTTCAGCCGGTTCGCGGCACGCATGATCTTTTGCCTGACGAGATGCGCCGTTATCGCTTCGTGGTCGACCAGGCGCGCGCGGCGGCCGAGTGCTTCGGCTATCACGAGATGGCGACGCCGATCTTCGAGTTCTCCGAGGTGTTCAAGCGCACGCTCGGCGACACGTCGGACATCGTCACCAAGGAGATGTACACCTTCACCGATCGCGGCGGCGAGACGGTGACCCTGCGTCCCGAGGGCACGGCGGGCGTGGCGCGCGCCTTCATCTCCGGCGGCCTGGCGCAGCACCTGCCGCTCAAGTATTTCTACAGCGGGCCGATGTTCCGCTACGAGCGGCCGCAGAAGGGCCGGCTGCGTCAGTTCCACCAGACCGGCATCGAGCTGCTGGGCGTCGCCGATCCGATCGGCGACGTGGAAATCATCGCCACCGGAGTCGAGTTCCTGCGCCGCATCGGCGCCTGGGAGCGCTGCTATCTGGAGATCAACTCGCTGGGCGACGCGGAGAGCCGCAAGGCCTATCGCGACGTGCTCGTCGCCTATCTCAGCGCCCACAAGGACCAGCTCAGCAAGGAGAGCCTCGAGCGGCTGGAGCGCAACCCGATGCGCATCCTCGATTCCAAGGACGAGGGCGACCGGAAGATCGTCGCCGACGCGCCGGTCTATTCGGACCACCTGAACGAGGCGAGCCGCGACTTCTTCCAGCGCGTGCTCGCCGGCCTCGATGCCCTCGGCATCGCCTACAAGATCAATCCGCGCCTGGTGCGCGGCCTCGATTATTACTGCCACACCTGCTTCGAGATCATCTCGAACGATCTCGGCGCGCAGGGCACGGTGATGGGCGGCGGCCGCTATGACGGCCTGGTCGGCATCATGGGCGGGACGGAGACGCCGGGGGTGGGCTGGGCCAGCGGCGTCGAGCGCTGCATGATGCTGCTGCAGCAGGATCCGCCCGCGCGCCGGCCGATCGCCCTGATTCCGGTCGGTGCCGCGGCGGAGCGGGAATGCCTTGTGCTCGCCGACCAGCTGCGCCGCCTCGGCCTCTATGCCGAGCTCGGCTATTCCGGCAATGTCGGCAAGCGGATGAAGCGCGCCAACAAGCTCAACGCGCGTGTCGCCGTCATCCTGGGCGATGACGAGCTCGCCAAGAAGGTCGCGACCTTGCGCGACCTCGATTCCGGCGAGCAGCGCGAGATTGCCATGGACGCGCTGGCCCAGCAGCTCGAAGCCTACTAGCCAGGCCGCCGGCATGGGCGGCACCACCTTCCTGATCGTCGGGGTCAACCACCGCACCGGCCCGCAGCTGCTGCGCGAGCGGCTCCAGGGCGATGCGGGCGACGTGCTGCGCCTGCTGGGCCGCTGCCGCGAGGCCGGCGTCGCCCAGGCGATGGCGGTCGCCACCTGCGACCGCTGCGAGATCTGGTGCGTGACGGAGGATGCCGCCGCGGTGCGGGCGAAGCTGCCGCAGCTGCTGGCCGAGGCGGCTGGCATCGAGCCGGCGGAGATCCTGCCGCGCCTGCATCAGATCGGCGACGCGGCGGCGTTGCGCTATGCCTTCGCCGTTGCCGCCTCGCTTGAAAGCCAGATCGTCGGCGAGCCGCAGGTGCTGGGCCAGGTCAAGGAGTTCCACCAGTTGGCGCAGCGTGCCGGGATGAGCGGCGCCGAGCTCGATCGCATCCTGGAGGCCGTCTACCAGTCGGCGAAGCGCGTGCGCCACGAGACCGGCATCGCCGGCCAGTCGGTGTCGATGGCTGCCTGCGCCACCGCGGTGCTGAAGCAGATGCACGGCGACCTCGGCGCGCTGTCCGCGCTGCTGATCGGTGATGGCGACATGGCTGAGCTGATCTTCGAGCAGGTTTCCGCCGCCGGAGTGAAGCGGTGGACCATGGTGCATCCGCAGGAGCGCCGCGCCCGCGCCTGGGCCGAGCGGCATCAGCTGCATTGGCGACCGTTCGGCGAGCTTGGCGCCGCCCTGGAAACGGCGGATTTCGCCGCCAGCGCCCTCGATATCGGCAAGCAATGCGTCAGCGCCGAGATGGTGCGCGCCGCCTTGCGCCGGCGCCGCCAGCGCCCGATATTGCTGGTCGACGCTGGGGTACCGGGCGACATGGATGCCGGCATCGCCAGACTCGACGACGCCTTTCTCTACACGCTGGATGACCTGGAGCGCCTCGCCATGGCCGGGCGCCAGCACCGCGCGGCGGCGGCGGCGGAAGCGTGGCGCATCGTCGACCAGGCGGTCGAGTCCTTCCGCCGCCAGAGAACCGAGCAGGAAGCGGCCGCGATCATCACGGATCTGCGCGCGGATTTCGAGCGGCAGCGCGCGGAGATTCTGGCGCAGCCGGGCATTGACGCGGCGGAGGCGACGCGCAGGCTGGTGAACCGGCTGCTGCACCGGCCGACGCTGGAGCTGAAGGCCGCGCAACCGGACAAGCAGCTGGAAGCCGCTTTGCGGCGGCTCTTCGGCCTCAACAACAGGGAAGAGTGACGTGAGTTTGCAAGGCAAGCTGGAGCGGGTGGTGAAGCGGCACGAGGAGTTGGCGTCGCTGCTGGCCAGCCCGGACCAGAAGGACGCCCAGGCCTTCGCCAGGAACTCGAAGGAGTATTCCGACCTGACGCCGCTGGTCGAGGCGATCGGCGAATGGAAGACGGCGAAGCGCGAGCTGGGCGACCTCGAGGCGATGCTGGGCGACAGCACCACCGATGCGGAGATGCGCGCGCTGGCCGAGGATGAATTGCCGGCGCTGAAAGCCCGCGTTCCGGAGCTTGAGCACAAGATCAAGCTGCTGCTGCTGCCCAAGGACGAAGCCGACGAGCGCAACGCCATCCTGGAAGTGCGCGCCGGCACCGGCGGCGAGGAGGCGGCGCTGTTCGCCGCGGCGCTGTTCCGCATGTATTCGCGCTATGCCGCCCTGCACGGGTGGCGGTTCGAGGTGATGGACATCAACGAAACCGGTCTCGGCGGCTACAAGGAGGCGACGGCCACCATCACCGGGCGCAACGTCTTCGCGCGCCTCAAGTTCGAATCCGGCGTCCACCGGGTGCAGCGCGTGCCGGAGACGGAGGCGTCGGGCCGCATCCACACGTCCGCCGCCACCGTCGCGGTGATGCCCGAGGCCGAGGAGGTCGACATCCAGATCAACGAGAAGGACCTGCGCATCGACGTTTTCCGCTCCAGCGGCCCGGGCGGCCAGTCGGTCAACACCACCGACAGCGCCGTGCGCATCACCCACATCCCGACCGGCGTCGTGGTGCAGCAGCAGGACGAGAAGTCGCAGCACAAGAATAAGGCCAAGGCGATGAAGATCCTGCGCGCGCGGCTCTACGACGCCGAGCGCGCCAAGCGCGACGCCGAGCGCGCCGCCAGCCGCAAGAGCCAGGTCGGCTCCGGCGACCGGTCGGAGCGCATCCGCACCTACAACTTCCCGCAGGGCCGCTGCACCGACCACCGCATCAACCTGACCATCTACCAGCTCGACAAGGTGATGGAGGGCGCCGCCCTCGACGAGGTCATCGACGCATTGATCTCGCATGACCAGGCGGAACGTCTGGCGGAGGTGGAGTGACCACGATCCAGGCGCTGCTGCCCGAGGCGCACCGATGCCTGGCCGCGGCGGGCGTCGAAGGGCCAATTCGCGACGCGCGGCTGCTGTTGGAGGCGGCGACCGGCATCCCCATCGCCGCGCAGATCGGCCATCCGGATCGCGAGGTCGCGCCCGAAGCAGTCGAGCATTTCCGGGCGCTGGTTGCGCGCCGCGCCGCGCGCGAGCCGGTGGCGCAGATTCTCGGACGGCGCGAGTTCTGGTCGCTCGACTTCCGCGTCACCAACGCCACGCTCGATCCACGGCCGGATTCGGAGACGTTGGTACAGGCGGTGTTGGATCGCGTGCCTGACCGCAATGCGCCGCTGCTCCTGCTTGATTTCGGCACCGGCACCGGCTGCCTGCTGCTCGCGCTGCTGCATGAATTGCCCAACGCCACCGGCATCGGCCTCGACATCTCCTGGCCGGCGCTGGAAGTGGCCCTGGAGAATGCGCGCGATCTGGGATTGGAGCATCGCACGACCTTCCGCCTGCGCGTGTGGGAACGCCCCGGCAGCGAGACGTTCGACATCATCGTCGCCAATCCACCCTATATCCCCAGCGGCGAGATCGCCGACCTGCAGCCCGAGGTCTCGCAATACGAGCCGCGCCTTGCCCTCGACGGCGGGCCCGACGGCCTCGACGCCTATCGCATCCTGCTGCCGGTGACGGCGCGGCGGCTGCGCGGCGGCGGCTTCGCCGCATTCGAGGTCGGGATCGGTCAGGCCGATTCGGTCGCCGCCCTGGGCACGGCGCAGGGCTTGGTGCATGTGGCGACGGTCGCCGATCTTGGCGGTGTGCCGCGCGTGGTGATCTGGGAAAAAGAGCAGCGCCTTCAACGCATTGGTCAGGCGGTGGGGCGGTTCTGGCGGCGCGTCAAAAAAGCTGTTGGAAAGCGGGTCCGAACCGATTAGGGTCAGCCTCGGCAGTCGGGGCTGACCATGGGCCGCGCCCGGGGGAAAGCCGGCCATCGCATAGCGAAGCCAGCCCCAAAACAGCGCCTCCGCACATAGACTGCGTCTCGTGCCGAAACCACGGCTGTTGAGCGTTCAGCGATTTCTGCTGGGTGCACCGGGACGATGGACATGCGGCTTGGCCTGCCACCTCGATCACAGTCGATGACGAAGTGACGTTCACAGATGAAGCAGAATAACCAGAATCGACGCGCGCGTGGGCGTGGTCCGCGCAAGCCGCACGGCATGGGTGGCGGCCAGCACAAAGGGCAGAGTTACGAGGGCGGTGGGCACGAGACGCGGGTTCGCGGCAATGCCTATCAGGTTCTGGAAAAATACCTCCAACTCGCGCGCGATGCCGGCTCCGCCGGGGATCGTGTCGCCGCCGAAAACTTCCTGCAGCACGCGGACCACTATTATCGAGTACTGAGTGCGATGAATGACGGCCAGCGCCCGCGCATCGGGGGCCGCGAATTGTCGGTCGCCGACGTCAACGTGCAGAACGTCAGCCAGGGCCTGTCGGCGGCGATGTATTCCGGCGGCTCGGGTGGGCAGGGCCTGCCGGGCATGGCCGATACCGGCAACCAGGCCGATGACGTTCCGGAACCGGGCCAGGGCCAGGAGCGTCACGGCCACAGGCAGGATCGCTCGGGGCAGGATCGCTCGGGGCAGGATCGCTCGGGGCAGGATCGCTCCGGTCAGGATCGCCAGGGCCAGGATCGCCAGGGCCAGGATCGCCAGGGGCAGCGCCACGGACATGGCTATCAGGGCCGCCAGCACGGCCAGCCGCCGCAGCATCAGGGCCAGCCTTCCGGCCAGGGGGCGTCCGGGACTGCGGTGGCCAACGGCCATCCGGTGGAATATGGCAGCCATGCCGAGAGGGGCGAGCAGCCCGCGGCGGGCTATGCCGTCGCGCCGGAGCCGACCACAGCGCCGCGCACCGGCGACGAGCAGCCCGATTATCCGGATGAGTTGCTGCCCGCGACGCCGCCCGCCGTGGCCCCGGCCAATGCATCCGGCGCCGTGCCGGAGGGCGAAGCGGGGCGGGAGGCGCAGGGACGCACGCCGCGCGGACGGCTGCGCGGGCCGCGGCGAGGCCCGAAGCCGCCGGCGGAAGGCAGCCCCGGGACCGCCACTGGGAGCGCCCCAGGGGCGCCGGAACCCTCGGAATAGCGATACGGCGCCGCAGGTCATCCGCTGACCGGCTGAGGGCATGGTGAGGCGGGCGGACGCAGGTCTGGCCCGCCTCTTGTTTGTCCATTAACCTTTCCCATATTGGCTTTGGGGATAGCGATATCCCTGAGCAATCCCATGCATCCAAGATCGCGTGCTGACCTGATCGGGCGCGGTCGAGCGAGGGCGAGGAAAATAATGGATCTGGAAAAATTCACCGAGAGATCGCGCGGTTTCCTGCAGGCTGCGCAGACCCTGGCCCTCCGTTCTGGGCACCAACGGCTCACCGCCGAACACCTCCTGAAAGTTCTGCTCGACGACAAGGAAGGCATGGCCGCCGGCCTGTTGAAGGCGGCGGGCGCCGATCCGGCGCGCGCCCTGTCCGCGACCGAGCGCGAACTGGACAAGCAGCCCAAGATCGAAGGCTCCGGCGCCGGCCAGGTCTACATGGCGCCCGAACTCGCGCGCGTCCTCGGCCAGGCCGAGGAATTGGCGGCCAAGGCCGGCGACGGCTACGTCACCGCGGAGCGGCTGCTGCTGGCGCTGGCGCTTGCCGGCGAGGGCAGCACCGGCCGCATCCTGAAGGATGCCGGCGCGTCGGCGCAGGGATTGAATGCCGCGATCAACGAATTGCGCAAGGGCCGCACGGCGCAGAGCGCCAGCGCCGAGGACAGCTACGACGCGCTGAAGAAATATGCCCGCGACCTGACCGCCCAGGCGCGCGCCGGCAAGCTCGACCCGGTCATCGGCCGCGACGAGGAGATTCGCCGCACCATCCAGGTGCTGGCGCGCCGCACCAAGAACAATCCCGTGCTGATCGGCGAGCCCGGCGTTGGCAAGACCGCCATCGTCGAGGGGCTCGCCTTGCGCATCGCCAATGGCGACGTGCCGGAGGGGTTGAAGCACAAGGCGCTGATGTCGCTCGACCTCGGCGCGCTGATCGCCGGCGCCAAGTATCGCGGCGAGTTCGAGGAGCGCCTGAAATCGGTGCTGCAGGAGATCTCCGCCGCGTCTGGCGACATCATCCTGTTCATCGACGAGCTGCACACTTTGGTCGGCGCCGGCAAGGCGGAAGGCGCCATGGACGCCTCCAACATGCTGAAGCCGGCCCTCGCGCGCGGCGAGTTGCATTGCGTCGGCGCCACCACGCTCGACGAATACCGCAAGCATATCGAGAAGGACGCTGCCCTCGCGCGCCGGTTCCAGCCGGTCTTCGTCAGCGAGCCGAATGTCGCCGACACCATCTCGATCCTGCGCGGCCTGAAGGAGAAATACGAGCTGCATCATGGCGTGCGCATCACCGACGGCGCCATCGTCGCCGCGGCGACACTCTCCAACCGCTACATCACCGACCGTTTCCTGCCCGACAAGGCAATCGATCTGGTCGACGAGGCGGCGAGTCGCCTGCGCATGGAGGTGGATTCGAAGCCCGAGGCGATCGACGAGCTCGACCGCCGGCTGATCCAGCTGAAGATCGAGCGCGAGGCGCTGAAGAAGGAGAGCGATGAGGCATCGAAGGACCGGCTGAAGCAGCTGGTCGAGGAGATCGAGGATCTCGAGGAGCAATCGCGCAAGCTGACCGATCAATGGCAGTCGGAGAAGCGCACATTGCAGGACGCGCAGAAGCTGAAGGAACAGATCGAGGCGGCGCGACTGGAGGTCGAGCAGGCACAGCGGCGGGGCGATTTCGCGCGCGCCGGCGAGCTCACCTATTCCACCATTCCCGGCCTCGAGAAGAAGCTGAAGGACGCCGAGGAGGCGCAGCAGCATCGCATGCTGAACGAGGTGGTGAGCGACGAGGACATCGCCGCCGTCGTCTCGCGCTGGACCGGCATCCCGGTCGACAAGATGCTGGAAGGCGAGCGCGACAAGCTGCTGCGCATGGAAAAAGTGCTGGGCGACCGGGTGATCGGCCAGGAGGAGGCGATCGTCGCGGTCTCCAATGCAGTCCGCCGCGCCCGCGCCGGCCTGCAGGACCCCAACCGGCCGATCGGCTCGTTCCTGATGCTGGGCCCCACCGGCGTCGGCAAGACCGAGCTTTCCAAGGCGCTGGCCACCTTCCTGTTCGACGACGAGCAGGCGCTGCTGCGCGTCGACATGTCGGAGTTCATGGAGAAGCATGCCGTCGCCCGCCTGATCGGCGCGCCGCCGGGCTATGTCGGCTACGAGGAAGGTGGCGTGCTGACCGAGGCCGTCCGCCGCCGCCCCTATCAGGTGATCCTGTTCGACGAGGTGGAGAAGGCGCATCCCGACGTCTTCAACATCCTGCTCCAGGTACTCGACGATGGTCGCCTGACCGACGGCCAGGGCCGCACCGTCGATTTCAAGAACACCCTCATCATCCTGACGTCCAACCTCGGCAGCGACGTCCTGGCCGCGCAGAAGGACGGCGAAGACGTCGACCTGGTCCGCGACCGGGTCATGGACGTGGTGCGCCGGGCCTTCCGGCCCGAGTTCCTGAACCGGCTGGATGAGATCGTCCTGTTCCACCGCCTGTCGCGCCAGCACATGACCGGCATCGTCGCCATCCAGCTGAAGCGGCTGCAGGCGCTGCTGGCGGACCGCAAGCTGGAGCTGAGCCTCGATGAGCGGGCCAAGGCCTGGCTGGCCGATGCCGGCTACGATCCGGTCTATGGCGCCCGGCCGCTGAAGCGCGTGATCCAGCGCGAACTGCAGAATCCGCTGGCGGGCATGCTGCTCGAAGGCGCGTTCAAGGCTGGCGATGTGATCCAGGTCTCGGCAGACAAGGATGGGCTGACCATCAACGGCCGCAAGCTCTCCGTCGCGGCCTAGGCCATTATTCCTCCGCAGTTCGCAGCGGGCAAAGTGCCCGCTGCGGACCTCCATCTGCGGACAAAAGATGGGGCTGATTTAGATCGATTCTAAGCAGTGTTGACGGTTCATTTACCCCCTTCGCCTAGAAAGGCGGAAACCGCAATGTCTACCTGGGGTTCGACATGTCGACACGCATTCGCTCGCTTGCGTCAGCCTGTGTCTTAGCGACGCTCGCGGCCAATACGCCTATCCTCGCCGCGCAGGCGCAGCAGGTTGCCACCACCGCTCCCGCCTCCATATCCACCAGCATCATCACGCCGGCATTCGTGGAAACCCTGCGCCAGGAGTTGCTGCAGCCGGTGACCATTCTTTCGGTGAATGCGTCCAACAAGCGGCATGAGGGTGTGCAGCAGGCGGAGATCGACACCCTGGACAACACCTGGAAGGCCGAGGCGAAATCGGAAGACCAGCCGCTGATCGCCGAGATCCTCAGCTCTCCCCTTTCCAGTTACCTGCTCTACACCCAGGCGAAATCGGCGGGGCTGTTCACCGAGATCTTCGTGATGGACAAGTTCGGCCTGAACGTCGGCCAGAGCTCGGTGACGTCGGATTACTGGCAGGGCGATGAGGACAAGTTCCAGAAGACCTATGGCGTAGCCCCCGACGCGGTATTCGTCGACGAGGCCGAGTTCCACGACGAAACCAAAACCTGGCGCACCCAGGTGAACTTCACCATCGTCGATCCGGCGACGCAGGAACCGGTTGGCGCGGTCACCGCTGAAATCAACCTCACCGAACTGCAGCGCCGGCTCGACCTCGGGCTCACCTCGGCGCAGTAAGGGGCCAAGCAGATGAAACTCGCGAATCTCTCGGTGGCGAAGAAGCTAATTGCCGCCTTTTCGATCCTCGGCCTGGTGATCATCGTCTCCGGCGCGATCGCAATCACCCAGACCACGCGCATTCAGAAGGCGGCCGCGATCAACGACCAGACGGCGCTGCAGGCGAAATCCGTCAATGCCGTGCTGGCGGACGCCGCCAAGATGCAGGCGGCAATCCGTGGCTTGCTGATTACCGGCTCCTCCGACTACGGCAAGGATTTCGAGGCGCTGGGCGGCGAACTGGATGCTGCGATCGCCACCGCTCTGAAAGATGCCGCCGGCAACGAGACCCTGATCGCCCATATCAAGCAGATCGAGGCGGTGATCGCTACCTGGCGCACCGGCCCGGCGGCCCGCCAGATGACCCTGATGCGTCATCCGGACACGGTCAACGAAGCCCGCGCGATCGAGGTCACCGGCGCCGGTGAAGACCTGACGCACGGCCTGGAGGAGGCTGGCGCAAAGGCGATCGCGCTGCTGGACGCCAACACCGCCCAGGTCGGCGCCGAGCAGGCGACGGCACTGGAGACGACCTTCCTGGTCGTGGTGCTGAGCGCGGCCGTCACCATGGCGGCTTCGATCGGCTTCTTCTTCTGGCTGTCGAGCTCGATCGGCGCGCCGATCCGCTCGATCACCGGCACGATGAACAAACTGGCGAGCGGCGACACCTCGGTCGCCATCCCCTTCGCCGAGCGCAGCGACGAGGTGGGCAACATGGCCCGCGCCGTGGCGGTGTTCGCCGAGAACATGCGCCGCAACGCGGTGCTGCAGGCGGAAGCGGCGAAGGAGCAGGCGGCGCGCGAACGGCGCGCGGCGCATGTGGCCGAGGTTGCGCATCGCTTCGACCAGGAGATCGAGACCATCCTCGCCGGCCTGCTGGAATCGGCGAAGTCGCTCGACGGCACCGCGCAGTCGCTCGGCCGCTCATCGAGCGATTCGCTCGATCAGGCGGAGAAGGTCGCCGCGGCCGCGGCGGAAGCGAGCGCCAATGTCGCCACGGTCGCTGCGGCGACCGAGGAGCTGTCCAGCTCGATCATGGAGATCAGCCGCCAGGTCGCCAGCCAGTCGAGCATCGCCGCGCAATCCTCGCACGCCATCGACGAGACCACCTCGCGGGTGGAACTGCTGACCGAAGCCTCCACCAAGATCGGCGACGTCGTGCGCCTGATCACCGAGATCTCCAACCAGACCAACCTGCTGGCGCTCAACGCCACGATCGAGGCGGCGCGTGCCGGCGAGGCGGGCAAGGGCTTCGCCGTCGTCGCCAACGAGGTGAAGAGCCTGGCCAACCAGACCGCGCGGGCGACCGAGGACATCGCGGTCCAGATCTCCACCATCCAGAATTCGACGCAGTCGACCGCCGAGGCGATCCGCGCGGTGGGCGGCCAGGTGAAGCAGATGACCGAGCTCTCCGGCGGCGTCGCCGCCGCGGTCGAGGAGCAGAACGCCGCGACGCGCGAGATCGCCCGCAACGTCCAGGAGGCCTCGGCCGGCAACCAGGAAGTCTCGCAGAAGGTCGAGCTGGTGGCGCATGCCGCCAGGGACACCAAGGGCTCGGCTGCCACGGTGCTCGACGCGGCGCGCCAGCTGGGCGAGCACACCGACCGGATCCGCCAGATCATCGAGCGCTTCGTGCAGGACATGCGCGCGGCCTGACGGCGGCGCGCTGGATCGTCAAGCAAGGCCGGGCCCAGTGCCCGGCCTTTGGCTTGATCCTCGCTGAAAGGTCTCGAGTCCCTTTACCATATCGACCATCCCGAATCCGTTCACCTCGTGCGGGTAGTGACAGTCCTCGATCCAGCCGTGCCGGGCATAGAACCGCTTCGCTTGCAGGTTGTCGGCGACCACCCGGAATTTTCCCAGCTTGTGTCCGCGGCCGGCGATTTCTCGTTCGCCGATTCGTAGCAGTTGTGCGCCGATGCCGAGGCGTCGCTGATGCCGCGCAATCCAGAGGTCCTCCAGCCAATCCCGCTTCGTGAGCATGACGCCGACGATCTCGCCCTCGATTTCGGCGAGCCAGGAACTGGGCCAGTCCTCCTCGACGTCGAAGCGATAGTCCTGGATCAGGTGGCCATAGCATTCCTGCACCACGGCCGACACCAGCCGCTCGATCTGGGCAAGATCGTCCGGCGCGCAGAAATTTCTGATCTTGAGCGCTGCCATGGGAGTCCTCGGGCGCCTCCAACTACCCTGCGTTTCGGACAATGGCATATCCAGGCGGATCGCGGCGTCGACCATCATTATTCCCGATGCCGGGACCGGCAAGCCGCCTTCCAGCCGTGCCGGCCGCGCTACGCCCGCGGGCGACATGCGGGCGCGCGTCGTGGGACAGGCGCAACGGAAAAGGGCCGGGTTGCCCCGGCCCTTTACGCATTCGCGATTACGTGAAACCTAGTTCTGGCAGCCCTCTTCGATGCCGCAGCTGCGATCGAGGTTGCCCGGCGTTTCGGCGATCAGCTGCTGGTCGGCCTGGCGCTGGCGCTCGGCGTCGATCTCTGCCATCTGGGCCTGGAACATCTTCAGCTGCTTGCCGGTGAGCTTGTCGCCGCTCGCCATCTTCACTTTGGCGGGGTTGGTCTGCTCGCCGCCGATCATCACCTCGTAATGAAGGTGCGGGCCGGTGACGCGGCCGGTGGCGCCGACATAGCCGATGACTTCGCCCTGCTTGACCTTGTCACCCTTCTTCAGGCCCTTGGCGAACTTGCTCATGTGGGCGTAGGCGGTCTGGTACTCGCCGTTGTGGCGGATGCGGACGTAGTTGCCGTAGGCGCCCTTCTTGCCGAGCTCGACCACGGTGCCGGAGCCGGCGGCAAAGATCGGCGTGCCGGTGGGGGCGCCGAAATCCACGCCCTTGTGCATCTTCGAATAGCCGAGCAGCGGATGCATGCGCATGCCGAAGCCGGAGGTGATGCGGGCGCCATCGACCGGCGTGCGAAGCAGCGATTTGCGGATCGCCTCGCCCTTCGGCGTGAAATACTCGCCCTCGCCGTCGCGCTCGAAATAGTAGACCGGGATGGTCTTGCCGGAGAGCGTCAGGGAGGCGAACAGGATCTGGCCGGACTTCACGAAATCGCCTTCCGCCGTCTCCTTGCGCTCGTAGAAGACCTCGAAGGCATCGCCGTCCTGGATGTCGCGCTGGAAGTCGACGTCGAAGGAGAACGTCTTGATCAGATCGGCGACCACTGGCATCGGCACGCCGGCTTCCTGCGCGGCGACGAAGAGCGAGCTGTCAATCACGCCGGCGGCGCGGCGGTTGGCCTCGACCAGTTCCTTGTCGATCGCGGCGGCGACGAAGTCGCCGCTGCCGCTGCGCGTCAGCGTCACGTCGGTGACGACGTCCGGCTCGAAGGTGAGGCTGACCAGCTGCGGATCGGTCGACGAATCCCGCATGCCGGAGGCGGTCGAGATGCTGAGCGTGATCTCCTGCCCGGCGCGCAGGGCGCGCGGCGAGAACACGTCGGAGATGGCGCCGACCGCATCCTTCGCCTCGTCTTCCGTGACGCCGGCATCGACCAGCACGCCATAGAGCGTGTCCCCCGGCCGCACTTCGATAACCTTCTGGATGTCCTGGGCGACCTGGTCGGCGATCGAGCTTTCGATTGCGCCCCAGGCAAAGCCGAGCGGTGCGCCGGTTTCGGGCATGTCTGCCTCGGGGGCGGTCTCCGCAGCCGCGAGCGCGACCGGAGCGACGTTGGCATAGGGCGCAACGGTGATGTTGGGCGCGGTGAAATCCGGCGTTGTGAAGATGCGCGCGGTGAACGGCGCGACGTTTTCCGCCGCCGTCATTTCCGGAGCCGGCGTCTGCTCGGCGCCATGTCCCGGCGTCGGCGCGGGCGTCCGGTAGGCCGGTGCCACGATCATCGCCGGCGGCAATTGCGCCACTTCGAACGGGCTCGCGGAGAGCTTCGGCTCGGCATCGCTGCCGGCGAAACCGGCAGTTTGCCATGCGGGCTTGGCGGCGGGCTTGATCGTCGCGGGTCGTTCCGTCGCGGCGAGCGAAGTCCCGCTGCTTTCCGGCTGCTGCGGGCGGAGGTCGGCGATCAGTCGCTGGGTCCAGATCGGCGTTTCGAGCGCGGCGATCTGCGCGAATTGTTCGGCGAGCCTGGCGCCGTCGAAGGGATCGGCGGCCGCGGTCTTCACACTGGCGGGACGATGCGACCAAGCGGCGCCAAGGCCACCGAGAACGATGAAACCGGCGGTTGTGTACATCAGGTAACGCTTAAGCGTGCCCCAAACCTGGCTACGCGCGAAAATCAAAGGCTGGTCCCCCTAAGCGTTACTGAGCGTGGTTTCTTGCATCGCCCCCGGCACTTCGGTTCCGGCGCGGCCGCAACAAAAGTGCCATGACTCGATGACGGTAAGGTTAACAACATGCTTGTCACGCGAATCAGTGTCAACCTAGAAATCCCTGTTAGATCATGATTTTAGCGTCCGGAGAGCGGCCGAAGCTTGGATCGAATCTGTGATCCGGAAACCATGATGCGTTGCAACGTTGCCACAGCGTTGAGCAGAACTGATTAACTACACTGCGAGCGCCGTTTCGCGAGCCAGAATGCAGCCGATCGGGTTAAATTCCCGTAAATATATGATTTACAAAGTATTTCGCGCTGATTGCCAGATTCGTGCCAGATCCGGATGCGGCCAAATGGGAGCGGCTCTGTGGTTCGGTCATGGGACGGCAACATGGAAGTTGACATGGCTTTGGAGCCTCAGTATAAGCCCGCCTCCGTCGACGCGAGAGCCGGCTGGTCACGCCGGACGGCCTTCTGCGCCGCTGCTATTTGACAAGTTCATTGAGAGAGAAGGGATTCGCGGGCGGCGGGTTCTGGGTTTTTATCCGGAGCTTTTGCTGTAACCGTGGATCTTG
>Ga0268299_1001224_pt1 | contig 50266 bp, 39 predicted proteins | sample NOBtaG_FD_193484 | JGI IMG/M metagenome (GOLD analysis project Ga0268299, IMG submission 193484) | Activated sludge microbial communities from bioreactor in Nijmegen, Gelderland, Netherland - NOB reactor | ecosystem: Engineered > Bioreactor > Aerobic > Activated sludge | place: Netherlands... | reverse complement strand
CGGCGGCTTGTTGGACGCCCGTCGGCGCTTCAATGGAGCCACGTCCTCACGAACGTGGAAAGGCCGCGCGTTTAAGTCCAATAACTGGAATTGATTGCTGGGGCAGTTGCGAGCGATCACCCTCAACCGGCGAGATAATCCGATGAATCGAAGGATTGGTCAAGCTAAAGTGTTGAATCATGATTATTTCCTTGATGCGAGCGGTGGCCGGGGAAATGCTCATCGGTTCACCGCTCGCAATCTGAATCGAACGTCAAACAATGATGGCTACTCTGTCCACCTGTGCGGATAAAGCCCGTCCCAAAGTTTCAATTCGTTCGCCGCTCTGGCCGTTGGCCGGGCCTAAATTCACCAACATCACCTGGTCTTCGCGGTGGTTGATGATCGGCGTCAATTTTTCCAACAACAGAATACGTTCGCTCGGCGACAGATCGCACAGGAAGACGCTGTATTGCAGAGCGTTGCCGAATCCGCGCATGGTTTTATACACGCGGCGCAAACGTTTGTCGTCGCAAATGTCATAGCTCACCAGATAACGGTTGCGCATGGTTTTGCCTCAATAATAGTTGCAATTCAATCATCCCTGCGGGAGCGTGGCCGGAAAAGGGCATCCGGGATACCAAATAGCGCTAAAGTCAGACTCCGAAGGTTGGACAACCTACGGTACGGTTTCCGGTTATCCTCTCAAGAGCGGCTGCCAACCGCGAACACACTCGGCCCCGCGTGCAGGCTTGGCGAAAAGTTTCTTCGCATTGAATAAGACCTCCAACCAGAGCTTGCACGCGGGGCGCGTGCGTTCCCATGAACGGGGCGCTTGCGTTCCCATAAATGAAAAATGAAAGCTGGAAAATGACAAATGGAAAATAATCCCCCCATCCCCCCCATCACCCCATCACCCCATCACCCCATCACCCCATCACCCTGTCTCCCACTCACCTGGTGCAAAAAGCCGGGTAATACCCGATTTCGCCCAACAGAAATCTGGCCAGCAATCGCGCCTGGATTTCAAACACGCGGCGGTAACTCAATTGGTATCCGAACAACGGATGCGTGACCAAGGTGTCCAATCGTCTTTCGTAAGCTTCCAACACTCGACGTCTTCCGCTGTCGGTCAAAGCCACTGCTCCGGCGCGCGCGATGAAATCTGCGCCACGGATTTCGCCATTGTTGATCAGCGAAATGACTACGGAATCGGCCACCAGCGGGCGGAACTCTTCCATCAAATCCAAAGCCAATGCCGGGCGTCCGTATTTCGGTTGATGATAAAACCCAAGATAAGGATCGAACCCTACGCCGATCAATGTCACCAGCATGTCTTTCATCAACATGGCGTACATAAAAGACAACAACGCATTGACCGGATCGCGCGGAGGCCGGCGATTGCGTCCGTTGAAATCGAATTCCGGTTCGGCTTCGGGCGTGGCCGGTTTGAACATCCGGCTGAAATGCGCGAAATAAGTGCGCGCCGCCGTGCCTTCCAATCCCAATAAAGTTTCCAATCCGTCTGACAGTTCGGCTTTGCGACGCATTTCCGCCAACATCACCAACGCTTCTTTGGGCAATTCGCGGGCATTGCGGCGCAGCAGAGTTCGCTGATTGCGAATCTTGCCTGCGGTAAAAGCTCGCGCCAATTGCAAACAGGTTCCGGTGTTGTCTGCGGCTTCAAATTGTCGTCGCCGCAATTCGATGTTTTTGTGCGGCGGCGGCGTAGTCACCGCGGCCAACCATCCGCCATACGACAAATGCAACACTGGGACTTCGCGCGCAGCCAATTCGCGCAAAGCCTGCGCCGAAAGCTGTACGTTGCCGAACAGATTCAATTGCGCGATTTCAATCAATCTGGCTTCACTGACTTTTTTGTTCTTCTCGTTTTTTGGCGGGCGAATTTCCAGAACTTCGCCTTTCAATCCCACGCTGAAACCTTGCCCCTGAACATAAACGGCCATACGTTCGTCGCGCGCGGCTACCAGGCGTCGAGGTTCCTGTGATGGAGAGACAGGGGGAAAGGGCGAAGAGGAGATGGGGTGAGCGGGAGGCGGAGAGACAGGGGGAAAGGGCGAAGAGGAGATGGGGTGAGCGGGAGGCGGAGAGACAGGGGGAAAGGGCGAAGAGGAGATGGGGTGAGCGGGAGACGGAGAGACAGGGGGAAAGGGCGAAGGGGAGATGGGGTGAGCGGGAGGCGGAGAGACAGGGGGAAAGGGGGAAGAGGAGATGGGGTCTTCGTTCTCTCCCTCTCTCAATCCCTCAGTCTCTCCCTCTCTCAATCCCTCAGTCTCACCCTCTCTCAATCGCAGCAGATTCACTTCGTCCGGCAGACAAATCCCCACCAACGAACAGCGCGGGCATTTGGGCGAATCTTCCAGTGGCGGAGGAATCACCCCTCTCGCCGCCACTTGCCGCGCTTCGTTGAGCAAAGCCAACGTCCGCGAAATCAATGATTCGGTGAATTCCACGCGCACTCGCTGTTGTGACGCGGCGAAATACAACGCGCCTTCGTTGCAAACGTAACCTTGTTCGCGCAACAACAATCCTTGCAAACACACCTGCACGCGTTCCGGTTCCCAGGCGCCTTCTGGAATGTCCGGCGCTTCGCCGCGTTTGTAATCAACGGGGATCAATTCGCCGTTGTCGGTTTCAATCAGGTCAATCCGGGCGACGGCTCCCAACACGTCAGACCCAACCATCACCGACCGCGCGTGCAATTTCACCTGATCGGCCAATCTGGGCACGGCTTCATCGGCGGCGGAATCGGAATCAGGCGAGGCAGCGGGCGCTGGCATTTTCCCGACTTCCTGGTCTACGCGACGATGAACGAACCGCCCTTCCAGCGTGTCCACCGAATGCGCCCATTCCTGCTGCACATGCTCCAGATAATAAAGACGCGGGCAGTAAGTGAATTCATTCAACATCCGCGCCGGAATCTGTTCGATGATTTCTGTTTGACCGAGCGACATGGATACCTCCTCACACGGTTTTCGTCCCGGTAGGGACAGCTTTGACAGTAGCCCGGCAGTTCACTGCCGGGAAAGGCGGCAAATGAATCGGCGGCCTGTAGGGACGCCTGAATTCCCGTCAGCGTAAGAATCAAGCGTCCTTACAGGACGCGGCAGAAAAAACTCTGCTACCCGGCGATGAATCGCCGGGCTAATTTCAACCGTCCCTGCCGGGACGAAGAAGCTGTCAATTGCTTTGCCTGATTTGTTACCGCCTAACATCAGTCATTTATTCGACCGGCAAAAACAATCCCAAGCCGAAATGGCAACCAAACCCCAGAGCCAAAGGCCCGGCAACAGGTTCAGCAAATTCCATTTCAAATCCGGCCAGTCCGAAACCTTCGTCGCCCTTGAACCGCCGCGTATGAAATTCCAGCCATCGCACCATCGGACGCCCGTTGACTTCGTAACCTTCCGTGCGCCTGATGAATGCGGGTTCCGGCAATCCGCGCACTTTCAATTCGCGTACAAGCTGAGCTTCGGGCAAATCGCGCGGACGCGGAGGTTTTCCTCCACCGCGATTGGCAAACCGGGGCAGGGAAAACGGCGTCACCGACCGCCAGCGTGTTGTTTTGCCGAAGAGTTTTGATTCAAACGAAGTCGGGTTGCCAAACCCAACGAAGGCTGTGCCAACTTTCCAATGTTGGTCAAAGCGCGTAATGGAACGAATTGCTTTGAATGCCGAGAGGTCTTCTCTCTCAATGCCGCGAGGGGCATAAATGGTGATGTGATCGAGCTTGCCGTCGTGATCTTCATCCGTGGCGAAGTAATGTGCGTGCAAATGGCCCGCCAACGGCTGCCCCGCGACGGTTTTGCCCGTGATCGTCTCGGAATGCGCAGCGTCGTTGCAATGACTGATCAAAGCCCTACGGAATTGCTCGGCAAAGGGCAGCGTCTCACAAATTGTCAGTGATGCGTCGTGCGCGAGCAGGTATTGCGCGACGGTGAATTCGGTGTTTTGTAGAGAGTTGGATACAGCGACGGTGTTTGTTGACATGCACTTGTCCTCAAAATGTGGTTAAGGGTTTTCTTTTACGATGCGCTTCCAGCCGGTAGTCAGATCGTAGACGCTGGAGAACTCGGCTTGCGCGTAACGGCAGATTTCATCCTTGCGCGCGGCGGCACGCTCTTCATCGTGGAAATACTTGACCGGCACCGAAAGCATGTAAGGACGACACTTGATGAGCGCCGCCCGCAATTTACCGGCACGGTCAAAGCTCTCTTCCAGGCTGGCTTCGGCAGTCAGCGGTTGGCGGTAAAGATCGTTGTAGCCGCGCCAGGCCGCCGCCGCGTGATCGTCAAGCTCAATGAAGACTTCTTGGGTTTCGTCATCTTCGATCAAGCGGAAAGTTTGGAGCGCCTCTTTTTCGCCCTTGGACTTCGGTTTGAAACAAAGCGTTTCCGCGCCTTTGAGCACTTGCTGACTTTGCAGCGTGCCTTGTGGCTGAATCTCTCTGAAATAGGTTTCAATGCCTTGAATCAAACCGGCTTCGTCAAGCTGATGAGGTAACCGTTCCAAGACACGTTGAGTGGTGTCGAGTTCAACCGGGTCGTAAATGTAATCCGCCAGCCGCTTGCCCTTCTCGCTTTTCAACGCATAGACGTACACGTTGCCTATCGGATATTCGCCATTGCGATTGGCGCGGCCCGCTGCTTGCACCAGCGAAGAGAACGGCGCAAAGTCACGAAACAAAACCGGAAAGCTGAAATCCACGCCCGCCTCAACCAGTTGCGTGGAAACAACGACAAGCGGGCGTGCGCGACGCTGACGATCTTTGGCTTGTGCGATGCGGCGCGCACGTTCGGCGGGAATTATGTTGGTTGAAAGGTGCAACACGTCGTGCGTGGTGGCGAGCATGTCGCTTAGTGTCTCGAAAAGCTCAACCGCTGCCGCTATCGTGTTGACGATTACCAGCGCATCTCGTCCCTGATGCTCCTTGTTCAGTTTTTCAACAATGATTTCCGCTAACTCAGCAGGCATACGCAACGTGAGGTCAAACGTCGTGACTGTTCGATTCAGCCGCTCAAAATAGGTTTTGTAATTCGGCACAAGCTCAACGGTCTGATTGTCTGCGTCGCCGAGAAACCTGGGCTGTGTTGCGGTCACCAACAGAAACCGCGTATCGAACAACGCGTTGAGCGCCCGCATGGCGCGGCGCATTAGCGGCCAATACTTGAAGGGAATGCTTTGCACTTCATCCAACACGACAATTGCTCCGGCGAGTCGGTGCAATTTGCGCGTACTGCGATTGCGCCCGGCGAACAGGCTTTGGAAAAGTTGTACTGTGCTTGTCATCACCAGCGCGCTGCGCCACCCCTCAATCATCAATTGCGATTGATTCGGGCTGAATTCGCGCCAGTCTGTGCGTGACGCTTCGCCTTCCGTTTCCCGCTTCTCGCCTTTCACGTAACGCAACTCTGCCAAGTGGTGATGGCGAATCATCAATTCCGAAGGCAGCGTTTTCGTTTCTGTGTTGAGTGCAAAGGCAAACAGGTCGTCGTAAACACCAGCAGCCTGTTCAAGTACGGAGAGGAAAGGCAACGCATAAATGATCGTGCGTGCTGAGCGATGCGTCTCGCGCAAACGTTCGCGCAGTCGCAAGGCGCAATCCAGCGCAATCAACGTTTTGCCAAGTCCCGTCGGCAAGGTGAGTTGAAAGAATGAAGCATTTATTGGCGCGGCATCCATTGTCGCTGCCGCCGTGTGCGACACTTCAGCACGCCAGGCATTCACACCCGCAGTGGCGACGGCGGTAAAGTTGCGCGCCCGGTATTGCGCCACCCAATGTGGCCCCAATCCCCAATCGTTGATAGTCCGTCTGATTTCCACTGCTGCATACGACTTGTCGGCAGCAAGCAGGACGGAGAAAAACTGTTGCAACAGCAGCCACGAACTGAGCGATTCGGCTTTGTGCTTCTGCAAGTGTTCTAAGTCAGGCACGACATCCAGCGACTCGTCGCCAAACTGCTCGAAAAGATCACCCGCACGCGCGCAAAGCTCCGCATACGAAATTAGCGGTTGCGGAGTGAAGCCGCCGACTTCAGCAATGCGCGCAAGAATGCGCTCCATTTCTGCCGCCGGGCAATCGGCAAGTTGCAACACGAGCAAATATTTGTCGGTTTGGCGCAATTCCAAATCCTGTTTCGGGAACAGCAAGTTGCCGTGATGGCGGCGAATGACCCAAAACGGCGCGAACCGCAACACGCGACCCAAAGGCGTAGCCCGCAACGTTTGGTCAAGGTCGCTTTTCACCAACAAGGCATAAGCAATGAATGCGCCCAGCAAGGCGTGGCGCGTCATGGGGTCAGCCTTCATTGCTTCTTTTTGGGCTTTGTCGTCGGTGTAAAGATAACGCTGAAATTTGCTGGTGGCTTTCCCAAGATCGTGACAAGCACCCGCGAGAAAGACCAGTTTTTCCACGTCATCCACCGTCAATCCTGCGGACGAACGCAGCGGCATCTCGCGCAGCAGTTTGCGTGCGTAAGACCCGACAGCCAGACAATGCCCCATCAGCCTTTCGCCGCGATGTGCGTCCAGTTTCAACGTTCCGTCTGTCTGAATCGCATTGATTTCTTCCAGCGGCACGCCTTCATCGGACGCATCCAATTTGTTTTCCATGGTGTTCACTAACTGGCTCCTTTTCACGGCAGCCCCAGCGGGGCGACCTGTTTATAGCTATGGCATCTATCATCTTCCCTAGCCCCATCGGGGCGGCATCAGATGTCGCTCCTAACGGAGCTTGGGAAATGGTTGCTGTGCGTGGCTATAAACAGGCCGCGCCGCTGGCGCTAAAACGGCACTCGCAAAATCGCGCTTGCGGTTGCTTACAACGGAATGGCAATGCCATAAGCGCCGAAGTCATACGCCTCGACTTGTGCCGATGGCTGCGGGCTGACGACCAATGTCGGTTGCCGTGTGTCGTAAAGTACATCCTGATAAGCCGTGACAATGCGTTCGGGCGTCAGATGACGAGGCAGACCATTGAGCAACAGCGGGGCAGCGCCAGGCGCAGGCACTGACCGCACTTGCTGATAAGGCACTACGCTGACAACTTCCGTCGCTTCCGTCAGCGCGCGTGGCTCCGGCCTGAGCGCAGCAACAAAAGCGAAATCTGCCAGCATCGCAGCCAAGCCCAGCGATACTGTGTAAATGGACTGATGCGCGCGCACCAACCCCGTAAGCCTTTGCTGAAAGGCGGCATCGGGATGACGGAAAAAGATGCGGTAACGCACATCGGCCAGCACTTCGCGGCGAATTTGCGTGCGTCCGCCAGACGGTTTCATTCGCCCGAATAACTGAGCGGACTTGGTGTCTACATGGTTGTAGGAAATGCGGAGCGAACGCGGTCGTCGCAACAATGAGAGCGCCACGCTGACGTGTTCGTCTTGAAACTCGGCAAGGTAGCGTTCCTTGCCGAGTCCCATAATCGCGCCCAACATTCCGAAGACCGTCGGACGCGGCGGAAACGGCCAACTGAGCGGTGAAGAGGTCGTGTCATAGCGGCGGAAATGCGCCAAGTCGCCCCAGATGTCGAAGATCAAAAACTCTTCGTTCACGACACTTCTCCTTTCGGCGCGTCGGGCTTATTGGCTTGTCCAAGAGCAAGCACATTCACACCGAGGTCTTTGGCAAGTTGCTCGCACAAATTGGTAATAGGCGCGTTGTTCAAGGTCAACACCAAAGCCGGGTCATGGGCGACCTCGATGGAAGCAACGCTCAGTTTACTGCCGAAATGCGCTTCTCCATTCATCGCCTGCTGCAAGCCTTCCACCAGCGAATCTATCGCCAGCGTAAAGTCGTTGACCGAGCGAATATCTTTGTCCGTCATCAAGTGCGCGGCGGGCTTGAGTTCTACACGCCGTTGCAGTTCGCCGAGGAACGAAGAGGCTTCGGCATAATTGATCTTCAACAACAAACGCGGGCAATGGCCGAGTTTGCTGCGGCTGTGCAAATGCTTCGTGCCAAGCCAGAGAGCTTCGACCAGCAATTGCGCATCGGCTTCCGTCATCCCGGTGTCTTTGGCGGCAATCGGATTGATCGCGCCGTAGAAAGGAATGAGGGAGTAATGAACGAAGTCTTCCTCGCGGAAAGTGTCTTGCCCTGCTCCGGCTTTAGAGGCAAAGGCCCCTGTGCCTTTGACGTGAAAGATTTCGACACGATTTAGAGAGCGGGCAAGTCTGAATTGAACAGGGCCAGTGTAAGTCACGCCGGGCGTGCCTTTCTCTCTTGGTATCGTTGCGCCAAAGAGCCGAATGTCAATGCACCTTTCAGCAGCAGTTTTTCTGATTACGTTATTATCTGCGCCAAAGTCGGAGCCGCGTTCTTTGCCGTCCTGAATGCCCTTGCCGCTTTCGCTAGCGATTTCACGAACGAAAATGTCGCCGGTTGCGCCGCCGTCATAGCCACGCTCGGTCATCAGGTAATCGCGCACTGTGCGTTTCAGCCGTACATCCGTTACCAGATTGTGTCCGGTGTCAGGGTCAATACGCGGGCGGTTCAGTTCCAGCGGATCGCCATTGGGATTGGCTTCGCTGACATCGTAGATAAAAAGGATTTCGCTGCGGTGTTTGATGGGTTCGGTCATGATTGTTGCTCCTCCGTCGGTTTGGAAGTTTGGTTGTTGGCTTTCGGGCTGAAGAGCCGCGCTTCACACAGTCCCAGCGTAAAGAAGAAATTGATTTCCGAATTGGGCATACGCCAAGGAGAACCGGCTAACCGAAACCTCTCGGCTACGGCTTGCTCCAGACTCCAACTGAAATGGTCAATGTCGTACTCGACCAGTTTGGATTTGATCTTACGCAACAGGTCGCGCATCTCCTGCTCATTGAGATTCAAATCCTTCAGGTTGCGGAAAAACGGTTGGCGCTTGTCATAGCGCTTCCGTTGTTCGCTGAGCACTTGGGCGCAAAGCACGCCCATCAAATAACAGGCGCGTTGTGCTTGGTTGGCGAACAGGCCACCGAAGCTTTGAAAGAACTCGTCGAATTGTTCATTCAAACCGTCGGCGTTTAATTGCGGGAATTCAGGCATAGAGCCTCCTTTGCTTGTATGTTGGTTGTCGCTCGGCGGAGCGAAGTTGATGAGTCCGAGATGCGCCAGCCACAAGGCGACGGCGAGCGCACGATGAGTGGATAAAGCCAGCCACGGTTCCTTGCCATTGCTTTGTTGGGTACGCAGGTCTTGCCGGATGTGCGTCAGCGCGGCGTCGAAGAATTCCACCGCGTCAAACGGCTGCCCGTAAACAAGTCGTTGAATGGCGCGCAAAAAATCGCTGCTGAGCGGGTCTTTCTTGCCTTCGGTGTGCGGCTGGTACAAATCACGAATGAGTCTGAAGTCCACTGGAATTGCGCCAAGTTGCGGCACGTTTGTCCATTGGCCGAAGTTCGCCAGCAGTGGATGCTCAGCCGCGCGGTCTGCGTTCTCTGCGATCTCAGCCAGACGGCTTGGCAGGATGCCTTCAATGGTGCAGAGAATTTCCATGCGGCTATTCTTCATCCGATAGAACAAATAGGTCAGTGAAGCAATGGCTTCTTCGCGCGCCAGCAGCCGCGCGAAGAGCAACTCTTGTTCACGCTGTGCCTGTGGGACGGCAGCCTTTTTCCAGTCAGAGATGTTCTTGACTACAGTTGTCGCAGTTCGTTGCCAGTCGGCGAAATTTGGCAGCAATAGGTACTGAATTTTGCAGAGGCTGAATTGTAAGTGCGCAAAGGTGGCTTTATGTCCTTTCCGAATATGCAGGCTGCATTCATTACACAAAGGAAAGTTGCGCCAAGCCGCATCGGTGCGAAAGCCGCTCGTAATGAACCCAGGCTTATCAATCGTGAAGTAGCTCAGTGTTTGCGGTGGAGCCAGAAAGACTTGCTGCCGATGTCTGCCGCAACAAGAGCAGATGGCATTCTCCCCCACCGAATCCAACGACGAACGCTTTTTAGTGCTTGGGTCGGCGCGCTTGGCAAAGTAGTCTCGTAATGGCGCAACCTCAGCCGGGTATTTCCTTTGCCCGTCAGTACCCACAATAACCAATGTGAGAATGGCGCTTTCTTTGGTAGGCGCAACTTGTTCCGCGAGTTCAATCACCCTCGCTTTGGTCTGATCCAAATTAGCCTCAATGGCAGCCAACCAGGCCTTGCCAGCTTCACTGATTACAGGAGAAACATCACTTGCCATCTCTTTTAGATAAGCCAAAAACTTTTTCTGAAAAACGCTTTCCGCACATTCGCCCGGCGTTCGTTTATCAACCTTTGAAGGCTTTGTGATTCCGTATGTGATCGTAGGCGCAGTGCCAAATGGGGGACCTTTGCGGAAGAGGTATTTTGATGGGCGCTCCGCATCCAATGCCGCCAAGACAACCTGACGGACAACAGGAGTGCTCTCATCACCTCCGATTTCTATTTCAATCGCTCTTGCGATGTTTTTTCCCAGAGGCTCGACTAATTGCAAAACAGGGTCATCCCCTTCGTCTGTCGAAGTTGCCAGGATGGCAGCAAGTTGTTTGAGTACTATGTTCATAGTTACTGATTCTCCATTTCCGCGAGTTAGGTTGAGCTTGGTCACAACCCAACGTCTTTCTGATTTGCGGGCATCCTATTCACGACACCGGGAAAGAATTCCGCGTGTTGGCGCTCGGTCAAAAAAATTATTCCGCAGTATGGCGTTGCTGGCTGCTGTGCAGGAGTTCGGCAACCTTGCTGCGGAGTTCCGCCGGAGCGAGGACTTCTATGTCGGGCAGAAAGCTCAAGATGAAGCGTTCCAGGCCGCGGCCACGGGCTACGCGCATTTCAATCGTGATGGTTTCAGGCGCGGTTTCTGTTTTGGGCGTGCTGGCTACTTTGCGTTGCGAGCGGTGGAATTTGCGTTCGGCAAAAACGCGGGCCGTTACTCCATAAGCCCGCAATCTCACAGTAATCGGATTGCCGTGGATGCCGTTGAAACAATACGTTTCCAGATGATCGCGCAAATCGAAGCGCTTTGGCGCGAAGGTGCGTTTGGTGAATTGCAAGGCTCTGATGTGGTCTATGGCAAATGGTATGAATGCCTGGCGCAGATGATCCCAGCCTATGACCTTCAAAGTGGCTCCGTCCGGGTCGAAGTAAACGGCGTAAGGATCGAAATCGCGCTCCTTCGTTTCGTCCGACGCCATTGTGTAATAGCTCATCCGAACCGTGCGGCGTTCAATGGCGGCGGTGACCAGTTGATCAATCGTTTCGCTGTGTCTTGCGAAGTCTTTGGCGGGGACGGTGGCTGCTCCGTAAACGCGCGACATGGCGTTCAACCGTGCGTGCAGCGCGGGCGGAAGCGAAGCCCTGACTTTTTTGAGCATTGAACGAGCGTGACGCGCAAACGGAGATTGATTGCCTAACAGTCCGGTTGCGCCTATGGCTTCCTGCGCCAGCAACAATGTCGCCGATTCAGACAAGGTCAGTCTGGGCGATTGATACTCAGTGGCTAGGGAATAGTAAATGTGACGGCCTTCGCGTTCCTGCGTGACGGGGTTGGGCGAATCAGGCTGGGAAAATGTATCAATCAGATTGACTATGGTTTTCCGGTCAACGCCGAAATAATCCATCAATTCTTTTTGTGACCAGCGACGATTTGCCAACAACTCAGGCAGGATGATGAGTCTGTCGCTCAATCGTTTGCGTCTGCTTGACGAATCGGATTGGTTGAATGAATCGCCTTTGGAAGTTTTCGCGGATTCCATTTGTGATTCCCCTGTGGAGTGCGCGCGACTTGTCGCCGCTTTTTCATTCGTGGTCGAAATTTGCTGTCCCGACCAATTCGCACTTGAGAACGCAAAGCTACGACAAGTCGCAGCACTCCACAGTTAAAAATGAGTATGGTTGATTGTTTGGGGCTTGAGTGCTTAGGGCGGGGCGAAGATTAAATGGCTTTGCCGAATTGGTAAAGAGTTTTCTGATGTAGATGTGAAAAATATCCGCGAGATGGCAAAAAGGCTAATTCAATTTGACGTTGCGGACGACTTGCCAGTCGCCGGAAGGTTCGATCTTCAAATTGGCGACGCGGTTGCGGTGAACGACAATCGTCGCCGGATACCACAGATAAATCTGCGGCAAATCGTTCGACAGCGTCTTTTGAATTTCGGAAAAGATTTGTTTGCGGCGATCTTGTGTTGCGAGTATGGATTCGGCCAACAGTTTGTCCACGGCTGGATTGCTGTATCGCATGCGGTTCTGGCCGTTCGGCGGAATGGATGTCGAGCCGTACATAAAGGCGAAAATGTCAGTGCTCTGATTTCCTCCGACCGAAGTGTTCAGATAAAGCTGGTAATTGCCGTCGGTCATATCCTGCGTCAGCTTTTGCCGTTCCAGAGTCTGGATTTCCAGTTTGACGCCTATGCGGGCGAATTGCGCCTGCAAGGATTCGGCGGTTTTTTTGGCAATCGAAACCGTTGAAGTTTTCAATGTCAGTTTCAATCGCTGCCCGTCTTTTTCCGGTCGCCCGGCCTGATCCAGCAATTGTTTGGCGCGTTCGGCGTCGTAACCGTAAGCCGTGACGTTGGGTTCGTAAGCCCATTGAGAAACCGGCAGAATGCTGTGGGCCGGCTTGGCCTGTCCGCGCAAGATGTCGCGGATGATGGCTTCGCGGTCAATGGCGAACGACAGTGCTTGGCGAATGCGTTGATCCTTCAAAATCGGATCGAGCAGATTGACGCCCAGATGCGTCAGATTGGTTCCGTCAATCATTTCGACTTTCAAACCTTCGGCCTTTTGCAAACCTTCGACAGTGATCGGGTCGAAATCGGCGTTGATGGCCAGATCAACCGAACCTTTGCGCAATTCGCTTTCGCGCGTGCTGTTGTCAGGAATGATTTTGACGCGAAGTCTGGCGATGCCTGGCGCGCCGCCGAAGTATTGCGCATTGGCGGCCAGCACGGCTTCCTGATCTTCGGTAAAGCTTTCAAATTTGAACGGACCTGTGCCGATGGGCTTTTTGGCCTGTTGATCGGTTGTGCCTTCGGGAATGATTCCTACCGGAACGATTTGATTGGGCAAACCCGGACAAGGTTCGTTGCAGCGAAAAACCACTGTTTGCGGATCAACGACGTCAACGCCAGCCAGCAGCGGTTTGCCGGGCGCGACTTCGCGCGTGAATTCGACTTTCTTCTGCGATGTGAAACCGGCGGCCAGCATGGTGTCGAAGGTGTATTTCACATCCAGCGCTGACAGTAACTGGTCGTTATGAAATTTGACGCCTTGCCGCAATTTGAAGGTGAAGGATTTGAAATCCGCCGACGGTTCGAAGCTTTCGGCCAGTTCCGGCATTGGGTCGAAATTTTCGTTTTTGCGAGTCAGGCCGTTGAAAATCAACTGGCGCATGCGTTCGTCTGCGGAATCGGAACTGGCGCGCGGATCGAAAGTAGAAACACGTTTTTCCAGCATCATGACCAATTCGTTGCCGGATTGTGTGCGGCTGCACGATGTAGAAACAGACAACGCAATTAAGACCAGTAGAAAAAACGAAACAGTAGCAGGGAACCGGGCGCTGGAAATTTTCATATTGATGAGGTCAAAAAAGAATTGATGATTACTTTGCGGGAATTGGAGTCGCCAGATTCTTTTCTCTGGTTTCGCGCTCTTTCGCTTCGCGTTTGGCGTCGAGTTCGCGCGTGTATTGTTCAAACAAGGTTTGCTGATCAGGCGTCAGCAATGTGGCGATCCGTTTTCGCGTGTCCAGACGAATGGCCTTGTATTGCGGGCGAACTTCGTCATCCAGGAATTGATATTGCCGCCGAGATTCGGCCAGCAGTTTGTCAATTTCAGTTCGCTGCTCTTGAGTCAGGCTCAATCGGTTGGTCAGTTCGTCAATGATGGGAACCGAAGCGCCGACCTGTTTGTTCACCGAACGATGCAGCAGCAGATATTGGCCTGAAGCGCCAACGACAATCCCCAATATGAAAGCCGCCAGAATGATGAATTGGGCTTTGCGTTTGGTGGCTGTGTAATTCTGATTAGCGAGCATTGTCGGCTCCGTCGTTGCTGAAATCACGCGGCGAATTCAATTGCGTGTTGTTGCTGATCAAATCTTCGTTTTGCGGAGCCGCAAGCCCGGATTGGGTTTGTTTGATCGCCAATTGCCCGCTCAACGCCAGCAGGAAAATTGCGGCAGCGGCAAAAGCGAACAACCAACCGCGAATGGAAATGATCGCCGATTCCCACGTCAGCAAACCATTTTCCTTGTTGGCGCGAATTCTGGCTCTGACCTGATTGATTAAACGAGTTTCTTCCCAGGCATCCTGTTCGGGTTTATTGCCGGGAAACTCGTTCAACAAGGATTTGATGATCGAATGAGTTGCAAATTCAGGGTGGCATTTGGAACAGGATGCTGCGTGCTCTTGGATGGCGGATCGGACGGAAGGGGCAGCGTCACACCCATAAGTCATCAATCGAATGGCTTCTCTGCACTTCATTTGCTTTTGTCTCCCTGAATGGCAACTGTTTTTCTTTCTTCGGCTTTTCTCAATCGGGCAAAGGCTTTTCGCATGGCGTGCCGGGCGCGGAAGGCTCGAATTTTTACTTTCGCCTCCGACCAGCCTGTGACGTGAGCGATTTCCCGGATAGTGTTGTTTTCAGCATGCAACAGCGTCAATACCAATCGGTCTTCGGGGGACAATCCAGCCAGCAGTTTGCCGGAAATTTCCGCCGCAATTTCACGTTCGTTTTCGCTCAGGTGAATGTCAAAGGCGGATTGAGACAGTTTGCTTTCCAGCCAGTATTCTTCGTCGTCCGATAAATCCGTAATCAACGACTCGCTGCGTTTCTTGCGCCGCCGCAATTCGTCGTAACAATTATTGACGGCGATTTTCGCCAGCCATTGCTCGAACGTTGCTCCGCGCCGGTAAGAAGCCAGTGAAAAGAATGCTTTCGAGAATGTTTCCTGGACTATGTCTTCGACGGTTTCGCGCGAGCGGAAAAACCGTCGGGCAATCGAAAACACTCGTTTGTGATGTTTGCGCAACAACGATTCAAACGCGGCTTCGTCGCCGTTGAGAGTCTTTTCGATCAGAAAATCGTCCGCAGTCAAAGGCATTGCGTTGAACTGAACCAGTTCTGTTTCCGCAGAGCCAACACCAAATGTCGTTTCTATTGATTGATTGACCAGCATAAACGCGGCTTCCGAGTCACAGCCAGCCGTTGCAAACTCGCAACGAATTGTTGCCTTTGCAAAACTGCTGTGTTAGTTTGCGAGCATTCAGTTTATCTATTTATTGATAGGTTTTTCTGGCGTCACGTGTGACGCCAGACGGATTATCCACATCAACACTTGATTATGGAAGAGCGTAACAAATCAAAAAGGGAAGTACAGGAACTCGTCAACGATCCGGAGAGTTTGGTGAATGTCGCTGAATTGGGGACTTTCATCAAACGCAAACGCGAAGGAGAACGACTTTCGTTGCGAGCCGTTGCCAAACAGACACAGGTCAGCGCTTCCACGCTGTCACGAATCGAAAACAGCACCGGAACGCCTGATGCGGAAACTCTGGCGCGATTGGCCAAATGGTTGAATCTGCCGTTGGACCGAATCATCGGTCTTCAGGCTTCGATGGAAAATTCATTTGCTCAATTGATGCAAGGTTATACGCCGGACGTGGTCGAAGCTCATCTGCGCGCGGATGCCAATCTGACGCCGGAAAATGCCGCCGCCTTGTCAGAATTGTTTCGACTGGCTTACAGACAGTACAGCGTCAAGAAGTGAGCGGTGATGTACAGTTTTTGCGGCAACAGCGATTGTCTGAACCGTTCGCGTTTTCTGCCTGAACCGCCGGTCAGCGACAAATTCCGCCAGTATGAACAACTGGCCTTGCGCGTCAGATCGTTTGCCGGATTGACTGGCATACACGACCAGCTTGATCCGTATGCCTTGGCGGAATCTGTTGGATTGCGAGTTGTGCCGCTGGATTCCATTGCCGGCTTGAGCGATGAGACTAAAGCGTTGTTGCAATCGCCGACCAGCGGAGCCTGGTCAGGCGGAGCGACTCCAACCTTGCCGGACGGAACCCGCATCGTTATCTTGAATCCCAGCCACAGCGAAGCTCGAAAAATGGCGACCTTGATGGAAGAAATTTGCCACGTTTTATTGGGGCACCAGCACAGCGCATTAACCACCTATTCAGAAACCGCCGAAGCCAGTCGAACTCACCATCAACAAATAGAAGAAGAAGCCTATTCCGTAGGCGCAGCGGCGTTGCTGCCTTACCGTGCATTGGTGTGCAATCTTTCGCGCGGCCAATCCATCAAAGCCATAGCCACTCAAGCCGGAGTTTCCCAGGCTCTGGTTCGTTACCGCATCCGAGTCCTGAGACTTTCCCATTACCTTGTGTGAACCACGCGCCTTGAAAACTGGAACGCACGCGCCCTCGCGTGCAGGCTTGGCGAAAAGTTTGTTGGCAATGAATGAGGCCTCCAGCCAAAACTCGCACGCGGGGGGCGCGTGCAGGCTTGGCGAAAAGTTGGTTGGCAATGAATGAGGCCTCTAGCCAAAGCTCGCACGCGGGGGCGCGTGCGTTCCCAGAAGCGAGCTATTAACTGATGTTACGCGCTAAGGAATCGAACATTGGGTTTGACACGGTTTTCGTCCCGGCAGGGACAGCTTTGATATTAGCGCGGCAGTTTACTGCCGGGAAAAGCAGCGAATGAACCGGCGTCCTGTAGGGACGCTTGAGTTTCCGCCAGAACAGGATTCAAGCGTCCTTACAGGACGCGGCAAAGAAAGGCTCTGCTACCCGGCGTTGAAACGCCGCGCTAATTTCAACCGTCCCTGCCGGGACGAAGAAACTGTCAGATGCTTTGCTTGATTTGCCATCGCGTAACATCAGCTATTAACTTATCGGTCAGTCAAATTTTACGCCATCGCAAAGAAAATTAGTGACAAGCCAGACTTCCTAATCTAGTATGCGCCAAAATTTCTCAGGCGCTTCAGACCGTATGCCCTGAATTTCTACCTGGTCTGAAGACCTCCGACGCACACTGCGAAGCCCGCAAGCTTGTATTCCGCGCCCTTCGCCCATTTGGGAGTTGAACAGATCGCAAGTATTGTCCAAATCTGCTCAGCCCATCAGCCAAGCCCCGAACCATTGCCCTTGATAATTCATGGCAAGCTTGCTGTACCGTCTGCCATAAACAATTTTCCGTAAGATGCCGCTTGGCTTCTTATTTGAGCAGACAAGTAATGAATAACAGTTTAGACGTAAATCATTTGTTTTTACTGGTCGGTACAAATCCATTGCCCAATTGGGTAGTGGCTCAGTTGTTGGCTCGTCCCGGCGGTACAGTTTATTTAGTGGCCACTTCCGGGGTCAAAGAAACACGACTGCGCCTAACCGAAGCCTTTGGAAAGGATCAGCGTCTTTCTCCCGCCGGTAACAAGCTCAAGATAGAATTTACAGAAATTACGAATGATGAGAATCACAGCACTCCTGATGATATTCGAGCTTTAGACGTGCAGCGCCAGGTTAAGGCATTGTTGGAACGTGCGCGTGATACTGATGCCAGGCGCGGTGTAGAGGGAAGCTACGGGTTGAATTACACCGGCGGCACGAAAATGATGGCAGTGCATGCGTACCAGGCCTTCAAGGAATTTTTTAAGGAAGCCGATTCACAACCACGCCTGAGTTATCTTGATGCGCGGTCGCTCACACTGAAATTCGATCAACCAACGTCTGTGGCAGAAATCAATCTGACTGAAGTTAGCCAGTACCCGCAATTGCAAATAGGTCTTGAAACATTGTTTGGCTTGCATGGCGAAATTTGGCAGCCACCACACCAGCAAACGGCCATCGCAATTGCCGCAGCGCAAGGATTGGTTGCGATGTACGATCATCTGGCAGGGCAAGAGGTTTGGCGAAAATGGTGCAACAGCTTGGAAGTCACCTTTGGTCGGAACAGCAAGCCGAAAAAAGTTGGCGGAATGAATCTAAATAATCTTGATCGGCGAGACTGGCAAGAAATCGTGCAAAAGCTTAACCAACTGGAACTGCCAACACTGAGCGATTGGGAACGTGAACTCAAAAACCATCGAGCCATCAAAAAACTGGTGCAAGCGCAGCAATCTAACGTTACCAACAAGCTCGTTGACGGGTATCGCCAATTCCTAAAGGGACTCAACGCCGCAGACGGTGACACGCTCAAAGACGCAGCACAGAAGAGCGGCGCATTTGCGGATTCGCTGTTGCTTGCCAAATGGCTGGATGGTCTGTGGTTGGAGCATTACACCTTTGACCAGTTCCAACAACATCAAAAACAGAACGAGACCAACCCCGACGGGCTGGCGATCAACGTCGAATCGGTCAATGCGCAAGGTCGTAAGTTCGAGGCTGATGTGATCGCCTTGCGTGGCTATCAGCTTTTTTACTGTTCTTGTTATGCGGGTGGCGTTCCTATTGACGCCAAACGCAAGCTTTTCGAGGCAATGATTCGCGCCGAACAACTGGGCGGCGAAGAGGCCAAAGTAGCGCTGATTTGTTGCTCGGATCAGCCGGATACCGTCGAACGCGAGGCGGAAAGCGATTTCCAGCGCAAAGGAATGATTCGCGTTTTCGGGCGTAAACATTTGCCAGCGCTGGCAGCGGAACTGACAGACTGGCTGACGGGGAAGAAATAAGAAGGGGACGAACTCTATGGACGCAGCAGTATTGACGATGATTGATACGGCGGGGATTCAGCGCTACGTGTTCGGTAGCAATCGGCTGCGCGAAAACCTGGGCGCGTCGTATCTGGTCGAACTAGCAACCAAAGCCTGGGTCTTTCAGGCGCTGGACGAATTAAGGCCGCACAACATGCCTGAAGTCGAAAATGATACCCACGACCTGAAACGCAAACCTGATCCAACTCTGAAAATGGAAGATGGTGCGCTGTGCGCAGAGCTGTTGTATGCAGGCGGCGGAAATACGCTGATTTTGTTCGCCTCAAAAGCAGCAGCGCGGCGCTTTGCCCAGATTTTATCGCAGCGCGTGTTGCGTGATGCGCCCGGTTTGGAACTGGTGATTGCGCATAGCGAGCCGTTTCGCTGGGACGCTGCCGCGAATGATTTGCGCGACCGCGAGAAAGAATTGCGCGACGGGCGATTGACGCAAAAGAAACGCCAGCGACAGGCGACACCGACGTTGCAACTGGGCTTGGGGGTGACGGCGGAATGCGAAGCCACCGGGCTGGTCGCCACGCTCAGATCAGACAGACTTGAGCCGGAACCGCGTCTGATCGGACGCGAAACTAAAATCAAGCTCCAACAGAGCAAGCGCAGTAAAGAGGTGGAATCAAACGCCAAGCGGCGGCTGGTAGAAGTTCTCAAAGACCTTGATCGGCGTTTTGATTTCCCTGATGAGCTTGACCAATTGGGACACAAAGGCGGCGAAGAGAGCTACATTGCGGTTGTGCATCTCGATGGCAATGACATGGGGCAGGTGCGCAAAGATTTTCTGGCGGATGCAAAAGACAATCGGGAATACATTGAGCGATTACGAAAGTTTTCCGCAGGTGTGGAAGAGGCCTCCAACGCGGCGTTGCTTACGACCTTCCAACGATTGCAGCCGTTGCTGCACAAAAAGACAAATCCGAATCAGGCTGGGGAAGAAGTCTGGTACATCGCAGAACTGAAGCCCAATTTCATAAAGCGTCCTTCGCACGCTGCACCTAAAGAGAACGAAAAAGACCACGACCTTGAACCCAGCGCCGCGCCCAAGGAAATCGAGTTTGCTCCGATTGAAACTGACGAAGAGGACGAAGGCTCCGCAACAGATGAGCGCAAAGCCTACTGGCCGTTTCGCCCGATTGTGTTTGGCGGCGACGACATCACGTTCGTTTGCAACGGGCAACTGGGTTTGTCGCTGGCAGCGGCCTTCGCACAGGAGTTTGCCGCACACACGCAAGAAAAGCTTGGCGTAACGATTCACTCCGGCGGCGGCGTGTGCATCGTCAAAGCGCATTATCCCTTCCGGCGCGCTTATGACCTCAGCGAAAGCCTGACCAAAGCCGCCAAGCAGGAATTGAGGAACAAAAACAAACAGAAGGAAGCCTCGGCGCTGGACTGGCATATTTCCTCCACCGGTTTGAGCGGCAGCCTGAATGTGCTCCGGCAGCGCGAATATCAGGTCCAGGCTGGTTCATTGCTGATGCGTCCGCTCTGGCTGAATGGCACCAGCGATTGGCGTACCTGGCAAAACTTCAACTGGCTGGTCGCGGTGTTCAACTTCCACAAGCAATTCGCCAGTCGTCGCAACAAACTGAAAGCCCTGCGCGAAGCGTTCCGCAATGGCCCGGAAGCGGTGCAGGAATTCCTGCGAACATACGAATTGTCGCAGGAAAAAATCATCGCGGCGCTTAACCTGAAAGGCTGGGACAGTGCGAGGAAAGGCAAGGATAAATTCACCGGTTGGGCAGGTGAGCGGTGCGGTTACTTCGATGGAATCGAGGCGATGGATCATCATTTTTTGTTAGCGGAGGTACGCGATGAGCGAGACTAAACGCGATGTGATCTTGCACTTTGAATTGAGCAGCGCGGCGACCTTCGGGCGCGGCGACGGCTTGCCCGGTCTGGTGGACAGCGAAGTCGAACACGATGCTTACGGCTTTCCCTTTCTGCGCGGGCGAACGTTGCGCGGCTTGCTGGCGGAAGAAATGGAAAGCCTGCTTTACGCGCTTGGCAACCGACCGGAACTGAAATCAGCGCGTGATCGCCTGTTAGGCGAGGAAGCACGGTTGCTGGATGAAACCGGCATTTTGCACGTGGGGCACGCGCAATTCCCGGAAGCCGTGCGTCAGTTGATCGCGGCGGAAGTCGAAGCCGAAAAGGAAAAAGCTCGGCAGGAAAAAGAACGCACCGGCAAAAACGAAAAGCCGCTCTTTTTCACGCGCGAAGCGGTGCTTGATTCCGTCACTGCCTTGCGCCGCCAGACCGCAATGACGCATCTGGGCGCGCCGGAACCAGCATCGTTGCGGGCGCAGCGCGTGATTCTCCGCACAACACGTTTTGAAGCGCAGTTGCATTTCGACGAAGACCCGCAACCGCTGGAACTCGCTTTACTGACAGCGTCTGTGTTGGCGTGGCGGCGCGCAGGTACAGGGCGCAATCGCGGACGCGGACGGTTGCGTGCGTGGCTCAATGATGAAGCCTGGACGCAGGCGCGCTTTACAGAGTTCGCGGACTTCTGCCGGGGGAGGAAAACGCAATGAGAGTAATCCGCTACAACCTGGAACTCATCCAGCCCGTGCTGATTCCTGACCCGCAGGGCGAAGCCAACAGCGCGATTTCGCTGCTCTATATTCCCGGCGCGTTACTGCGTGGTGCCTTGATTGGACTTTACCGCAAGACCTTTGATGCGGCGGATTCGGATATTCGCGCCTTGTTTCTGGGCGATACGACGCGCTACCTCAATGCGTATCCAGTGCTTGAGGAACGACGCGCTCTGCCTGTTTCCGCTGCATGGCGTTATAACAAAACCGAAAAGCCTGATGGAGAAAAGGCCGCGCGCAGGATTTATAACTTTGCGGTTGCGCAACCGGATTATTTTAACGAAGAAACCGTAGACGCTGCGTTCGCCTGGTTCAAAGAAGCTGAGTTAGCAGAACGGTTCAATCCGTCGCGCCAGGTCAATGTGCATACGCAGCGCAATCCGCGCAAAGGTCGCGCCATTCCTCGCAAAGGGAAAAAAGAGAAATACGACCCGGCGGCGGGAACGGTCTATCGCTACGACGCGCTGGCGGCAGGGTTGGTGTTGCAGGGAGTGATTTTGACTGAAGCCGAGCAACAGCTTGCTGATAAGCTGGAGACACTGTTGCAGCAGAATCAAACACTATGGATTGGACGCGCACGTCGCGCCGGATATGGCGAAGTGCGAATCACTGTCATATCTGATGAAGGTTTTCGGGAAAATGGCAGCGACGCAAGACCGCCTGAAGTAAAGCTACCTTCCTGGCAAAGTGATGTCGTTGCAGATTCGTCCGAGTCGAACACGTTTGAGAGTCCTTCAGAATCGGAAGACGAATCTGATGAGTACCAAGAGGAAGAATATCAGAACGATGAGAGCGACGAAGGCTCACCTCAACACTCAGGCAATTTGTCCCTGATGCTGACGAGCGATGCGCTGTTGCGCGATAAATGGGGACAGGCAACGCTTGATCCGTCAGCCGCTGTGGCCGAAGCGATGGGGTTGCCGCTGACTACGTTTACCTTGCAGGAAGACAGCTCCTTTCTCACAACCCGCGTGGTGGGCGGCTTCAATCGCAAATGGGGGTTGCAGTTGCCGCAAATGCTGGCGCTGGCAGCAGGCAGCGCCTTCGATCTGGCAACCAAAGAATCCCTTTCGACCGAACAACTGGAACGCCTCGAACAGTGCGGCATCGGCGAGCGGCGCAATGAAGGTTTCGGGCAGGTGCTGGTGCGTTCAGAGGAAAAGGAAACCATTCACTCAGAACGCACAGAACCTCCCGTTACTATAACCAGTCGCACCCTGAATGAAACGGAAAAAGAATTTGCACGAACGCTGGCAAAACGCATGTTGCGTCGCAAGCTGGATGCCCATTTGCGCGAACTGGTCAATCGCATTGATTTGCATAACGCTCCGCTCAAACACCAGATTGCCCGGCTGCGTGTTTTGTTACGCGCCATCGAGCGGGAACGCCAGCCCAACCAACTGATCGCAGACGAACAACTTGATTACCTGGCCAAATATCTGCGCAATACCGCAGACCGGCGCGCAGGCGAACAACTGGCGCGGGCGCAGATCGAAGAAAAGTCCCTCGCAATCAAAGCGACGCTGCCCTTGTGGATTAAGGCGCAGTTGCTGCCCAAAAGTGAAGAATTCGCTGATGGCAAAAACAAAGACGTGCTTCAGGCTGCGCAGCAACGCTGGTCAGGTGAAGATTTAGAAATCAAGTTCGGCGCAGACATAACCGCAAAAGCCAATGACGTGTTGGCGCAGGAATATGCGCTGCGACTGGTCAATCAGGTGTTGCAACGCGCCGCTAAACTGGCCCGCACGAAGGAAAAGGAGGCGCTGAATGGCTGAACAGGAAAACGCGAAAAGCAAAACTCGTGAGCGTCATCGGTATCTGAGCGAGCGCATTGTCATCACCGGACAACTGACGCTGACGCGCCCGGCGCATTTCGGCAACGGCGATGCCGATGAACTGACCGACCTGCCTTTGCTCGTAGACGAAATTGACGGACGCGCGTTACTCACTGGCGCATCGCTGACCGGAGCCTTGCGTAATTACTTGCGTGAAAGGCAATGGGGCTATGAATTGGCTTTGCCTGCGCGCGATCCGCGCTCGCCTTATTACCGCGAATGGACAGAAACCGAAAACGACCTGTTGGCGACGAAGTTGTTTGGCGGACATCGCGGCGACGAGAGTGGCGACCAAAGCCCGCTGATCGTGGATGACGCACTCAGCACGGCGCAAGGCTCGCCCAACATTGAATTGCGCGATGGCGTAGCAATTGACGCAACAACGCGCACGGCTGCTGAGGACAAGAAGTATGACTTTGAATTGCTGGCGGCAGGCACAACGTTCAATCTGCGTTTTGAATTGCTCTTAGAAGACGAGAGTGATCGCAATCCGCAACACTCTAAGGCGAAAGAGCAGAATCCAGAACGGCTGCGCGCTTTGGCGCTGGCCTTGCACGGATTGGGCAATGGAGAAATTCGTTTGGGCGCGCGCAAACGGCGTGGCTTTGGTTGTTGTGAAGTCAAACAATGGGTGGTCACACGTTACCGCTTGCAGCAGCCGGATGAACTGCTGGCGTGGTTAGCCTCAGATCATCCTGACTGCGAGCAAGGGCTGGCTGCACATGATCCTGATTGGGAGAAAAAGAAACCTGCTTCGCAATCAGGCAGTGACATCGCGGCCTTGCTGGGCGTGTTGCCGGAAGACTTGAAGCAAACGGCAGATCGACGTGAAACCTTCGAGATCGAAGCCGACTTTGCGCTGGATGGTTCGATGCTTGTGCGGGCTGGCTTTGACGAACAGGATCGCGGGCCGGACACCGTTCATCTGCATACTTACAATGCACAGCGTAAAAAGTCACAGGCCGTTTTGCCCGGCACCAGCATCGCCGGAGCCATTCGCCAGCGCGCACAACGCATTGCCAACACGCTGGCCGGGACAGACCCGAAAGCGCGCAATGGCGTGCAGGTTTTCATTGACCGGATGTTTGGCCCGGCAGAAATCAAAGGCGGTGACCAGGCGCGCGCCAGCCGTATCATTGTCAACGAAGAATTCATCGAAGGCGGGCAGAGCCTCGTCCAAACGCGCATCAAGATTGACCGCTTCACGCAAGGCACGATGGAAACGGCGCTGCTAGAAGAAGCCCCCCATTTCGGCGGTTCGGTCAAACTTCGTCTCACCCTTAACCGGATTCCCAACGAACAAAGCGAAGCTAGAGTCGGATTCAATCAGGGCAAAGCCGAGATCGGCTTGTTGTTGCTGGTGCTGAAAGACCTCTGGCTTGGGGATTTGCCGATGGGCGGGGCGAGCAGCGTCGGACGTGGGCGATTAAAAGGCGCGTCAGCCAAGTTGTGCTGGAAGCCGGAAAAACCTGAACCGCTGATCTTGAATGCCGCAGGTCTGCCGGAACCGCGTGATGCGCAGACAATCACTGAACTGGAAAGTTACGTGCAGGCTTTGCAGCAAGTGAACTGGCCCGCGTTGAGCGAAAAGAAGGAGGACAGGCAATGATCGAATTCAACCCTACTCCCTTGCCCCAAATGACGCCGTTTGAGCCAGCGGCGATTCCGTCTGACTTTGCTGATGATGGCGGCGTGTGGCTGGCGCAACAGACGGCTGATTTAGTGACAACGGATCAGCCGCTTTACGCGCTGATTCATTTGGATGACGGTGTGCTGTGGGGGCGTGTGGAAAACGGCAAGCTAGTAGTGCCGTTGCCTACAGATTGTGATTGGGTCCCACAACTGCGCACGTTGACGATTCAGCAATGCCGCTTGTTCAGCCGCAAGGGCGAGCTGTTCATCTGGCGCATCGCCGAAGGCCAATGGCGCGGACGCAAACTGCTGGACGTGCAAGGCGTGGAGTATTCAAAGATTGAAGAAAGCCAACTGCTGATTGGCAATGAAATCGTTGCGAAGCCGCCGGATGATTTCAATAAGATCATCAGGAATCTGCCGGATGATTTTATGGCGATTCGAGAAAAAAGCACAGGTTTGCGGCAAGTCGTGCCTTTGACAGCTACGATTGATGATGATGACCGCCGCTTGGCGCTGGTCGTGCGCCATTACCTGAGCGAAGACGCTGACGGACAGGCCAATATCAAATGCAGCCGTCTGGTTGATCTGATTCCGAAAAAACTTTGAGCCACTGAGGTCGCTATGTCCAAACGATTCACGCATTCCAACCCGACCCGCAATAACCGCACGGCACGCGCGCCTTACAACTTCGTGCCGCTGCCTGACCAGATCATCACCGTCGCGCAGGAGCAGTTGCCGACGCTGGACAGCTACGCGCCCGACACCCTCACCGGCTGGTTTGAGTGCGAACTGGAAACGCGCTCGGCGACGTATGTGCGCGGGTTGATGACGCGCGAACAGCACGAAAAGTCTGACCCGAAAGCCGAACGCAAATTGACCGACGCCGAGCAGGAAAAACTCAAACTCGAACGCGCGGGCTTTTATTCAAATGATCCCGCGCAGGCACCCGGCGTTCGCACTGTCCCGGCCATTCCCGGCAGCACGTTGCGCGGCATGATTCGCGGGCTGATCGAGATTGCGGGCTACGGCAAGATGAAGTGGGTGAACGATCTGGTGAAAGTTACCTTCCGCGCCGTCGCCGCTTCGCGCGAAGACCCGCTGGCCGACCCCTATCGCAACGTCATCGGACAGTTCAGCCGCAATGTCCTCGCCGGGTATCTGCGGCAACTTCCCAATGGTGAGTGGGAAATTCAACCCGCGCTTAAACCCAAACAAAAAGGCTGGACGGAGCAGGCTGCTTATCTGAAAGTCAAAGAAGCCAAAATCCCCAGCGAGGCGATCACGGATTTTTACCGCTTCGACGATTGGGATTATTGGCCGGAGCATTTCAAAGTCAGCTTCAATGCCGTCAACGAACGCGGCAAACGCGGCAATTACGTGCGCATCACGCAAATTGGCGACGTAGAAGACCGCTACCAACATCGTGGTGTGCTGGTTTGCACCGGCAGCATGATCGAAGGCGGCAAGGACAATCAGACTTCGCCGCGCCGCAACCACGCGCTGGTGCTGGAAGCGGACGAACGCGCCAAGCCGTTGCCGATTTCGCGCCAAATGCTGGACGCTTACCGCGAGAGCCTGACGCCGTTTCAGCGCGACGAACTTTGGGCGGAAGGAGGTCTGGAAGACGGTGCGCCGGTGTTTTATGTGACGGCGAAAGACGGCAGCGTGCTCTGGTTTGGACACACGCCGAACTTCCGCATTCCAGCCTATCGAGACGGTGCCTTGGCAACCGTGCGAGACTTTATCCCCCCATCGTTGCGTCAGCCCAACCAAAAGACCGAAGCCACGGAGCCGGATTTGGCCGAAGCCATCTTTGGTTGGGTTGAGGAAGGCAAGGAAGGCGACCCAACCAAATTGCGCAAAGATGAGAACAATCAGCCAGTTTTGGACAAGCAAGGCAACCCCATATTCGTCCCTACCCAGCGCGCAGGCCGGGTTTCTTTCAGCGATGCTCAATACGTCAGCGAAAAAAATGGCGTGTGGTACAGCGCCAACGCGATCAAGCCTGCGCCATTGAGCGGCCCGAAAATCACGACATTCCAGCACTATCTCACGCAGGACAAAACCGCCGGTCACGATCCTGATTTGCGCGGCTCGCTGGCGCATTACAGCAACGATGCCGAGATACGCGGGCACAAACTGTACTGGCACAAAGGCGACGCCAACATCCCGCTGGCCGATGCCAAAACAAAGGAATCGCAACTGACGCGCATTGACCCGGTCAAAGCAGGCGTGCGCTTTCGCTTCCGCGTGCATTTCGAGAATCTACGCGATTACGAACTGGGCGCGCTGGCCTGGGCGCTGACCTTGCCTGACGAAGCTGGCAAGAGCTATTGCCACAAACTGGGGATGGGCAAACCCCTGGGAATGGGGGCAGTCAAGCTTACGCCGCGTTTGTGTTTGACGAATCGCCAGCAACGCTATGCGGCCTTGTTTGCGGGCGATGCATTGGCCGATGGCGCGACTGCGGCAGAACCGGGGAAATACCTTGAGGCCTTTGAGCGATTCGTCTGGGATGGCTTGAGCGCAGACGAGAAAAAAGACACCAAGCGGCTTGCTGAGACCCGACGCATTCGCATGTTGCTGGCAATGCTCGAATGGCGCGAATGGAATGCGCAATGGGCCGACCGCACACGCTACCTGCTGATCGAACATCCGCAGTTCGGCAACGAATACAAAGACCGCCCGGTGCTGCCTGATCCGCTGGCTGTAATTGGCGAAAAGACCACTGCGCCGCAAGCCAATCCGCTCTTCACTGATGAACAAACGGGCATTGTGAAGGAACTGCCGCCAAGCCGCTCCTTCGGCTACATTGAGCCGGAGGGAAGTAAGAACAAACTCTTCTTTCACTTCAGCCAACTGGCGCGCGGCGTCAAAGTGCAGCAAGGACAGCGCGTGCGCTTCAAGGTACGCGAAGGGCAGCGCGGCCCAGAGGCTTACGACGTGCGACTGGCTGAATAGCCACGCATCACTTTATTCAATAAGAGGACATCCGCAATGTCTGTAGACGCTTTTCGTCTCGAAAACTTCATGGCCTTTGAAGACACTGGCTGGATTGAACTGCGCAAGATCAACCTTTTGCTGGGGCGCAATTCCAGCGGCAAGAGCGCCATCATTCGCGCGCTACGGCTAATGAAACAGAGCCTGCAAAATGAACGGATGCAATTAGCATTGCAGAATCAAAACCGGGAAAGTGATCTGCGGCAACCGCTCACCTTTGTTATTGAAGGTGGTGTTGATCTTGGTTCTTTTGGGGCTGTGCTCCATCACAAACCATTTGATCTTGAGTCAGACAAATTGAAGTTACCCGATTCCGGCAATAATTCTTACGCTCATGAAGAAGTACTAAACGAGGATTTCAATGCACTGGAAGAGATGAAGCAATATAGTGAGCCTGTGACTTTCAGCTTTCGAGGTGATCTTTCTTTACGAAACTGGGATGAGACAACTCAAGAAGCCATTCTCAGCTTACTTCCACAATCTGACGAAAAAAACGGAGATTCCTTGATTTTCCACGTCTGTGTTAGTTATCGGCAGCACAAGGCACAAAGAACGAGAGAGAATCCAGATGGACAAATTTATCTTTGGTTTCTGGAGCTGGGTATCAGCCAAAGCCTGAATTCAAACGATGTCACGCCACTTTTGGGATACGAAATTATTGCAGTTGACTTTGATGCATCAACAGGGATGTTTATACCTGAGGTGTATTTTTGGGGGCTATTCCCAAATGAAATTGTTCGCTACTTAGGCAAAGCCTTTGTTATTAAAGACTATACGAGTTTCCTCCCTGAAATAAGCCTAAACCAGCTTAATGATGACGGGTTTAAGCAGTTCAGCGGACAGCTCAAAGCCATACCTGTTTTTTGGGAGCATTGTCGTAAGCACATCACAGAATGGCTGGATAGCATTGTGCATGTAGGGCCTATCCGACCGCTGCCACAACGCCATTATGCGCTTACTGATGAGTACCAGCGCGCAATGAAAATTGGCGGCTGGCAGTCATTTTTAAGCTACCTGCAAAGAAATGAAGATGGGCGTGATGGAAAAGTCAGCTATTGGCTCGACAAGCTTGGATTGGGAAAAAGGCTTAATCGCTATCCAATGATTAGACCGGAGTACGAATACGAGTTGTATGCAGTCAAATTAAAGTTGGATGAAACTGGAAACGGCGATGAGCGTGACATTACAGATATTGGCTTTGGCGCTTCCCAGATTTTGCCCGTAATTGTGCAGTGTCAGGCCGCAGCCGAAAACGCTTTTATCCTAATTGAGCAGCCAGAATTGCATTTACACCCAGAGGCACAAGCCGATGTCGCTGATATGTTCATTGAAAGTGTGAATGAGATGCGCACGCCTCGCCTTGAGCTTAACCCGCGCCAATTTAAGGAAAACGAAAAATGGATGAGACTCGCACAGCAAGAGGAAAAGCCTGAACCGGTGACGCGGCGTTATCTGATTGAAACGCATAGCGAAACGATCTTTTTGCGTTTACGGGTGGAGTTGGCTGAGACAGCAGTTGGAAAAGCTGACGAACGGTTTCGCCTTCAGCCGGAATCGCTAGTTTGTTATTTCGTTGAGCGGGAGAAGCAGGACGGCAATAGCTCGGTAGAAAAGATGCGCTTTGATGCAAAAGGAGAATTTGCTGAACGCCCCGTAAGATTTTTGGATTTCTTTGGGCAGGACTTCAAAGAACTGCTGCGGATGAAAAGGGCCAGGTAACACGGGAGGCTGGAAATGCGAGTAGCTTTCGACACGAATGTTCTTTTAAGCGAAATTGACGACTGCAAAAAAATTCTCGGCAAACTGATTGAGAATGAATCACCGGAAGTCAAAATTGCCGTTGATGTTGGCGGATTGATCGAAGCTGAATACATGGAAGAAAGTGAGAAGCGTCAAGATAGATCAATTCTTCAAGACGTTACCCGGCTGATTTTAAGTAATGCTGGTGTGAATGACCCCTACGTTGAGAGACTGGATAGCAATCTACTGGATCAACTCCCCAACTCAGAATGTACGCATCTCAATCCTTTGCAAGGGCCGGGCTGTCATCTACTCAAACCAGCCGAACGTGCTTTACTCGGTATTGGCCACAAATACGGTCACGATGCTTATGTGTATCTATTGGGCAAAGCGACGGGTGATGTTCAAAGGTGCTACACGAATCACTATGATGAGGTTTGTAATCACGTTTTGAAGGATAACGCGCAGGCGAGAGAGACGCTTGATGAATTGCTTGATAAACCCTGCCCGGAAACTTACGCCGCACTTAGTGCCATCCTGAACGCACTCAACAGAAATAATGCGCCAAGAGAGGACGAGCGCCACGACTTCAAACTGCAACTCGATCAAACGGTTTTCGAGAAACTTCCACAAACCATTTGCGCGATGCTGAATAAAGACGGCGGATATATCTTTCTTGGAGTAAGCGAAAAACCTTACGAGGTCAGAGGGTTTTACTGGAAAGAGGTTGGGGCTGCCGATGAGGATGGTGTCGTTTTGCAGATCGTCAGCAAGATAAATGACTCAATTGATCCACCACCAGGAGATAGAGTCAGGGTGAGTTGGATAAAACGTGTCCCTGCGAATGCCTTACCCGCTTGTGCGAAGCGATTAGACGATCAATGGGTGCCAAGATGTGATGGCCCTTCAACCTGCGCAGAGCATCCCAGTTGCAAGATTCTGATAGTGATTCGCGTCTTGCCGAAACCCAAGAGCGCTTTGTGTTATCGTCGTAATCGAGCAAAAAAAGATAAAGACAAAGGCGTATTTGTGAGGTGTGGTTCCTCTGATCGTAGGCTTGAAAAGTGTTGCCGTGCCGATTGTGACTGTCAGGTATGGCTTGACGCTCAACAGATGAAAGATGTGGCTGGGGTGAGAAAGTCAAAGTGAGGAGCGTAAGTTCGTTGTCATGCTGATTCTCAACTTTACCCACCCGCTCACTGCTCCCCAAACCGCCGCCCTCGAACAACACACAGGCGAGCGCGTCGAGCGGGTCATCGAAGTCAAAACGCAGCTTGATCCGGCGCAACTGTTCAGCGAGCAGGTGCATACTTTGATCGAGTCCATCGGGTTGACCGAAGCCGAATGGCAGACGCTGCCGCTGCTCATCAACTTGCCCAGTCACAATGTCATTGCCGCGCTCGCGTTGGCGGAACTGCACGGGCGGATGGGATATTTCCCGGCGGTCATACGCTTGCGTCCGATTCCCAACGCTACGCCGCCACAGTTTGAAGTCGCAGAAATCATCAACTTGCAAGCTGTGCGTGATCGGGCGCGGCAGATGCGTTAGGCAAAACACCGTTAGCGAGGAAAATTATGGAACAATTCTGGACATGGTTTGGTCGTGTAGACAATGTGATGGGCGTCGCAGGGGTACTTTTTGGCATCGCTACATTTGTGTTGGTCTGGCGGCAGGAGCGGCGGTTACGTTCGCAGTTGCGTGACAAGGCGGCGCTGGGCAATTTTGCAGAATTGCGTTCTCTGCATGAAGGGATTCAGAGCGCCAACCCTGTCGCTTTTGCGCTTTCGTTGATTCCGACGAGCGAATCCATCAGAGGTTCGGTGCAAGGGTTCTTGCGTAGCCAGGGATGGGATATGCCGATTGAGGAGTTGAACCTGGATGGCTTGAACAACGCAGCCGACTTGGAACGATTCATCAATGCTTTGCGCGAGAAGCGGCGCGCGTTCGACGATCAGGGCTATACGGAAATTCATCTCTTTATCGCCGGACCGGTACAAGCCGGAACGATCATCGGCTCGCTGTTTCGCAACTGGATTCCAGTCAAGCTCTATCACAAGCCTACGCCCGCGCCGCCGCAGATTTACGAATACTGGATGCCGTTGTTGTAACAGCTAATCACCGTTGTTAACCGGAAACCAATTGCCAGCCATAAATTCCGTGCTATCATCCTGCCCGTCGCAGTGATGAGTGAGTCAATCAAACGTCATTGCTTCTCTTTTCAAATTCCTTCCATTCTCTGTTGAGAACACGGAATGAATTGCGGTCGAACCATTGATCGCACCTCTAATTGAATGCGTCAGGCGCAAGAAGTTCGCTTTTTGCGTTTGGCAAAAAACTCAAAGCTGAAAACACCGAATGCACGCCAGCCATTCGGTGTGATGGTTTGCCAATGCGCTTGCTGCGTTGGTTTTTTGGGTTGCATTGCAAAGGAGGATTCCGTGTCACAGTCAAAGCAGAGCCACACCGTTACGCCTATTCATCAAAAACCAATGACGGCAGAGCGTGTTTGTCATTGCTGCTGCAATCCATTTGAGCCGGGTAGAGTTTTGACAGCGCGGACGCGGTATTGCCGTCAGTGCGCGACGCAATTGCGCCGGCAGCGCGTTAAAGATTGGAAACGGCAGCAAATTGCCGAACTGGGCGGTCGCCGTTTTTTTGCCGAATATGCGCCTTGCCCGCAACAACGCCGCGATTACATGCGGAGCTATATGCGCAAACGGCGCGCGCAGATGCGCGCCAAGGCTGGATCGCCCAAACAAACTGTCTGAGCCAGTCGGTAATTCGTGTTTACCGTAACCCGAATGTCGGGTTGCGTTGGAGCAGTGTGTCTTTTTTCAACCAAGGAGGAGCACGATGAACAGCAAGCAACTTAAACAGATTGAATCCAACATCACACAGGGATCCGTGTCGTCACGGTTGAGGGCTGCCGAAGAGGCGATTCCCGCTTTGCGGCAGGATTTGAAGCGGCTCAGCGAAACGGCACGGGCCAAATGCGAAGAGTTCACCGCTACGTTCGAAGCGTGGACTTCGCGCGCGGTCACGGGCGTGATGCGTCCGCTGGCCATCGAACGCGATGTGCGCGATGCACGATTGGCCAAGGGCGTCGCCTGGGGATTGACCGCTACCGAACTGGCGCTGAGCGTGTTTCTGGCCATTTTGTTTCTGGTCAACCCAGTGTTTGTAGTGTTGCTGGCGCTGGTCGGAATTTTCTCGCTCAAATCGGCGTTGCTGATGATCTGGCGGGACGACGCGCAACCGCAACGCACGCGAAACCGATTGTTGCGCTGGGTGCTGGCGCCTTCGCTGGCGGTGACTTTGCTGTCGTTGACGGTGTTGTTGTTCACGCGCGGCGTGATGGGGTGGCTGGCGTTGTTGCTGTTGCCGTTTTTGAACCTGGCGTTGTTTGCGCTGAGCCTGGGCGTCATGGGATTGGCAGCCGGGTTATTTGCTCTGGGTTACCTGTTGTCGTGGAGCCGCCACGCCGAGCAGAAATTCAACGAATTGGAACGTGAAGCCGTCGAAACCCGGAGCGTATTGCAAAAAGCCGAACAGGTTGTTGCGCAACTGCGCGGACGCGGGAACGGCAGTTCGGGTGCGGTTCAGGAACAATGGCCGACAACCCTGGATGTGTCGCAGGAAGCCTCAACGCAGATTGTGCCGGTGCGGCAATCGCATCCGGAACAGGCTTCGCCAAAACGTCGAACCGGCGGCAATGGATTTTGGGCAGTCGGGTTGATGTTGGCGGCATTGTGGGGCGGCGGTTGCGATTCCATTGGCGGTTCGCAGCCTGCTGTTGCGGAATCAGTCAACCCAACCAAGTCAACCAGCGCCGCTGATTCGGCGACACTGGAATTGTGGCTCGATTGGTCGCTCAGCGCCGAATCGCAGCCGTATGACGAAGCCGTGCGCGGGTTCATTGCGGCTTTGCCGGAATTGGTCAAAAGCCACGAACTGTCGCGCGTGACGGTTTTGCAATTCACCGACCGAGCCTGGAACGCGCCGACGATTCTCGATCTGCCGTTGCCTTCGCCGAACGCAAGAATTGCGCAAAGCGAATCGGGCGTGTTGTACGGTCAAATCCCCGAAGAGTTACGCACACAGGCAGGCGAACGATACCGCGCGGAATTAGCCAACGCTTTGGCGACCATCACGCCGGAAAAACTGTCGCCTGCGGGCGTTGCCGAACCGCCTTGCACGGACATTCAAGGCGTGTTCGAACGCACAGCCGTTTCGGGGCGAACGCAGCGGCGGTTGATTTTTGTGGTGACAGACGGCGAAGAAAACTGTTCGCGCCAATTGCGTCCGGTTGATCTGGCGCAATCGAACGCAGGAATTGTTGTGGTGTTGTTGCCGGAAAAACAGATTGCCGGGAAACAAAAACGTCCGGACGAACAATGGCGAGTGCGGCGCGATGCGTTGGCGCAAATTGCGCCAGGCGTGGCGGTGATTCCGCATTTCAGCGATTGGATTGCAGCGGCTGCGCAAGCCGCAAAACGTTGAACTTTTGATCTGTGGAGGGACGCCAAATGTTTTTGCTCGATTCAATGCGGCGCAAAGTCACGCCGATTCAGTCAGCGCAATCGAACACGACCTGCGGACGGCCTGCCGTGTGGCGACGCGCGTTGGCTGCGTTGATTGACCGTCTGGCGCCGTTGCCATTTTTGGTTTTCTTTTTCTCGGAATGGGCATTGGTTGTTCTGGTCTATCACTTACTGTGCGACGGCTCGCCTTCGCGTCGCAGCGCAGGCAAATGGATTTGCCGGTTGCGCGTTGCGAACGCAGAGGGCAACCAATGTCATTTCGGACAGGCAATCGGGCGGCGCGTAATGGTTGCCGCCGCGCAAACGGCCTGGTGTTTGTGGCAATTCATTCCCTGGGTGTTGGTGTACGAACTCGGCGCGGTGGCGTGTGTGTTGCTCGATGCGCAAGGCCGACGGCCTGAAGACTTTCTGACCGGAACGCGCGTGCTGACGGAAAAAGCGTTTCGCCAGAGCAAATGCAAGGAGGTTGAACATGCATAAAAAACTCGTTCCATTCGATCAGCTTTGCCAGCCGGAAACGTTGCTGGCGGCGTGGAAGCCAGTGCGCACAGGGCGCACGGCGGCGGGTTTGGATCAGATGACGCTGGCCGAATATGCCCGCGACCTGGAAGCAAATGTCGCCGCATTGGCCGAACGCTTGCGCGAAGGTCGGTATTACCCATTACCAGTGCGCACGGTGGAAATTCGCAAATCCAGCGGAGGCACGCGGCAACTGGGTATTTACACAATCGAAGACAGTATCGTGCAACGCGCCGCCAAAGACCTGCTCGAACCGCTGTTCGAGCCTTCGTTCCTGCCGTGCAGTTTCGGGTTTCGTCCTGAACGCAATGTGCCCATGGCCGTTCAACAGGTTCTGGATTATCGCGCGGCGGGCGATGTGTATCTGGTGGATGCCGACATCAGCGACTGTTTCGGTTCGCTGGATCACCAATTGTTGATGCAATTGTTTTCTGCGCGCGTGCGCGACAAACGATTTCAACATCTGGTTCGGTTGTGGCTGGACACGGGCAGGGCACTGCCCAAACCGGGTCAACTGGCCGAAGGCGGTTTGTACGATCGCGTTACTGAGTGGTTGTCGGATTCGATGGATGGGGCCGTGTCGCATTTGCTCAACGACCGCATTGGATACGCCCCGGTCGAAGCCTATGGCGAGATGCTGCCCGATGAAACTCAATCTGCCGATGAGTTGCGCAAACAGGCTCGCAAAGAAGCGCTCAAACGAGCGGGCGGCGCTGGATTGATGTGGGCGTTGACATACGCCGGTCGTGCGCGAAAGCTGATGTCGCCAACGACTTTGGCATTGACGGGCGCGGCTGTATTGACGGCGGCGGCGGCTCCGACGGTGACGCGCGCAGTCAAACAGTACCTCGACCCGGACAGCGCCAAAGTCGGAATTGTGCAGGGCGGAGCCATCAGCCCAATGCTCAGCAATGTGTACTTGCACGAATTCGACGTGGCCATGACCAAAGCCGGATTGCATCTGGTTCGGTACGCGGACGATTTCGTGATTTGCTGCCAGACGGAAGCCGCCGCTAGACAGGCAATGGCATTGGCCGCGCAAAAGCTCACCGAGTTGCGATTGCGTCTGCATCCGCAAAAAACACGCATCATCCGATTCGACGAAGGGCTGGAGTTTCTAGGTTATCGGTTTGCGCAGTTTGAAAACACTGCGACGCCGATTGCGCCTAAAAACACGTCGCCAGTGGTGACGGCGTTGCAAGCTGTCGGACAAAAAGCTCCGGCGGCATTGAGCGCCGCCAAAACCAAACTGGCTCCCAAAGCGGCTCAATTGAAAACACTGCTACGCCGTAACCGGAAAGGCGATTCGCAATGATTCAACCGGATGAAATCACACGAGAACTGGATGTGATTGCGCGCATTCTGGAATTGAACGGATACGCCGTCGAAGTCCATTACAGCAGCGCCACGATCATCGTCTGGACTGAAAACTGGCCTGTCGTGGTGGAAATCAAAAGGCAAGAAGCAAATTAATTGCTCAGGCCAGTGGGCAGGTGAATTAAGAAGGCTTTTGAAAACCACAAAAAGCACACAAGGCACAAAGTGGATCGCAACCTTTTTGTGTGTTTTGTGCTTTTTGTGGTGAATCAAACCTCTCTCAAACAATGCCAACCATCAGAAAACAGGCTGAGCTGTTACAAAGCAAAAAGCAAAAGGCAAAAGGAAAAGAAAATCGGAGATTGAACCAATGGCAATTCTGTACATCACCGAACAAGGCGCGACCATTCGCCACATCGCCGGACGCATCGTCGTCCGCCGCGAAAACCGCATACTGGCCGAAATGCCCGATGTCAAAGTCGAACAGATCGTCATTTACGGCAACGCCGAACTGACTTCGGGCGCGCGCAATTTCTGTTTCGAGCAGGGAATTGACGTCGCTTATTTGTCCACCAACGGACGTTATCGCGGGCGTATGGAAAACCGGTTGGCCAAAAACGCCTTGCTGCGCCAACGCCAGCAATTGCGCGTCAACGACATGGAGTTTTGTCGTCGCAATGCCGCGGCCATCGTCGCAGGCAAAATCCACAACATGGCCACCATGATTCGACAGCAACGCCGCTTGCGCGTCGAAAGTGAAAATTCGATTGCCGAATTGGAAAAGTTGCTGCCCAAAGTAGCCACCGCCGCAGACCTGGAAGCCTTGAACGGATACGAAGGCACAGCCTCGAAACATTATTTCAAGGCATTTCGCGCCGCGCTCAGAGCCGATTGGCAATTCCAGACGCGGCAATATCATCCTGCGCCCGATCCCGTGAATGCCTTGCTGTCGTTGGGCTACACCTTGTTGCACAACGACGTGTTTGCCGCGGTCAGCATCGTCGGCCTTGACCCTTACGCTGGCGCCTTTCATCGCCCGCGCGTGGGCCACGCGACCCTGGCTTCCGATTTGATGGAAGAACACCGCGCCATCGTCGTTGATCGGTTGGCGCTGACCGTGTTGAACAAACGCATCATCCTGGAAACCGATTTTATACCGACTCCCGATCAGCGATTTCGTTTGACCCCGGCGGCTTTGAAACGCTTTCTGGCCATGTATGCCGAACAACTCCGCGAAACCGTGTTTTATCCGCCGCAGAACATTCGCACCAGTTATCGGCAAATTCTGGAACTACAAGCTCGTCAATTCGCCCGCGTGGTAATGGACGAAGAACCGGTTTATCAGCCCTTTCGGTTGGAGAGCAATCGGTAGTCGGTAGTCGGTAGTCTGTAGAACCTTGTCAATACCCAAATCTTTTCACGGAATTTATTTGGGTTCAGCCCGCGGAGGTGGGCGGCAAGAAAATAGCCTGGGGTGAAGGCGAAGCCGTAACCCCAGGAAAGTCGGATTCAAGTAAGGGAGCCTGCGTCAGCAGGCGACAGCGGATCGTTGTTGATGTTTGTAATCAACGATAACTGTCGCCCGCTCTCGCGGGCTGACGGTTCAATCGTCCGGACTCCCAGGGTTCCGCGCTATCGCGCTACACCCTGGGCTACTGTCTGCTGCCTGCGTTCGCAGGCAAAAAAACGAAACAAGGTTTTCGAGCGAAAATTTGGATAATGACTAACTGATGTTACGCACTAAAGAAATGAGCATTGTGCTTGACACGGTTTTCGTCACGACAGGGACGGTTTGAAAATAGCCCGGCAGTTCACTGCCGGGAAAGGCGGCAAATGAATCGGCGTCCTGTAGGGACGCTTGAAGTCCCGCCAGCGTAAGAATCAAGCGTCCTTACAGGACGCGGCAGAAAAACATCTGCTACCCGGCGTTGAAACGCCGCGCTAATTTCAACCGTCCCTACCGGGACGAAGAAACTGTCAAATGCTTTGCTTGATTCGCCATCGCGTAACATCAGTGACTAAGGTCTGTAGACAAATGATTCCAGACTACCGACTACTCACAGAAAGCTTATGTTCATTGTTCTGGCTTATGACATTCCCGATAACCGCCGTCGCGCGCGACTGTTCAAAACCTTGAAACGGTTTGGATGGGCTGTTCAGGAAAGCGTGTTTGAATTTCATCTCAATGGGGGTGAATTCACGCGTCTGAAACAGCTCATTCAAACCATCGTTGACCCCATGGAAGATCACGTTCGCTATTACCAGCTATGTCCAACCTGCCACGCCCGGACGGAGATGACTCCGCCCAGCATTCAATCTGCCGACCCAACCGCAGTAGTGGTGTGAATCGGTTGTCGGCCTGGTGGCGACGCCAAATTCATCCCGATGCGATTCAGTCACTCACCACGCAGCGAATCTTTGATCGTGGGCTGGTCTATTTCCAATCCGGGTGCGTTTGTTCTCTGCAAATTGCCCCCAAAGAAGTTATTGCCAACGTGCAGGGAAGCTCTCTTTATCAGGTAAAGCTCTGGCGTCGAAAGGGGAGGGAACTGCAAACCTTGTGTTCTTGCCCATTTGCCAGCGAAGGCGCCATTTGCAAACACGTGGTTGCAGTCGCTTGCGCGCTCCACCATCTCTCAACTACTGAATCAGATGTACCGACCGAAAAATCCTCGTAACTGCTTTGTTTGCAATAAACGAGTGTTTGGTAAATGTCTGCCTGATTTTGAAACACTTTCTGCTAACTACCTGATTGACTATAAGTTAACCTGCAAATGCAAGATTCGTTTTTAAGAGAGATGTGATCTTGCTGAAACACAAGGCTTTAGCGCGATTTTGGCTCATTTTTTCTGGATGGTTTTAGCTTTTTTTCGGAGATGTGCAAAATCGCTACCGCAAATCCTCTTGATTGTGGTATTTACAGAGGCAAGAGTTGAAGTGCTGATCGAACCTGAGAGGAACTGAAACGTTCCTGCTGAAAGCCAAAATTCAGACCACCCACGAGTTGAAGTGCTGATCGAACCTGAGAGGAACTGAAACTATATTTGATGAGTGTGCTGTCGCTCAAGCTGAGTGTTGAAGTGCTGATCGAACCTGAGAGGAACTGAAACTTTCGGTTCCGGCAACACGAATTTGCATTGCCATTGAGTTGAAGTGCTGATCGAACCTGAGAGGAACTGAAACAAATATTCGATACGCACTCGCCATTTGCAGTGGCGTTAGTTGAAGTGCTGATCGAACCTGAGAGGAACTGAAACTAGAGCCGCCCGCCAATGTTCTGCACAACGCTTTCAGAGTTGAAGTGCTGATCGAACCTGAGAGGAACTGAAACTTGTACCACCGTTGGTGGAAGTTCGCCGTCTCCCCTCAGTTGAAGTGCTGATCGAACCTGAGAGGAACTGAAACTCATCTGTGGTTTGTCCGCAGGGAACTCGACCGCGTTGAAGTGCTGATCGAACCTGAGAGGAACTGAAACCCGCCGCGTAGATGATTTGATTCGCCGTGCAGCTTGGGTTGAAGTGCTGATCGAACCTGAGAGGAACTGAAACTCAATCCGGTAATGCCGGACGCAATATACAGCGGAGGTGTTGAAGTGCTGATCGAACCTGAGAGGAACTGAAACATCCACAGCACCTTCCGCAAAAAGCTTCTCGGCTTCAGGTTGAAGTGCTGATCGAACCTGAGAGGAACTGAAACAAATTACAATCGCCGCTGCAAGCGCGACCCCGTTCTGTTGAAGTGCTGATCGAACCTGAGAGGAACTGAAACCGAGTTTCCTCAGCGCGGTCTGCTGAAAGTCGTTTGCGTTGAAGTGCTGATCGAACCTGAGAGGAACTGAAACTCGCCATAACGGTCTGCTTTCGCAGTTCTTCTTCCGGTTGAAGTGCTGATCGAACCTGAGAGGAACTGAAACTCAGTCCCGCTAATAAAGTACCCGTACACCGGGCTGGTTGAAGTGCTGATCGAACCTGAGAGGAACTGAAACCGACCTAGTTGCCTGACAAGCCAATCTCGAACGCTTTTCGTTGAAGTGCTGATCGAACCTGAGAGGAACTGAAACTAAAATTCAGAGTAACCAGCTTACCGGTTCTGGTGTTAGTTGAAGTGCTGATCGAACCTGAGAGGAACTGAAACGAGGGGTCTTTAATCATTTCTGGTTTGAGGAACTGTGTGTTGAAGTGCTGATCGAACCTGAGAGGAACTGAAACCCATCTGGCGGAACATTTGTCGGACCGCCATCATGGCGTTGAAGTGCTGATCGAACCTGAGAGGAACTGAAACGGACAGTTGGGGGCCTTGCGCCTCCGCCGACGGCGGTTGAAGTGCTGATCGAACCTGAGAGGAACTGAAACAAATTTGCCGGTGAGTTCGAATCCGTAATGATAAGTTGAAGTGCTGATCGAACCTGAGAGGAACTGAAACTCGATCACCGAGTATTTCCGCAACTCGTCCCCAGAGTTGAAGTGCTGATCGAACCTGAGAGGAACTGAAACTCGCGACTTCCGGCCAACGTTCATTCGTTGGTATTGTGTTGAAGTGCTGATCGAACCTGAGAGGAACTGAAACAGTTACCTGTGTTGGTGTAAGGCCAGGCTGTGTTGAAGTGCTGATCGAACCTGAGAGGAACTGAAACGCAATGCCACCTCCCGCTAAAATGTAGTCTGCCCGCCTGTTGAAGTGCTGATCGAACCTGAGAGGAACTGAAACATTGTTCCTCCTCTTGCTTGATTCCGACAGTTTGTTGAAGTGCTGATCGAACCTGAGAGGAACTGAAACTGGCTCCAGAGCCTCGTACCATGCGCGGAGCCATCTGTTGAAGTGCTGATCGAACCTGAGAGGAACTGAAACTCTTAGCTTCGCCTAAGCCAGCCTTCGCTCTTTCTGCTGTGTTGAAGTGCTGATCGAACCTGAGAGGAACTGAAACTTTGTGCGGGTGGTGTGTCCGTCATCCCGCTCTCTGCGTTGAAGTGCTGATCGAACCTGAGAGGAACTGAAACTTTGCGTGCCCACCCTTTAAAGCGGTCACGCATGGTTGAAGTGCTGATCGAACCTGAGAGGAACTGAAACTTTTCGTCGTATTGTTCAACCGTCAGGATGACTTGTGTTGAAGTGCTGATCGAACCTGAGAGGAACTGAAACTTGTTTCCTCCTTTATTTGGGGTTTGTTTTTGGTTAAGTTGAAGTGCTGATCGAACCTGAGAGGAACTGAAACTGTATGCCTACTTGAGGTGAGGTTGCCGTGGCTTTGGTTGAAGTGCTGATCGAACCTGAGAGGAACTGAAACTCGAGTTCCCACATAGGTTGATGGTAACCATGGCAAAGCGTTGAAGTGCTGATCGAACCTGAGAGGAACTGAAACATTCTTTGCCCATTCGTTAATGAACAAAGACGCATAAGTTGAAGTGCTGATCGAACCTGAGAGGAACTGAAACTCAGTGGCTTCCGACCACAGCATCCTGATGCCCTCGGTTGAAGTGCTGATCGAACCTGAGAGGAACTGAAACCCAGGCTCAGCAGGCCTAGAAACCTGCTTACCCTTAAGTTGAAGTGCTGATCGAACCTGAGAGGAACTGAAACTCCCGGCCAGTTGGGTTCTGCGCTATCGCGACAGTTGAAGTGCTGATCGAACCTGAGAGGAACTGAAACAAAGCAGTCTTCGCAGACGCGCCATGTTGTACTGAGGTTGAAGTGCTGATCGAACCTGAGAGGAACTGAAACACGTGGGCAAGGCTGCTTCTGTCCTCTTCTGTCAGTTGAAGTGCTGATCGAACCTGAGAGGAACTGAAACACATAGCCGGAATAGCGTAGTGGATTACTACCAAGTGTTGAAGTGCTGATCGAACCTGAGAGGAACTGAAACTCAATCATGTAGGTCAGTGGCGATAAGTACGCGCCACCGTTGAAGTGCTGATCGAACCTGAGAGGAACTGAAACAAGTTTTCAGTCGGTCACTTCTGTTTCCAGCTCAGTTGAAGTGCTGATCGAACCTGAGAGGAACTGAAACGCATCAAAAAACACCAATAGTCACCGCCACGACGAAGTTGAAGTGCTGATCGAACCTGAGAGGAACTGAAACTTGTTTCCCGGGCAGTAACAGGCGTTTTGTAGAAGGGTGTTGAAGTGCTGATCGAACCTGAGAGGAACTGAAACTCAACTCCCAGGTTTACTGAGTTGGCATTGTCGCGTTGAAGTGCTGATCGAACCTGAGAGGAACTGAAACTAAAGTCTTGATGGTTTCGAGAGAGTTCTTAAATATATGTTGAAGTGCTGATCGAACCTGAGAGGAACTGAAACCCAGAAGAACCAGAACAAGAAAAAGAGGTAGTCGTTGAGTTGAAGTGCTGATCGAACCTGAGAGGAACTGAAACTCTTTCCGCCTTGTCTTCAGTTTGGGCCTCATCATAAGTTGAAGTGCTGATCGAACCTGAGAGGAACTGAAACACAGTTCTTTCAGTAAGGTGGCAACCCTCTTACCAATACGTTGAAGTGCTGATCGAACCTGAGAGGAACTGAAACTTGTGGAGCCACCTCCTTGCGGAAGCTATGCCTTAATAGTTGAAGTGCTGATCGAACCTGAGAGGAACTGAAACCCAGAAGAACCAGAACAAGAAAAAGAGGTAGTCGTTGAGTTGAAGTGCTGATCGAACCTGAGAGGAACTGAAACTCTTTCCGCCTTGTCTTCAGTTTGGGCCTCATCATAAGTTGAAGTGCTGATCGAACCTGAGAGGAACTGAAACACAGTTCTTTCAGTAAGGTGGCAACCCTCTTACCAATACGTTGAAGTGCTGATCGAACCTGAGAGGAACTGAAACTTGTGGAGCCACCTCCTTGCGGAAGCTATGCCTTAATAGTTGAAGTGCTGATCGAACCTGAGAGGAACTGAAACTTACTTCCTGAAGGGAAGTAAGACCCACTCGCGTGTGTTGAAGTGCTGATCGAACCTGAGAGGAACTGAAACTTTTTTATAAGGCCACGGTTCATTCTGAAGTTAGCCATTGTTGAAGTGCTGATCGAACCTGAGAGGAACTGAAACCATTTCGTTGAAGTCATTGGCAATACTTTGAAAAAGTGTTGAAGTGCTGATCGAACCTGAGAGGAACTGAAACTTTTTTCCATTCATAATTCACTTGCAGTGGATTAACCGTTGAAGTGCTGATCGAACCTGAGAGGAACTGAAACACTCTTGAACTGTTTTGGTTCAAAGAAGGGCCGAGGGTTGAAGTGCTGATCGAACCTGAGAGGAACTGAAACCGATAGCAGTCGAATTAAAGCGGCGGCATTGGTCTGGTTGAAGTGCTGATCGAACCTGAGAGGAACTGAAACTAGTCGGCGAGTGCCCGACCACGACGCCGTCTTGTGTTGAAGTGCTGATCGAACCTGAGAGGAACTGAAACAATTCGTATCACTGCCTCTGCCGCGGCGGCACTGTCCGGTTGAAGTGCTGATCGAACCTGAGAGGAACTGAAACTTCTTTGAAATAGCCCCTAAAGGAGGCCAAGAATATGTTGTTGAAGTGCTGATCGAACCTGAGAGGAACTGAAACTTTGAGAACGTCGGCAAGTGTTTTGTCGCATTCGCGTTGAAGTGCTGATCGAACCTGAGAGGAACTGAAACATTTTTTTGCCGTAGTTGCTCGGTTCGCCACGTTTTGGGTTGAAGTGCTGATCGAACCTGAGAGGAACTGAAACTCAACAGGAACAGCATGAACGTGCAGGTTGCTACGACGTTGAAGTGCTGATCGAACCTGAGAGGAACTGAAACTCGGACGGTATTACCTGTGAGCATTGTACTTATTGTTGAAGTGCTGATCGAACCTGAGAGGAACTGAAACCCACAATTCGCCCATCGCCGTACTTTCGCCAGTTGCGTGTTGAAGTGCTGATCGAACCTGAGAGGAACTGAAACTCGCGGATCCCAGCCATTGGCACAAGCATGGAGTTGAGTTGAAGTGCTGATCGAACCTGAGAGGAACTGAAACTGCACCGATTTGCGTTGCCAGACAAAAGGCTCAGTGAGTTGAAGTGCTGATCGAACCTGAGAGGAACTGAAACTCCATGGAAGGGCTTTCTTCAATGTATTATCTCCTTCAGGTTGAAGTGCTGATCGAACCTGAGAGGAACTGAAACTCGGTTGCACTTTGGGCACTGATACCAAACCTTTTTCGGTTGAAGTGCTGATCGAACCTGAGAGGAACTGAAACTTAGGGTAGTCGTCAAGGCCTTCAGGATGAGTGCGGAGTTGAAGTGCTGATCGAACCTGAGAGGAACTGAAACTGTTGACGGGAGCATTACTACTCCAACATGACCCTAAGAGTTGAAGTGCTGATCGAACCTGAGAGGAACTGAAACATTCTGATTCAACTTCGCCAAAGCTGACTTACTGGGTTGAAGTGCTGATCGAACCTGAGAGGAACTGAAACTAAACATCCGCTGTGAGCAGAGATGCATCTCTGCGTTGAAGTGCTGATCGAACCTGAGAGGAACTGAAACTTTCGATTGCAGCCGATGCCATTTGACCTATAGTCATGTTGAAGTGCTGATCGAACCTGAGAGGAACTGAAACGAGATGGATGCGACTTCCCATTTCTCCGATTTCGGCGTTGAAGTGCTGATCGAACCTGAGAGGAACTGAAACGAAGTTACCTGCCAATGGAAGCACAAGCCAAAGTAGTTGAAGTGCTGATCGAACCTGAGAGGAACTGAAACGCACTCAAGGTGGCCAAGGCCATCATATTCATGGCAGTTGAAGTGCTGATCGAACCTGAGAGGAACTGAAACTTTGTAGCGTGCCGATTTATCGGCCAAAAGGCAGCCCAGTTGAAGTGCTGATCGAACCTGAGAGGAACTGAAACCAAACGTTTTAGCCTGGATACCCCATAATCCCTCAGTTGAAGTGCTGATCGAACCTGAGAGGAACTGAAACTCTGCTCCGTGATCCCCTTGACCTTGTAGCCCTTGGGGTTGAAGTGCTGATCGAACCTGAGAGGAACTGAAACTCTAGCCATTATCAGACTCGCGGAATATCTAAATCACCATCAATCTAGCCGAAAGGAAGCATCCCGTTGAGAATCACAATCAAATTGAAGCCGTTGCAATATCCCGCGGCAATTCCAATCTCGCATCATTCGTGGCAATCGTTTATTTACGAGATGGTGGAAGCGGTTAATCCTGAATTGTCGCAAGCGGTACATGATGTTGGCTGGGTGGCGGCCACGAGTTCGGCATCCACCAAGCGGTTCAAATTTTTCGTCTTTTCCGTGCCGGAAGCTCCGCGTGGCTTTGTGTTTCAGGGCGACGAAAAAGTCTTTGAATCGGGCACAGTGTTTTGGCAGGTGTCGTCATTGAGCAGCGAATTCATCACGTCGCTGATGGCTGGAATGGCAAGTCAGCGAATTGTGCGAATCGGGCGCACGCAGTTCGAAGTGGAAGATTTGCAGTTTGTCGCGCCGCCGGAATTCGGCGATGAAATGCGATTCATAGCGTTATCGCCGCTGGTGGCGTCAAAGCCTGTCAATGATGCAAGCGGTAAAAGTCAGAAAGTGTATCTGCGCGACGAAGCAGAATTCGCCGCGGCCATTGTGGAAAACTTGAAATCAAAATACCGCGCTGCGTATGGAGAGTTGTTAAAAGAAGATCGGTTTGAATTTGCATTCGATCAAGAGTATTTACAGGAGGTCGGCGGTTTTGACAGCCGCAAGGTGACGCGAATGATTTATTTCGTTAAAAGAACGCAGCAAGGATCGGTAGAACGAATTGGCATTCGCGGCATACAAGCGCCGTTTTGGGTGCGCGGCTGTCGTGAATTGATTGAACTTGGTTGGGAGACCGGCTTCGGCGAAGCAAATTCCCAAGGCTTCGGAATGGCCGGGCTTGGTTGAGTGAGTTCGTAGTACCGGCTTCAGCCGGAAGCTTCTTGATGCTGAACTTTCCGCCTAAAGGCGGGACTACGAACCTATCCATATCTCCACCATAAGGCCTCTTATCAGACGCAAAAGGTATTATCAAATCAATGGGGCGACATCGAAGACTGTTTCTTTCCCTTTTGTCCGAACTCTTTCCTGTCACGTTGGTGGCGTTTGTGGCGCTGACTTCGTTGGTGTTTGTTCAACAAGCTGGCAAATACTTCAACGTCATTCTGTCGTTTCATTCTTCGGCTCAAGTCGCAGTGCAATTCATGTGGAGTCTGGTTCCCGGAATTGTTGTCATCACTTTGCCGGTGGCGTTGTTGTTGGGAACGATCATCACTTGCAGCCGGCTTTCTACCGATGGCGAAATGACGGCAATGCAATCTTTAGGCATAGGCAAAACCAGCATTGCCTTGCCGTTTTTGTGCGTAGGCATTGCGGGAGCGATTTTCACTTCATACTTGCTGGCTCAGACCGCGCCGCGCGCGTTGAAACGATTGAAAAGCCTCAGAACGAAAGTTCTGGTTCAGGAAGCCAATGCTCAAATCACTGCCGGGCGATTTATCACCAGATTTCCCAATTCCCTGCTTTACATACGGGACATTGACCAGAAAACCGGCGAATGGATAGGAGTGTTTTTATTGCGCCGAGAACCTGACAGTGATCTATCCAGACTGATTACTGCCGAAAAAGGTCAGTTGAGAATCACCGGTGGCGAAGAAAATCAGCAACTGGCCGTTGAAGTCGAATTGCAAAAAGTGGTTTCAGTCGAAAGCAAAGTCGCCGCCGATGCGCTGTCCACAATGCCTGCCAGTTCCGCTTCGGCGTCGGAAAAACTTTCCATCAAATTCACCGAACAAGGCAGCGCCAGGGACGATTCTACAAACGCAGTCGGGCCGCTGTCTGAAATGACTTTGGGCGAAGTTACGCGACAAATCACCGCTGCGCCTTCGGTCAAAGAGCGCCGTCAAGCCAACATAGAATGGCACAGACGATTCGCCTTTCCATTTGCCTGCGTGACGTTGACGTTGCTGACATTCATCGTCGCGTTGCAAGGCAGACGGTTGGCCAGCAAACCTCGCACTACGGTCGTTGTGCTGTTTCTGGCAATGTTTTTTTATCTGTTGTTGGTGGCTGGGCAGAATCTGGCGGTATCGGGCGCGGTTCCGGTTTGGCTGGGAGTCTGGTTTTCAAACCTGCTGTTCGGCGGTTATGTCGTTTACGCCTTTGCCGCCAACAAATCGGCATTCCGTTTTTCCCTGCCCGGAATGCGCGTTTCCATCCCGCGACAGATGACAGCAAAGAACGAAACGGCTGCGATTGCACAACCGGCCAGATTCAGCTTTCCTGCCTTGAACCCATTCAGCCTGGTCAATTACCTGCTGGTCAGCGAAATTTTCAAATACTACCTGATCGCAGTCAGCGCGTTGGTGATGACTTCGCTGGTGTTTACCTTGTTCGATTTGATTCCGGCGATGAGCAAAACCGGCGCGACTATTGGCTACGCGCTGACTTATCTAGGCTATCTGGCGCCGCAATTTATTTATCAAGTTTCGCCGTTCGCCTTGTTGGTGGGAATTTTGACCGGATGCAGCGTTCTGGCGCGAAGCAATCAATTGGTGATTTTGTCCGGCGCAGGATTGAGCCGTCTTCGCACGGTAGTTCCGCTGATGATGGCCGTTGTCGGCATAGGATTGTCGCTGTGGCTCATGTCGGATTTCATGTTGCCGCACACCAACCGCGAACAGGATTTTCGATACAACAAGATCAAAGGTCGGCAGATGGAACAAACCACCATCGCGTTTGGCAAGAAATGGGTCTTGGGAAAGAACGATACGATTTACAGCTATCAGCGAGTGGAAAACGATGACACGCTGACAAACGCCTCTGCTTACTTTCTGGACTCAGCCAATCATCTGGTTGAAAAAACGATGCATTTTGCGCAAGCCACTCCAACCGCGCCTTTGACCTGGATAGCCAGCGGAGGCTGGCTGGAAACCATCAAACCTGATCTGACTGTCAGCCGCATTTCGCTGACTGAAACTCCGCAACCGATTCGCATAGAAGACGGCATCAGCATTTTCAAGCGCACGGTCAATGAATCGAGCAAGATGGATTCCGAAGAATTGAGAAATTACATCAGCCAGTTGAAAAGCGTCGGCGCGTCAATCACTGCGGCGCAATTGGACTTGAAACGACGGCTGGCATTTCCCTTCTCGTGCATGACTCTGGCGGCGCTGGCAATTCCGTTTGCGCTGACAAACAGAGGGCGCAAATTCAGTCCGTTGCTGAGCGTCGCCATCAGCGTTGGCATAGGCCTGATCTTCTGGCTGCTGATGTCGCTGTTCGAAGCCGCCGGTCAACAAGACAACCTGCCCGAAGACCTGGCCGTCTGGGGGCCTCAAATACTCTTTCTTGCCATTGGGCTTTATCTCAACTTCCGCCAGCGGGCTCACAGTTAAAATCGAAAAGCGCGGGAAATCAGGTGGGTGGCCACTCCTGGCCACTACCGGACTTCCCGCGCTCCCATTTGAGCGTCAGCGCCAAAGCAGTCGCTGCAAACCCGGCGCGACAGCAAAGATTGCCAGCACAGAAAACAAACTCTGATTACCTGACCGGCGAGCCGATGACGTAGCCGTTGACCAAAACTTCCGGCTCTCTGCCCAGACGCACGATGCAGGTGTTGGCGAAACCTTCTCTGTTATCGTTCTTCGGAGTCCAGGTGATTTCCAGAGCCTGCACAGCCTTGCCGACCGCCACCGTAGTCGTCGTCTGCCCGATGCGAATCTTGTCCGAACCGGTGCCGAGCTTGTCGCCCGCTTTCTGATCAATCGTCACCGCATTGCCTGCCGGCTTCGATTCCGTCTCGCCCGAAGGCAGCCGATTCAGCGTCACCGGCTTGATCGAGACGGTGTACTGCTTCATCTCGGCGGCAATCAGAACTTCGACTTGCGCCGTCGAATCATCCAGCCGCTGCGCGACAATGGCGACGGCGTAATGCGGCGTTAATGCTCCGAGCGTAAAATTACGTAATGTCTCATCGCGCCACTTGGTGTAGATAGCAGTAGCAGGTGACTGCTGAGCGACGTCATTCTCCAGACTTTGCCCTGAGCTTAGTGTTGCTATTGGAGTTTGTGCTTGAGAAGGAAAAACTAATAGCAGCATAGCGAAACAAACAACCATTACAAAGTTTGGCATACACTTTCTCCGATTTTGCAATTAAATTGGGGGGTTAAACATACCTTTTTCCAAAACCAGTAATGAATTAATCAAGTACTCAGATTGGTTGGCATCGCTGGCAGTGGGATTCAATCAGTCGAATTTTTCATGAAGTCTCTACCTGCTTCTTTAATATCCTGATCCGAATTTTGCAATGCCCTCCTTGCTAACTTGAGAGCTAAATCTCGATCTATTTCTACATATAGCTCTAAGAGCCTTCTGTACTCATCATAGCTGCCCTCAGTAAGTAGCGGTTCCGCCGCCTCTTCTACATTCGCCAGCACCCATTTTAAAGGTAGCGACTTGATAAGAGTACGCACAGATTCAATTGCGCCATGCGAGAAACTCGCAAGATGTAATAATTCCGGGAATAACTGTAAAAGGTCATTCTTTGATAAATAACCCGCTACTGAAATGGCCGTCAATTTGTCATTCCCCTGTAAGGCAGATCGTAAGATACCAACGCGATCTATATCTTGCTCAAAAAAATCCCGCAGTGCCAATGTAAAGCTCTTGTGGCTTTCTACCAGTTTTTCCCAAGTTATTGAGTTTTTAGACATATTATTTCTTCCCTCCATAACGCCAAGGTAAGTTCATAAACAATTCGATAAATCTGTCAATGTGCATCTTCTCTGTCGGGAAAATCGTATGATGAGTTGGACCATGAGGACTATTTGGAATTACATCTTTTCCGTCGGGCAATACTCCTAGCCCTTCGGGAAGAATTGTCCCTTTAGGTAATGTGTGATAGTGGCCACTTAAGGGAGCCAAATTGGGATCGCCGAACGTTGACGCACCATTAGGTAACGGCGGAAGCTCAGGGCCAACATCACCAGCAGAATCGGGAAATATATCTTTACCACTTCTCGGCGCACGTGGGGCAGATTTATTGCCGAAAGCATTAAGATCTTCTGGAACTTCCCTTAATCCCTTGCCAAAATCATCCACACTTTGAAAAGCTTTTTGCCCAAACTTTCCGCCAAGCGGTTTAATCCCCTTCAGTGACTGCGGTGACATCGCCTTCAATAAATTCTTGGCTTTCGGTGCTCTGCCCATCGCCTTGGCAAGCCATTTCACACCTTTGAACGCTCCAAAAGTCACAGCATCAATCGCCCAGTCCGTTAGAATGTCTTTCCAGCCATAGCACTGCCCAAAGACTGTCGAAAGAGTGAAACCAACGACGACGGACAGACGTTGTCCAGAATCTAGTTGAAATTCGGGTCTGTTAGGTCATCGGAACAGAGGGGATTCCTAGTTGAAATTCGACTATCTTGAATCAACTAAAGGAGACCCTTTCAATGACCAAACCGACCCTT